>Ga0066448_1000275_pt1 | contig 19609 bp, 13 predicted proteins | sample LakWasMet70_HOW9_2_FD_59536 | JGI IMG/M metagenome (GOLD analysis project Ga0066448, IMG submission 59536) | Freshwater sediment methanotrophic microbial communities from Lake Washington under simulated oxygen tension - Sediment Metagenome 70_HOW9 | ecosystem: Environmental > Aquatic >...
CCGCAAATAGTCGATTATTTGCCTCGATAATACTTTGACATCATGACAATAAAGCATTTCAGTTAGATTCGACAAAGTTAGCCTTACATTTTTCACTTCACCATGCTTGGATTTATATTCTGTGGATATTTTTTCCATTAGGCCTCCAATCCTTTCAGAAAAATCTCCCTCAGTTTCATAACCATCGACGTGATATATATTGGCTAACTTTTGATATGGCTCATATAATTCATGATCACGTTTATGTTGTTCACGATCTTTTTCAAGTATCTTATAACAAATTTCTAGAAGCAAAACATACTCCCAGAAAGCCATTATTGTATGCTGAAAGGTCCCCTCTTCTAAAAATGACAAAATAAGTTCTTTAAACTTAATCAACTTATAACCATCTGGCTTCAGATCTAAAACGATATTTCCTCTCTTATTTCTTTCTCTATCTCTAACCTGCAGAAAAATAGCGGATTTTCCCGAACCTTTACGACCTACAACAATATTTGCTTCTCCCCTTATAGACTTAAAAAACTGATCGGTCTTCAAATAATATCTTTCAAGGGTCCGCATCTCATTTTCGGCTGATGTTGAGCCTAAATCTAAAGACTGAAGAAATGTATCACCATCTGAAGAAACTTCAGATTCTGAGTCTTGTTGAAATGCTTCTGCTACGCGCCCGGCAAAGTCTGCTATATATTCATTCACATCATTAGGATGAGAAGATACGTTCACAAAATCCCTGTAATCAAGCGGAACTGGTTCCTCGCCGTGCTGCAGTATACATAATGCTTTTCGCATACCATCTGCAAGTCCTGCAATAAAAGCACCTCTCATGTTATGAACTTCATATCCAACATTACTACTTGATAGTAATGGAACAACAATCCCATGAGATTGAGAAACTTGATTTATTGCATCATTTGCCGAAAGTCTTGGTTGCTCATTCGGGTCAAACGATCTAAATAAATATCTCGCTTTCTTAATTCTTGAGACGATTCGCGAAGCCCAATCAGTTTTATGCAAACCCTCTAGAAGGTATACAGGCGATTTTATATTTATTTTATTTGGTATATTTAATGGTTCAGATGTGTTCGCAATTTTGATAAATGAATATAGTTCTGAAGAGTTTTGATATTCCTTGTATCCAAGAGTATCAAATATCCCAACTTCTCTAATGGTAGGGCTACGCTCGTAAATGCTTTTATTCCTGGAGATTAATACACGTTTTCTTCTTCCAATTGCATAACCGATTTCATACGTTACATTGAAATTTAATACTGAAATATCAGCAACTAAAAAATCACATAAATCTATACTCTCTAGGACTTGGCCCGATATAAAATGACCAACAACATCCAATGCCTTCCATGTTTTTATTTCGATGTTATCCTTTTCGTCTACCTTCTTGACGGCTTCTTCAATTGTTTGTCCAATTTCGCTAGGCGAAGAAGCATAAGCATAAAAGCCAATATTTTTTTTATTCACGAAACATCCTTTTTAATTCTAAACTCTTATAAAGGTCACTAACTCAAGAAAAGTTACTATCATACTCCGCATATCTTATACACTAAATCAGCAGAATCATATCCACATTCAACGATTGCTTATATACACGCATCACCCAACGCCTGAGACTGCTATAAAACCATTTCAATAGCTGATTCCTGTTCATCCGCAGGATATTTATATTTCTTCAAAATCCGTTTACCCATCAATCGCAGCTTTGCCCGAATACTTTCCCTAGTTGACCAATCAACGGTGTTGTTTTGCCGCAGATTTTCAGTATGATCATGGGCAATTAACTTTAATCATATTGGTTTTAATCCTTCACCAAAGATTAATCTTTTGATAGAGGTCACGTTTAGCCTGGAACTCTGGAAAGTTCGGACACATCCTTAATGCATGCCTAAGGTACCCAACAGCTGCAGGATAATCTCGCATTTGTTCGCAGACTTGAATTAATCGGGTCAACACGTAGAACTTACCTGGTAAGGTTCTGTTAATTTTTTCTAGAATATTGCGTGCTATGGGAAAATTTGCTTCCAATCCATAAATAGTAGCTTCTAAGAAGTCTAAATCTAATGATTCACCATCTAGAAAGATTGCTTCGTCCAAAATAGTCTTAGCGCGTTCGAGCTTGCGAAGTCCTAAAAACGTTTTGATAGCGATTATCCGAATTGCGGCTCCGTTTTCAGCATCAAATTGGATAGCATTTTCTTTTAAGTCTCTATCAAATACCTCTTCAAATTCAAACAACCTATTGGCTCGATATAGTGCATTGAGCTGTTGCAAGAACGCGGAATAGTCTTTATTTTGTGAAAATTCGGACTCTGCAATTTTCGCAGCTTTAAGATAATTTCCCTTATCTAAGGCGTCTATAACCAATGATGACCAATCTTTTGTACTTGAAGTGGGTGAAAATGAAACATAACTATTTTGAAAACTCAATTGTTTTTGGCGAGCGCTTTCAAATGCCTTGCGTAACTGCATAATGTCCGATAATCGATCGGAGGGTCTTTTTTCTAGGCATCGACAAATTACCGCTTCTAATTCTGGATGAATTTGCGAATTTATCTCACTCGGTTTCTTAAATGGCGCATGACGCCTGACTTGAGCTGGCGTATCGTGCGGTAATTGCCCGGTGACTAATTGGTAAAGTAACACACCTAAGCTGTAAATATCGCCATGGAGCAAATCATTAAATGTTCCTTTCCGCGATACGCTATCTGAAAATTCGGGAGCGGCATACAAAACCGTACCACCATTTTCTCTGGTTCGGACATAAATTTCCTCTGGAAGCGCGGAGCTACCAAAGTCAGTTAATTTCACCAAGTCCGCTGCACCCACTAAAATGTTGTGCGGCTTTATATCTCCATGCGATATGGGCGTAGTTAACTCCGACAGAAATCCGACCGCATTAAGAACTTGAGCATAAATTCCAAATAATCGCTCGAATGTGTTGCCAAAGTGTTGATTCCTTTGCTCCAGTTTTTGGGCGAGGCTTTGGCTGGGAAAATACTCCATCTCAATGAAGAACCACTCGTTCTCTGGTGGAATCCGCCCCATATCGAAAATGCGAACAATATTGGGATGGGCATCTATTGTCAGAAGTTCTTTGCCCTCTGCGAGCAGGCGGTCATCTTTTGTTAGATCCTTTGGGATCTTCACAGCCACGATCGCGCCATCAGCCAGTCTTTCGGCCCGCCACACCCAGCCATGACTGCCATCACCCAGACATTCCAGCAAAAGATATTTGTCGCCCAAACGTTTGTTGGTACCAGGCAAAAAATGCGCAGACTTTATATTCACAGCAACCTCTGGCAACGGATCTGTTTCAGAAGCAAATCTCCACTGCGTTCAATCTCAAAAATAAACCGGCTAAATAGCACTGATGTGTCACGTATTGCCGGTACTTGCGCGCCAACCGACGATTTAAAACCTTGGCGACATCTCTGCAGAAACAGTTCTTTGTTCGGTGCAGAGACAACACCTTTACTCCATGCAGAAAGAATCAGTACCGAAGGGAGATCGCCCCATCGCATGGAGGCCTCAAGTAGATTACAAAGTTTTTCATCGAGTTTTTTCTGTCCCCGATCAGTTCCATCGAAGCGTTCGAACTCAATTAACACTTCCGGTGTTCGCTGAGAACGATTAAACCAAGTGGAGTCGGAACGAATATCCGCACCATGCGTTATGGGTACAGGACACTCAGTTACAGCCATAAAGCCAAGATCAGAGCCAAGCTCATTCCAGACACTGCAGCCAAGACTGTGTACTAAAACATCTTGGTCTCGAACGCCCCAGTTGCTTAACATTGGATAGCTGCGATCAACGAAATCCAGCGACGACATTTCGGCGCAGATACGTGCTGTGAGGTCAGTCACCAAAACTCCCCCAAACGCGCAGAACTTCGGGTGATTCTCCACCGTGAATTAGTGCTTTACCGCCAACTTTGACTAACAGCGGTGCGGGAATAGATCGGCCACATACCAACGCCTCACCGGTTGATAGATTGGGTAATTCATCCAAATCGGCCTTGCTCACCATGTCGGATGCCTTTGCAATAAAACGCTGATCATCGGGGTTTTTCAGTCGCATAGTAATCAGGGTGTTGCACTGCGAAGTCACGTCCGCATCCAGCTTCGATGGCCGTTGACTCACAATGGCAAAGCCAACGCCAAATTTTCGGCCCTCGCCGGCAATTTTCTTTATGATGCGGTGGCTGACAGCATTTCCACCTGCGGGAGCAAAATTGTGTCCTTCCTCATAAACCAGAAAGCAAGGGCGCAATGGATCAGTCTTACTGGATGCTGCACGTAGAATTTCGCTAGATAGCAGTGCACATATGACCTGTTTAGCCGTATCACTCAGCCCTTGCAGATCAATCACGACGAGGCGCCCTTGCTTATTCGAAGGACGACCGACCATTTTGTAAATATCAGTAGGTTCAGGCATAGCCGCTGAATAAAAACTCTGGGCCTCATTAAGTACCCGCGACAACTTCATTGAGGTCACCGCCGCACTGCGACCATTCAAAGCTTTGCCTTCCGCATCTGAAAGATCATCCCAGCCCCTGAGCTCATCAATTCCGTCTCCCAAAAGATATCGAAGGCGATTGATATCTCGCGGCTCAGTCTTATCCGCCGTCCGCCAATAGCGCAGCGCAACATCAAGCACCCGCTGCTGCGGCTCGGTTAAACCAGGCAGAATTTCTGCAACATCGTCCATTTCAAAATGATCGAACTGCAAGGCAAGTTGGGTGTTCTTGCTGGCATACTTGTGTTTAAACGACTCGTTTTGCGGTGTATAAACATGTATACCTGCTCCCACATTTTGCAATCGCTCCAATGTATCGCGGATTTTCGGGAGCACAGTGCGATCGCGCATATCCTCACATTCAGTAAGATCATCGGAAAAATTCAATGTGCCCCTGGACAGGGCCTTGCCGTACTCACCATGCGGATCAAAAACAACAACTGTCCCGTTATTTAGTGCCACCAAACGTTCGATAATGCGGCCAACTGTGTACGACTTACCCGACCCCGTCATCGCCAGTACAGCTATATGTTCTGTGACCAGCTTGTTTACATCCAGAAAGACCGGTACCGTGTTTTCTCCTCGCTCATAACCAACGAGATTTCCCAGGTGCAAACTGGTGTGTTCATTGAACTCGTAAAAGTCACTTAAAAACTGAAAATCTACCGTTTCAACGGCAGCACCGGGGTCTAGGGGGCGTCGCGGTATTTTGATCTGACGTGAAGCCGGATCGCGGTAGCCAACCAGTTCGACATTGGCATACAGGTTCTCCCCAGTTACACTGGCACCGGGAAGCAATTCCAATTCGGTCACGCCATCACCAAAGCCTGCATTAAACAACATGTTAGTTCTGGTGATCCGAGTAACTCGACCTAGTACAGGCACCAGGCCTTCATCAGCACGCTCCTGATGCATGATGCGAACAAACTCTCCGCGGCGCACTGAAAATGAATCCTGAACAACCATCGTCAGTTGTGAAGCATCACCGGTGTTGCCAACCAGTTTACCAAGTACTTTATGTTTCATGATTCAAACCCTTCATCGAGACCGGACAACCACGTGCTCTCGACGTCGTTATTCCTTAGCGCTTCGTTTAATCCCTGCCGGTAGTAGGCGGAGAACTTTTCTAAAATATTCAATTGCTGCCGACTTAGCAGCTGTGGCAACGGCATTGCTTTTTTCTGGCTCTGCATGTCCAGAATCATCAATCTTGATGCCACGGTATCCAACAAAGAGGAGCTCCAATCCGCCTCTTCACCTGCCAACTGAGCCATCTTGATTTGACTTGCTCGCGCGCTACGGAAGTGAAACCCGATAACACCTTGTCCTACTTCACTAGCGGGTTCCATCCGAGATCGGTTCTCAGTCATCCTAAAGGCGATGGTCCGAGCAAAGTTGCCTAATATGCCGTTGATAAACCGTGTATCGCCAATTCCCATTAAACGTTCCTCCAATCCATCAAGCATGGATGTGGCACCTGGCATAAACCCGTCAGCAGTCAAAATGTGCTTACGGCCATCTTCGGTGCGTAAATCCTGGCGGGCAATACTGACAATAGCAGAAAATCGTTCAGCCAAAATGCTGACGAGCACAGGGCCATCTGGATTCCAAGGGAACAAATCTTTTCGGTAGTTCTGCCAAAAGCGTTCGATGGCGTCCCGCGTCTTTTCATATTCGGCCCAATGCCGCACATTCCTCTTCAGCGGCACCATATCTCGATCAATAAATAGAGGCGTGTCGATCAAGATTAGATTGGCACTTACTCCTTGCTGCAATAGCCGCTCGACAAGTGCATAACAGTGACGCATCTCCACCAAGTCCAAGCGCTTTCTTTGCGCCTCAAAGTCAATATCATCCAGTTCGGATACAGAATCAGAACCGATGGTGCTGACCTTGTTATCTTGTATTGCTAGGTCAGTCCGCACTGCCGCAGACGCATAGATAAAACCACCCAACGCTCGGTGGATACATGAATGACTCGCAATACCTGAAACGGTTAGGTTAACCACCGATGGTGGCTTTACCGCTTTAATTAGCCCAGCATCTCGGAAAAACGGAGCTACCTGTTCAATATCTCGAATCTGCTTTAGCAGGCGACCTGCGCTACCAGGTAATCGCAACTGGCTATCAATAGCCAATGCCTGGGCGAGATTGATTGTCTTCATAGGCTAAGCCTCTCCCTTCAAATTTTCTGCAAACGGCCAGTGACTCGAAGCCCGCAAGAATGCTAAGCCCGTTTCGGTTAAGCCAATATCATCTATCAATCCTTCACACCGTAAACGATGAATACTTTCTGGCAAATCAAAGTTGGCCAAATTCAACAAAGGTACCGCATACCCACGCAGTCTTTCTAACAAACTGTCTGTTGTCGCTACATTAAATCCGTAGCAGCAAACTAAGACGGTTATATCTTCTGGATGCAAGGGCTCTGCCTGAGGTTCCTCCCTCGCTATGGTGGCAGAAGACTTTCCGGTGTATTTGTCGAGCTCAGCTAAGAAAGCAAGTACCTTGTCCGCGTGATCCAGCAAGCTAATGGACCAGATAGGCAGTGTCGTAACCGCAATCAGGCCACTGTTGGAATGTGCTTTCCAATAACGGGTATGGTAAGCCAGATCATCCATTGATGACGCGGCAATGCAATCACCATCCATACCAAGAAGTCGGTGAGATAGTTCTCCCGCGAGAATCGTCTCCAAAGACGCTTGCTGGGCATTGGCCAGAGGCTGGGATGTAAACTCTATCATCCAATCCAAAGAGGGAAAAATACTCCCCACCTCATAGGGTGGCAGCAAAAGCAATGTGCAGCCGGGCTGACGCCCCCAAGCGAGGCCTTCAGCTTGCAGCTCTGGTGATGCCTGCAGCTGCTCACCAGTCATTAAAATGAACCCCTCCTTGGGAAATGTTTGCCCCGAGGACTCCGAAATGGCCAATAGGCTGGCTAAAAATCGGCCTCGGCGATTGGCTTGCAGTTCCGGGGTTAGATAGAGATTCATGCACCGGCTCCAAAATACAGCTGCATTTTCAGGATACCCCTCTTAACCAGAGCTTCTTGTACTGATGGTTCAAGCGTAGGACTCTTGCCCTCAGCAATTGCCTTCGCCAAAGGCTGCCAAGACGCGTAATCCAGCTCGGTGCCATTCAATAACTGGGATGCCTTGTTTTCCCATTGTATGCATCGTAAGTCCAGTGTCATTTGTAGATCGTGCAGGCTGAGCGTTGACACTGCACTCAGTGCAACCGGTTCCGGGGCATCTTCTTTGCAGGCAATAAACAAAGGAGTGAGTACCGGAACATATTGCGAATTCAGTAAAGTCACCAAGCTTTCACGGTGTGCTTGGATCGCATTTTCGATCTTGTTAATCGCACCACCTACGACGTTCAACTGAGTTTGCAACGGATTAAGCAATCGATCCAGCACCTCGCGGATAGCGCTGAACTGGCCCTTGCGAGCCAGCTCTCTAAATTTCTCGCGCTCACTTTTTGCTAAATCCGCCAAATCTTCAAACGCATCGCCAATTAACACCAGCTTCTGAGACAGTTCGCTGACTTCCTTTGCGTGGTCGGAGTCAGCATAGTCAGAGGGCAGTGGATCTAGCATGCGTCCAGCTTCGGTACACCGCTTCTCAAGATCTGCGAGATAATCCGTGACTTTGACAAACTTTTCCTTGCCCGCACGGTACGCACTCAGAATATGTCCGACGTTTTCTATAAAGCCAAGATAGGCGCCGGTGCCGATGTTGACACCTGCTTCTTCGGCCAGCAAGTTCAAGCGTTCGGCCGCCTTATCCAACTGCAATGAACGCAGGTAGTGTAATAAAGTGTCCGAACTGGCAGTGCCTTCGGTCGATGTGGTACCACTGTCGTTCTGCTGCTGCAGGGCCCCATCGAGAATGTTGGTCACTGTCTGTAAAGACAGCGTAAACAGGCTACGCGGAAATAACGCGAACCCCTGCGCATCAGTGTCAATATCGATGATCAGGTCGTTGATGCGTTGCTTGATTTGCGATGCTGCTTTATCGACGTATTCCGCAAACAAGCGAGCTTGTTCAATGCGCAGATAGAGTGATTGTTCCTTATCGTCGAGACGTAGGGTATTGATGTTACCCAAACTGATGACAGGCATAAACTCAGGCTTGACTCGGGCCACACGTTGCAATACTTCGGCACGTCCGGCAAGCAGAGCCGGTAATTTTTCCGCAATGGTATCCAGAGTATCGCCACCCACCAGGCTCAGAGCCTCTTCATCGACCTTGAGTTTGTCGAAAGCATTGCGTGCGGCTTGCAGTTGATCGTTCGCCTCCACCGTTTCTGTACCGATGGGCGACTTGCCCAAGGGTGCAAATAGGCCAGGGATACGGTCATAGCCAAAAACCCTTTCCAATTTGGCGACCGTGGCTTTATAACTATCGGCTGAATTACCATCAAACCAGTTTTTTGCCTCGACGATGACGTTGTCCAGTTTCGCGCGCGGCAAGGTTTGCCACTTGGCCACACTGGCGGTAGCATCAAGAAGTTGCAGCAGATGCAGCTCCCCGCACCACCACATCCAATCATCGAATACATTCTTCGGTGTCACTCCAGCATGCGATAGATAACCCCAATACCAATCTCGCCTGGCTTTCTCCAATGTCCAATCCTGCGAGTTGGCCGGATTGGCAATGCGAGCCAAAAAGTGTGGCAGCTGCACTTGCGCTTGCTGTGGGTTCGCCAAGTCGGAGAACAAACCGGCGTGCTCATCTTTGCCGTAACCAAGGCTCAGAAATTTATTAGGCAAGGCTAAACGTTGCATCAAGGACGCAATGTCTTCTCCATCAATGCCGTGCCGGGTTTCTAAATCGTTCAAGCTCGAAAGCTCAGGTTCCCGAATGGCAAATAATGTCCAAGCTCGTAACAACAGTTCTCGATCTTGCACGTTGATCTTGCCTGTCGGCCTTAATGGCCAGGCAATCAAACCGCGTTCGTTCAAGCGTCCTCGCCATTGGTGTATGGCCTGGTAAGTAAAGTCACGCAGGGCGTTGAGCTTGTTTTTAAACTTGCTGGTAAATCGAGAATCACCCAACGACAGCCCTTTGCATTGTTCAGGCAACAGACCAATGCGTTCCAGTTGATCGACTTCGCTCGGATTTAGGTAATAGAGTAAGAGTTCATCTTTAAGCTTCTCGCTGACATCGCCCCGATTGTATTGCTCCATCAAGTGTGTTGATGCAGTGAATGCCATCACTGGAAATCGTCCTTCATCGGCGTGGCGCATAGCTGCATATTGATGCAAACGATCCAGCTCGTCACGGTTATTAACCCAGGCAAACCAAGCCAGATTATCAGGATGTAGCTTTAAAGCATCACAAAACACTAAGCCACCTCGTTGACCGGCACCTTGCCCACGCGAACTGGTTTGAATACTTAGGTTCTCTTTATTGCTGAGTGCAGGCTGAGCATATTGCCAATTCTTGTCGAGCAAGCGCATCAGACCGATCAATCGTGCAGTACAGCGCAGCCCAGGGTTGTGACTGCTTGCCTGCAAGAAAGCCTTCATTGCGGCTTCATGTAGATCCGCATCTGCCGGGTCGCGGAAAATCATCGAATTGTGCTGCTGATTGCGGTAGCGTAAGTCTAGTCGCAACAACATGGCCACGCTGGGGCCTATGTGCGTAGCCTCATCATCCGGCACAAACGGATCACTACCAATTAGCTTCTGCCACAGGGCATCTGCGGCAAATTCCACCGCTGGATGGTCATACAGCAAGCTCATCAGATGCTTGAATTCGCCCCGCGATAATGGCAATAACAACACATCTTTTTCAGGCTCGTTGATTGCAAAGGTTCGCAGGTTTTGCAGCAAGGCAGTCAAGCTCAAGGCTTGTTCTACAGCTGGGTATAACCATTCATCTTTCTCGCGCTTGAACTTGGCGTCCTCCAAGGCTTGACGGCACTTCAGGGCATCAAATGGAAGCTTGCGATACAGGCTGGCCACCGGTTCGCCATCTTCATTGGACAGCGATAACAGCTCTTTACAACGCGGCGGGCATGAGTTCAATGCTAACGGTAGCTGGCCATAAAGCAGGCCTTGCGCTACGGCGCGCAGATCGTGATCAGAGGTTTTGATGCCTTCAATGGCGTGTTTGTCCAATACATGTTCAGCCACGCGCCCCGAGCTTTCGGTGACCACATCGAACAACTCACCAATAACAGGTACCGGCTTGCCTACCATTTCAAATTGAGCCAGCACCGCATCCACATTGGCCATAATCACATTGAACCAACCAAAATTGGCGCCGCTCATAGCGTAGGCAGCTTCCACCAAACCGGTAGGGTAATCATGCGCCAATTTACGCTCGGCTTTAAGCTGCCCAACATAATCCGATACATCCGCAAAAGCGTTGTGCTCCAATTCAACCAGTTCAAAACGGCGCGCCACCGACTGAATCTCGCGCAATTGCTGGCCCAATAATGGCGAGCACAGCGCCACATAGCGTAGCCATGGCAGCTTACGGCGCGGATCCTCTTCTTTGATGGCTTTGCCAATCAAGCGAATGGCTTGTCCATCCAGCCGTTTGGCATCGTCTTGTTCCAGGCCAAAGGTCGCAGCTTCGGCCACGGTTTCCAATTCGTCCAACACTACCAGCACGTATTCGATACCAAACTTTTGTAAATAGGCGTAGGCGGTTTGCACCAAGCGTACTACCAAGCCTTCTTCTTCATACAGGGCCTCCTCGCTATAAGATTGATCGAGTTCAAGGTGCTGCGCCAACTGTTTGGCATCGAATCCGGCAGGGTTCAAACGATGTAGCGCCTGCTCGGCAATTTTGCTCTGGATCGAACCATCAAACTTGCCAGTCGCTAGTGGCAATAGCGCCTTGTACAAGCCATAGCCAAACCAGTTGTCCGAATTTTGGTATTCGGATGCCACCTGGGAATAGCGGATGTACAATGCCAAATAGTTATCTTGGGTCCATTGATCGAACAGCGCCTCATCTTTTAGCTGATTATGTTCGTCACGAATAAACCAACCTTTGGAGCAGCCGTTGATTTGGGCAATCAACTCATGCCCTAAACGCGACTTACCACGCCCCCATTCAGCCTCAACCGCAAACACATGCGCGAAATGGTCGGCATCTTGATCGACGGTGTGAATGAAGGTGCGGTAGCGTTTAAAGAAACGGCTTTGTCCCACCAAGGGGTCGCGCGGCGGATAATCAGAAACACCGGTCGCAGCCCAAGCATGGCGTTTGCTTAAATTTAAGACGAGATCGTCGGTCAGAATGCTTTGGTTCGAATTCACTTAAATTACTCCCTCTCGTGACGAACAACGATGTTCATCACACCATTGTTCAGCCACTATTCTAATGGCCTGCCATATATGCTTGCCTGTACGGTTGAATACTTTGTTACCTTGAAGCCGAAAACAGGCATCGGCAAAATCGGGGTGAATCAAATACTGGCCATTTTGCCCGCTCGCGCCATACTGATAGCGCCAAACTGACTTTACCAGCAATGGCCCAATTAAGTTTGCAAGCTCTGTATCCAGCGATCCAGGCATCGGACGCTCAGGAAAACAATGCATCCCTAAATGATCCAACACCCGCAGAATCAATTCCTCCAAACTGCCGCAATGCCTTTCATCGCCTTCAGGGCCTTGAACCATAATGCTGATATGACTGGGCTGAATAGCATTCTGACCCGGCGATAACTCCAACAATAAACCACCGCGTGACTCCGCTGCCCAGTTGTATTGAGCGTAGGTCACCATGGCAAGCAATAATGCCCAAGGCTGGCTAAACACCCAATTCATTGTGGTTGTTGTGCTAGGTAGGTCAATGGGGTTAGCCAGAACATAAGTCGCATCAGCTGATACGCCCGTCAAAGCCAATAACCGTCCACGGATCCAATTTTCGTTAGCTTGCATACCAGTCGCATCAATTATCGGCATCACTGGCAAAGGGTCGGCAAGACCTGACTGCAGCGCAAAACTCGCCGCCAGTATCCTCGCCAATCTGGGCGTTGCCGCCGCCTGTTCCAGACTGACGCCCAACAGCTCCCGTTCGATTGCTGCAGAAGGACCCGCCGCCAGTTGTGCATCAGACAATGCCGATTCCACCCAAACAGCAGCACCATGCAACTGCGTAATCAATTGCACCAATACGCCGCTATCAGGCATTTGACCGGCTTCTTGGCACCGTGCCGCCATCACCGACAACCAGGGTTTGCGCACCTCTGGTAGAAGCCCCAAAAGCGCTAGTACCAACTCTTGGTCATCGCTCAACATCTTGCGTCGCTGGAGTATTTTTTGACTCAACACCCAACCACTAGCGGCCGGATGCGCGATGCCCGACAGTATGTCGGCCAGCATCTGCTCGCTATCGGCCATGTATCCGCGAGCCACCAGACGCGATAAGGCAGCAATTATTTGATTATTCATCCCATAAATCCGTTTGTTGTTTGCCCTTAGCTTGCGTGGTCTTTAACGCTGCCTTGCGCGCCTTTTCCTCTTCTTTCTTTTCTGCAATATAAGTATCGATAGCATTCGTGTTGTAGGGCCAAAATAACTGGGTATAGGCTTCGTTAGGTGCTGGCACTAACTGATAAAATATTTCCAATTGTTCTGGTGAGCCCACCAGCCAGGTGGGAATATACGGTTTTGCCACCAATGCCGAAAAACCGGTCGGCATGACATGTTTAGCGATAATGCTGAGAGGAACCTTTTCCGCGATGGTTGGTTGGTTGAGTAATTGCGCCAATAATTGCGTGCCGCCATCGATATAACCGCCACCTTTGTAGTGCCCAGCATCGCGATAGCCGGCGGGTTCGAAATGCCAATGTTCAATAATAGCTTTTTGATAGGCTTTGACGCTGGCTGTCTTACATCCAATCTTTAGTCGGCTAATAAATCCCAGGGCATTGTAAGCATACGCATTAGCCAGGGCTTCTTCCAACGGCGCATGAGGATGTTCAAAATGATTATTGGCCTGCTGATGCCAATGCCTTAAATAAACCGGCTGCGGCTCGCCTTGGGTCGCCAGAATCAATTCCAGCGTGGTGGCTGTCGATTCGACCAGATGGTGAAAAAATTCGTGATTGAATATCTCAAACACGATCAGGTGCATCAGGGTTTCGGCTGAAAACAACTTTAGCGCCTGACTCAAGCGCATCAGTTCGTTATGGTAGTTCAGTAAGGGTTCAATCAATAAATAAATACCCCATTGATCCACCGGTGGCAAATGAAATGGGCGATAAAACGCCATGGCTTCAGCGGGGAGCTTGTTCCACAACAAACTCCGAATACTTGAAGAGGCATTCAACACGGCCCCCCACAATGCTTCCTGGCTGACGCCTGGTGAAACATCCTTGAACGTTTCTTTTAGTTTTTTGAGTTCTTCGCTGGTCAGGGGCTGCGAGGAGTGCCGACCGGTGGCCTGCGCGAAGGTCAAACTATTATCCAATTCTTGTGGCCCCAAAGAGGAATTATTGGACGAGCGGTCGAAACGCGCACCGTTATACGTCAAGCCGTTGCCTTGCAACCACGCAAACAAGGTCGGCAAATCATGATCGAGCCGGGGCTGTAAGCAGTATTTAGAATGGTTGCGTGAAGAAAGACTGTCCATGTTGTCCGGCTCCAAAATTAGGAATGGCTTGCTTGTTCAAGCAAACTGTACAGTTGATCGAGATCGCTAAATAACGCTTGGCCCTGACCATCGATGCCATCGGATTTCAGGCGATGAAGGATTTGGCGGTCGGGTTGGTCGTTACCGGCTTGTATCGCCTGTTCGGCGGCGATTAGTTCAGCTTCAGAGATTTGGCCATCAATTAGGGCTTCGACGAGGATCTTGGCCATATTTGTAAGCTTCGTTGAAAACCAAAGTGCGAAATGTGTATCCAACAACACCTGACCAAGCCTCTCTCTTAAAGAGGCTTCGAACTCTGGCACAAGAATATGAAGCGGAACATCCTCATCGATAGCAGGATAAGCACTACCAGAATTCCAACGCATTAACTGTGACGTTGCATCTTCCGTTCTTAACCATGAGTGGTAAAAAGCGGCATCGGCTAGTGTTTCAAATCGAAGTACGCTAAATCCTGAAGTCGCAATCATTGGTTTATCTTGAGCATCTTCAATTACGAAACCAACGTTTCTTCTGTTCGGCCTCACCGTCGAAATCAATACATTACCCTGTTTGATCTGGGTAGTAGCTCGTGACGGAGCTTCCGAAGTCAAGGTCTCGACTGGGGAAATTGTGCCATTAGCGACATTCAATCCACCTATTTCGTAGTAAAGAAAAGTATTCGCTGCCTTTTTGTTCCATCCGGCCTTTACGGGTGTGGCGATCTTGCCAAGAGTGTTACAGCTGTTTTTCTTCATCATCTGATCTAAAGAACGATGATCTGGATGGGAAAAAGAACTATCCAAACGCGTAGCAATTACATTTTCCAGCGGTACACGAAAGCTATTTTTGGTGTAATGATTGATCAAGGGCTTAAATACAGGCATCGCACTGGTCGATTCCGCCTGAATTTTGGCGGCCCAAGCCCGCAGCTGCTCGGCTTGGCGGACTTTGTCACCGATGTATTTTTGAGTGATTTCCTGAAAAAATGGAACCTCTAATGTTCGTAAAATATCAAGGGTTAATTTTCCCTGAACCGCAGTTGTTACGTGTCGATCGATACATAAGAACATTGTTGGAGAATTTAAAACGGCAAGCAGATAATCACTATCTATAAAGTCGTGGTTAACAGAAATACCGACCAGATTCTGGCTTATATTTACATCTGCGCCATCTGGAACTTTCGCAACTTGACCCGTTGTACCAACTTTTGAAAGTACTAAATCTCCACCACATAGCTTAGTTTTAAATTCCTCGTCGTGTTTCCATTTTGGGATTTTAATTGTCGATTCCAGATTAACAGAAATTCCATCAATATCAGAAATTCTCAGAAACGGCACCCCTTGCTCTGTATACAAATTAGCGGGCATATCAAAAATGCCTTTCCTAACGAAGTTGGTTAATAGCTCTAGCGTCCTTGATTTATGTGCCCTTATGAGTTTCAGAGCATTAATAAATTTGGGTTGATAAAAATCAGCATCAATTCTTGACTCAATAAGGTCAACAGGTATTTTCTCTGCAAACATCACTCACCCCGCTTATAAGCGCCAACAATCTTGTCGAGATCATTGGGCACGCCCGCCGAGTAATCCTCAATATTGTTTTTCACCACATAGCCCAGCGTTTCGGCCACCGCCATAAACACATCGCCTTGCGGTTCGGGCAGAAATTGTTCGGGATTGTCTTTGCTTGCGTGGCGCTTTTGCAAAAACAATATCGAGGTTTTGGCGCCGGTGCCTGAAAGCTTAAATGTGTCGGAAGGTAAGGATATAACGGCTTTGACAATGGCTTTGCCACCGACAAACTGGCCGGTCTTTTCGTCCTTTTTGCCCATAATGTATTCGCGCACGTAGCGGTCGCCGGAGTTACACAACACGCCGTCCGGCAACACTATTAGCAGTCGACCACCGGGGCGTAACAATTGCAAGCAACGGTCGATAAACAGCACTGCTGGGTCGATAGTGGCCCCGACCGGTTTCCAATTGCCTTTGCTATCGGGCTTGCTGCCTAAAGCTAAACCACTAGTAGAGGGGAAAATGCGATAGTCCGGTTTTTTGCCTGATGAAATTTTGCGCAAATCAGTGCGGTATCCCGGCCATTTGGGGGTGCCGTCGCCATCCAGATAAAGATCACCTGTGTCTTCCCAAGTCTTTTTGACATAGTCGAAGTAAGCTACGTACTCAGATTTCTGTTTAGCTAACCGGAAGCCACCTAGGATTTGCTCCATTTCTGCTTCATAATGATCTTTGGCCTCTTTTTCTTTTGCGCCAAATTTTGGTGTACCAAATGGGGGATTAGTACAAATCAAATCAAAACTATTAGGCTTTAGAAGTTTTGTTGTGAGTGAGTTTGCCCAAAAAATTTTAGCTTTCGGTGCACCTTGCAATGCCATATTTACTCGGGCAAGGGTCACCATATTCTCTGCAGAATCTGAGCCTACAAAGCTGTTGGACAATAAATTGTTAACAAATTGCTGTTTCTGATTTTCTGAAACACCTCCCAACTTGTTAATAAGATTTTTTAGGTGGCTAAGGGCTACCGAACCAAATCCATAAGATCCACAGGTTGGATCACAATAGCGAAATTGATTAGACGTCAATCGTTCCATTACTTCATTGTCGTTGGCAATGTCGTGCATTGCAATTTCAAGCATTGCTTGCTTTACAGGGTTTGGTGTGAGGTACTGTCCAAGACCGCCTTTTGACTCAAATTTCGCCCGCAAAAAGACATCAAAGACTCGCCCCAGCAAGTCTGCTGGCATATCTTTCAGAGAGCCAGCCTCTTTGAGCACTTGCCCTTGATTGTTAGTGACTTGGCCAAGATCTTGAAATACACGCAGTAGTGTTTCGAAGTTCTTCCAGTTGCTAAGATGCAGATCTTTGTTTTTGCCTACAAAAATTGGCTCTTGTGTGCCATCTTCCAGCGTAATGACGTAGTCTGGGTGATCACGAAACTCTGAAAAGGCTGCTTTTATCTGTTCAACAGCTAGATCTCCATGCTTAGCGACATAGAGATAATCGAATACCTCTTGGAAACTCAGTGTCTTGCCGTCATATTTAAATGTTAGCGCAGGATCATGACGAACCCGAAAGGTTTCCAGAAAAAGGATCTTCGATACTTCAGTAATAATATCGTTCTTGTTGCCTATGCCACGATCTTTGTCGATTTGATAAACCCGCTCATGAAAGTTGTCCAGACCTTTCATGAGACGGGTATAGGTTTTCATTGCCCAGCGAAAGGTTGGATCTTTTTCAAGCTGTTGGTGATCTCGAATTAGTTCAACAGAGGGCAGCGAGTCAATCGAATGGGTACCAGCACCACCAAACAAACTAAAGCAGGCAACATTGCTGTCATCTTGTAAATGCGCAAAAATCGGCCATTCATCTCCGTTGACTGCTGCAAGCAGGTCATACGCAAGCAGATCAAGTTCGTCCTCCTTGGAACATTCCCAATGCCCTTTTTCGAGCGCGATCAACAAAATTGACGGGGTACGATTTCCTTGAACGTTCCCCCATATCAGTTCAGCCTTAACGAAATCATGTTCACTATTCAGCGGGGTATGCTCAGTGTAGTCTATGTATTTGTTGCGAATTTCTTGGTATCGTTGATCAAGTGTTTGTTCGGTAGCCATGTTTTTGTATCCAGTGATAATCCATTAAGCCAGCTTCAGCAGCGGCCCTTTTAATTCCATTCGTGCATCGTGTTGAGCGGCAGTGCGCAACATCGGCTCGGTAACCACTCTGCCTGCCGGTAATTTACTGATCAGCTGCGATAGGGGCATCGGGCGACCGGCTTTTTCTAATAAGGCGACCAATTCGTCACCTAAATTAGCTTTATCGTTAGTTTGGGCACACATTATTTGAAAGGTTTGTTCGTCGTTCGAAGCCAGCTTGATATGTACGCTAGGCTGGCAAAGCAGCCAAAGTTTAACTTGCGCCAAATTCCAGCCCAGTTGCTGCCAGTATAGTTCATAGTCTTGCCAAATTTGGTCTAGGGTCATGGCTTCCTGTTTAAGATTGCCTATTACTGCATCAATCGTCGGTATCTGGCTCATACAGTCTTATCCTGGTTTTGATCAACTCATTAATTCTTCGGTGCCTCATAACCAGGGGCGAGCTCCGCGCTGGATACACCATACAGGGCCAAGTGATTTTTCAACCATAATCGGTATTCCTTTCCTGGTAACTTATGTTCGGCTGAGCAATCCACTAACCATTGTCGCAATACGTACCCGGCGACTGCTGCTCTCAACTTGAGATGTAGCAAGCCGTCCGTCATTTCATAATCGTTTTCTATGATCTCGGGATGTGCCTGATTGGGATGCGGTACCAGATCCAATTCGACAATTCGATTCCATTGAATGTCTGCACTTGCTTGTTCTTGAGGCAAAACCAGACTGTTTTCGATTAGTTCACTTCTCAACATACGAGTAAAGACAAGATCCAAAAATATTTGCCGCTTTCTATCGAATGCGCGGACATGCCACCGCAGACCATCGTTCACCAATGCGAACGGAATAATTTCCCGGGTCGACAATCCGCTGCTATGCGAGGTGTAATCAATACTGACGACTTTTTGTTGATGTATCGCCCGGGTAATCGGAGCCAGTATTACCACGGAAGGCTTGTTTAGTAGTTTTGGCAATTCGCAAGTAAGTAAACAATCGCTACCTACCACATTCCCTTCATCGAATCCGCGTGTTAATGCTGTCAATACACGTTCGGCGGAGTGAGTGAATGCCGGCGAAAAGGCTTTTCCAATCACATAGCATTTGGATTTGTTATCGAATTGAATATTGTCCGGAAACAACTCTCGATATTGTGCAAAGTCTCTTGTCGCTACAGCTGGTGCTATGCCGAACCTTTGTATTAAGTCTTGGCGTCCGATGTCTCCCAGAAAATACAGACGAAATTCAATAAAGTTGAGCCTTTCCCGCTGGGCATGGCTGAGAGGTTCTAAGGTTGATGTTGGTTGCGATGCACTATTCATAGCGTTGCATTCTAAAGACTTTAACGGATAAATCAACTTTTTGAATATTTGACATGATCATAATGATTAGTTATTATCACTATATAGATCATTTCAAATAACCTATAGGAGGACATATGGCTACAAATCCACCCGCGGGCGATGGTCATCGCAATGGCGCAGTGCGAGAGCGCTCGCAAACTCAGACGCCTTCAGGGCACTGGGTTAAACGTGATACGAACACTGGCCGATTCATGGATGTTAAGTCCGACGGCAAGCCGTTCAAAGGCGTGACCAAAGAAAAGTAATTAACCAGCGGTTTTTGACAGTTTAAATGACTCGATAAAGCCGCCCTTTTAACTGGATAACTGGATAACTGGAGGACCTATGGGCCGCAGAAGAAGAAGAAAATCATCGGAAGACTTGTTTGATGTTCTGTTCGATTTAACAGACATGTTTTGGCAAGTTGGCGCAATTGCCTACATTATTTTGATGTTTGCGTCATTTTGGACTTTAGA
>Ga0066448_1000295_pt1 | contig 18396 bp, 10 predicted proteins | sample LakWasMet70_HOW9_2_FD_59536 | JGI IMG/M metagenome (GOLD analysis project Ga0066448, IMG submission 59536) | Freshwater sediment methanotrophic microbial communities from Lake Washington under simulated oxygen tension - Sediment Metagenome 70_HOW9 | ecosystem: Environmental > Aquatic >...
GCGAGAGGGTGACTATCGGCAAGCTCAAGCCACTATGCAGTATGACGAAGCGGTCAAAAGTGAAATTCGTCGTGAAAAAGCCATGTATGATGCGGCGAAGTGTCGGAATAAATACGGCAATGGTTTTTTCAGATGGTAGAATTCACCCTCGAATGAAATTGCAGCTCCCTGAATTTTCTTTTCAGAATCCATCAGCTGAAAAGGAGCACTTAAGCAGTTAATATGTCGCTCATGATTCGGCTCGTAAGCGACCCGCGGAGTTATGTTCCAAACCCCTTGCGGGGTTGGATAATGCCCCACTTTGAAGGTTATCAACAATAAGCTTCCCTCACTGCCGGAGCTGATTTAACTAGTCTCAGGCAGACAGCTTAAGCTTTTGCTTGTGATACGTTAGTCACGTGTGGAGGATTCATTGTGGCTTTAAGATCACTTTGCTGAGCGCCGGTAAAATAACAAAGGTACAAAACATGATCCAGAAAATGCCTATGCTGATGATCAAGCCAATACTCGCAATGCCTTGGTGAGTCGAAAAGGCGAGACCTGCAAAACTGGATGCAGTCGTCAGCGCCCCATAAAACATTGCCCTAGCGGTACTTGACTGGTAAATGTTTTGCTCCTCCGAAAGCGAATTACGCAATTTCTCAACCATATGTATACCGTTATCAACCCCTAGTCCCAACAAAAGCGGTAAGGCAACGACATTCGCGAAATTGATTGGTGTGTGGGTTAGCACAGTACAGGCCATTGTAAATAACCCGGCCAGAAGCAATGGCGTCATTACCAACACGGTGTCAACCAGGTTTCGCTGAATCAGGTATAGCAATAATGCGATGGTAACCAAGGCAATGATGATTGCTTTCTGGAAAGCGGCAACAACCTCTTTCATGGATTCCCAATACATAATGGGTAGGTCCGTTGTGTCTGGGGCGATGGCTTGTACCTCAGTAATAAATTCCTCTAAGGCACTTAAGTCATTCAGATCTTTTTTCGGAAAAATTTGTACACGGTACGTACCGTCTTTACTTAACCAACGATCTTTAATATCGGCAGGGATGTCTGTTAAGGAAATAGGCTTAGCATTCAAGCTCTCGTAGAGTTTATTCATCGTACTGGGAAGGGTTCCCAATAACGTGGTTTGGATTTTTTCAATAAACTGGCGCCGGCTTGGCTCTTGGCGTGTCGCTATTTCACTGAGGATATCTTGTAATTCGGCTTTAAAAGCCACTAATTTTTCGATTTCATTGGCATCGGTTTTCCGGGGCAAAATGCTGTCGATTTTGTTGATGAGCTGCTGGATTCCAAGAGCTGGATTAGTGTCCGGTTTTAGCTGTGGAAACCCTCGTCCTTGCGAAGCCTGCATGATCGCCATTTCATCAATAATAGCTAATTTATTTTCTTGATCGGACGGGACAAAATCAAAGAGACTGATGGTTTTATCAACCACACCTAATGCCGACAATCTTTGCTGTAAGGCCTTTGTTTCCGCTTCATCTTTAGCCAAGACGGTTAACGTCATCGGCGAGGTATCTTTGTGCTTCATCAAATTTTTGAATGCAATCACCGATTCAGTGTCAGGATCACGCAAATTGATCGGATTAAAATCCGCTTTTACATGAAATGTCAGAAAAATGGAGAGGACGGTCAATGCCAATGTTGCGAGGATGATGGGTTTTGCGTAGTGCAGGGTTAACAATGCTAATTTACTTGAAAGTGTTTTTAGCGCATTCGACTGCGGCCTCGATTCCTCCGATGCTTTAACAGAAAATGATACCGGCAAAATTTTTAGCAAAGCCGGTAATGCGATCAAGGTCACTAAAAGGCAGATAAACAAACTGGTACCGGCCAGCAAGCCTAATTCGGAAACGGCTTTGTAATCCGTAGGAATGAATGCATAAAGTCCGATAGCTGTTGTGCCGGCACATAATAATAAAGAGGGACTGGTAGTAACCAATGTGTCTTGCAACGCTTGATCCTTATTAGCATGCAAGAGCAGGTTATCCCGATAGCGCAAACAAAAATGGATAGCGTATTCAACCCCCAGGCCGATATTGGAAACGGCGAACGCAACCGAAACCATGTTTAACTCCTTAACTGCCGCAGTTGCAAATACACCGCAAAAAACCATGCCCAAGGCTAAAACAACGAGGGTCGCCACGGAGAGCAAAACGGAACGGTAGGCAATCAATAAGATGCCAATCACTAAGACAATGGAGAAAATGCCGGCGTTAAGTGTACCTGTGCTCATTCCCAAGAATTCATCATCCTCCAGGCCGACTTCGCCGGTCACCCAGACCTTGACGGATGGTAGATTAGAATCCTGAATATCTGAAATGGCATTACGAACAGCTTCGATGGCCGCGCCTGCAGGACGAAACTGTGCATAATCAAACTTAGGAGCAATGATGATGTAGCCATTTTGTGGCGTTTTAGCCGTTGATTTTTTATCTGCAATCAAGGATTCCCAGGACAATAAGGCATTTTGTCCATTAATACTGGTGTGCAAGGTACGCGATACCTTATCAATGAGATCAGTCAGGTCGATAGGTACCGTTTTGTCTTTATTTGCCGTATCGAGTGCGTCGGCAAAGAGAGAAAAGAAACCGGTTAAATTTGGTTCTTGAGAAATCCGGCCTATAAAAGGTTGAGCCTGCGCTAAACTTGTTGAGACGTTTTGCAGATCTTCGCTTTCAAGGTACAGCAAGCCATTTTGATGGAAAAATGGAATGTCGTTCGGTATGGAAACAGTCTCGAAATTCGCTTTATCAGCCTTCAGTAACCTGGCAAGTCGTGTTGTTGCCGACTGGGTTAACTCCGGCGTTTCTGACTCTATGACTAATAACAGCGTATGTAGGTCTTGTGAAAACAACTTCTCAAATTTACGCCTATTTTGCTGAAATGGGGCATCGGGTGCAATCAAATCGTTGGTGTCTGTGTTCATGCTTAGGTGCGTCATGGTGTACTGGACGGACAGCGAAGCTAACATAACAACGATGAATAAAACCCAAAAAGGATGCCGGAGAGTTGTTTCTCTCCATTGGGACAAAAAACGGTGAAAAAAAGGGAGCAATGACATTTTTTGGGTCTGCCTGGTCAAAAAGGAGAAAAAAAATTTTGCAAAGATACGTGGGAAAAAATATTTTCGCAATGTTTTCTCAACTCACTCTTTATGGATTACAGATTGCCTTTATCTTTCATTAAAACCAGACTGGATTATGACTTTTCTTTCTATTGCCATTTTGGTTATTGGTTTTCTCCAGCCAATGCACAGCGAAGCACGCTTCGTGATTCTGATGCCCTGAAGTGCTTGAAATCATAAAAATGAATATCTTCACCAAACAGATGGCTACAATCGGCGATACTTCGGAGATTGACTGCGGTGGTGGCCATTGCTTTAAATTCTAGCAATCGTGCTTTATCGTATCTTTTCACGATAGCTGGATGCAGCGGGTTTAAATAGAAAGTGGCGGCAATGTCTTCTTGCTTCAGCCAGTTTGCGAGTTGGTGTAGGTCTTCAAAGCGGCTGCCGACCCATGACGGTGGTAAAGACTGGTTATGTGTTTGGAAATGTTTTTTTAGAAAGTTTTGAGGATCACTTGCTAGTTCACGGTCATACTGCTCCAGCTTATAGTTTCCTGCCCCATCGATGTCATATCGAATAGACGTTTCGCCCGAGAATAAATCACCGAGTCTAACTAAGCCATCTGTAAGGCTGGGTGCAAATAAGTAGCTTAAAGCGGTTCGTGTGCGGCTCATTTTTGTAGCCTCACTGTGCAAACGAAAGGCAGGGCCCGTCATTGTCGAATCTGTAAATGTAACGGGTTCCAACCCATAGATAATACGTTTGATTGTAACCCCATTGCGGTGAAGTGCCTTTAAGGAAGCTAATATTTCATCTGGTTCCGCCGCTAAAAAAGCGAAATTGTAAAAATGGTTGTCTGGGAAAAAAGTTAACAACAACGCTGGATCAATTAAACCCATCACGGATGAGCCAAGGATCAATGAATCATGCACCGGAGCTAATGACCCATGCCCTGCTTTAATTTCGGCTATCCTATCGTCCGGAGTTAATTCAGAAATCGCCTTTGCTTCTTTAAGTAAATGCGCCACTTTTAAAAACCGCTCATTTGTAGAGGGCGATGTGTAACGCCCACCGATTGAAAAATTTGGCGATAAGACTTGGTAGGGGTTAACTACCAAGTTCCATACTGGTAATGACCAGGCGGCCAAACCGCCCGACACCAATGCGATTTTCCAAAACGTATCAAAATTGCCAATAGATAAAATTTTCATGGGAGCCAGACATCCAAATGCTAGTGAATAATAAAGTCGTTAAAACGGCCAAGTATTTTAAGGTTGGCTGTAACCGTTGGGTTTGAGCATATGCGTTTGCAGCTGTAAGGCAAAGTGCAATCAAAACGCTATCGAATAACAGTTCCATGCCAGTGATTAATGATGAGGGCTTGCAAGTTGGGCAGCTTTGGATGGCAATTGGTGGAATAGTAAAGCCATTACCACCCACCATCCCATTCCAAATAGATAGAGCGTGACTCAATGATTCCGCTCGAAATAATACCCAAGCTACAGTTACAGACAAGAAAGTGAGCGTGATTGCGAACGGTGTAGCCATAGTCAGTTCAAACTGTCGCCAAACTCGGTGAATGCCAATCAATAAGCCATGCAACAATCCCCATAAAACAAATGTCCAGGCCGCACCATGCCAAAAGCCTCCGATAGCCATCGTGATCGTAGCTGCTACAATGCCACGGGCGAAACCGAACCGATTACCGCCTAATGGGATGTATACATAATCACGAAGAAACCGAGACAGCGTCATATGCCAGCGTGTCCAGAATTCAGCGATGTTTTTTGCCTGGTAAGGGGAATTAAAGTTTTGTGGCAAAGTAACACCAAACAGAAAGCCAATACCAATGGCCATGTCCGAATAAGCCGAAAAATCGAAATAGATTTGTAAGCCATAGCCGATGGCGGCAGTCCATGATTCGAAAAATGGCAGAGCTGTATCTGCGGCAAATAATGGATCTACTTGTTCAGCAATATGGTCAGCAATCACATTTTTCTTGAATAGACCCAACGTGAATAGTAGTAATCCTTGAGAAAATAGGCGGGCATCAAAGCTGATTCGATGCCGTAATTGGGGCATGACATCTGAATAATGCAGAATCGGACCCGCAATCAGGTGCGGAAAGAAGGACACAGAAAAGGCGAACCGACGCAGGTCAAAATCGTTGGCTCGGCCATTGTAGCAATCCACTAAAAAAGCGAGAACCTGGAAGGTGAAAAATGAAAGCCCCAAGGGTAGAACCGAATGGAGAAGTGAAATATTGGTGCTAGACAGTTCATTCCAGTTTTCAATGAAAAAGTTCGCATATTTGAAATAGGCCAAAACACCGATGTTATAGACCAGACTGGCGACCAGAAGTGTTTTTGATTTATGTTTAGCTAGCATTTTACCCAGGTAAAAATTGCTTATTGTTTGTCCCATTAATAAGGGCACAAAAGTCATATCCCACCAACCATAAAAGTACACAGAACACACGACGATGAGCGATTGAGCCTCGTCATGCCATCCGATCCGGATTAATAGCCACCAAAAAAACAACGTAAAGGGCAGGAAGAAATAAATAAATTCGGGCGATGTAAATAGCATGGTTGATCCGATTAGATGTATCTTGTGCTGGCTGAAAAGCCAACTAATCTACCGAAAAATTGGAGCAGTGGTAGTCGCTCAGATGACCAGTTCCGTGATCATTCGAGGAAATAATAATCAAAAATAGAACGGATAGAGAACAAATAGGCTATATTATGTTGACTTGATCACTTGGCACTGGAGTCCCCACCTTGAATCCTGTTAACTTAAACCCCCCATACATTCACTTGCCAACCGTGCCGTTATTCGGCTCGAAGGTGGCGGCGGGATTTCCGTCTCCTTGTGATTCGCATCAATTAAAACGGCTAAATATCCACGAGTATTTGGTTGACCAAGAAGAATCAACTTTCATCGTTTCTGTATGTAGTTCTTCCCTGCGAGATATTGGTATTTTGCCGGAGGATAAGGTGGTAGTTAATAAGGCGGCGAATGCCAAAATAGGCAGTGTGGTTTTGGCTGTCGTTAATGGCGAATTTACTTTGAAGATTTTGGCATTGGGTAAAAACGGTTGCCCGCTACTTAATTCAGCCAATGCCGACTTCGAACCTATTGAAATCAAAACGGGGATGGACTTTGAAATTTGGGGTGTCGTAACGGGAAGCTTTCGGAAGTTTTGACTGTATGACCACATTTGCTCTTTGTGATATTAACAATTTTTATGCGTCCTGTGAGACCGTGTTTCAACCAAAGTTAGATACTATTCCCCTGCTAATTTTGGCGAATAATGATGGGTGTGCCGTTTCCAGAAACAACTTGGCCAAATTACACGGAATCAAAATGGGCGAGCCGTGGTTTCAGGTGAAAGAGCGCTTTGAACCCGGTGAAGTGATTGCCCTCAGTAGTAACTATGCACTGTACGCCGACATGAGCAATCGAGTGGTCAGTATTATTTCACGATTTTCACCTGATTATGAAGTATACAGCGTTGATGAGCAATTCTTGTGCTGGTCCGGCTTCGAATATCGAGATCTAACTCAATACGGTCATGAGCTAAAAAGGACGATTCTACGCTCTACCGGTTTGCCTGTCTGTGTCGGCATTGCAAGTACTAAAACGCTGGCAAAATTGGCAAATCACTGTGCAAAAAAACAGCCTGCGTATGCTGGGGTGTGTAATTTCAACAGAATGTCAGCCAAAACCATTGACCGGACACTCGCCGTGTTGCCTGTCGGTGAGGTCTGGGGTATCGGTTCCCGATTATCAGCCAAGCTTCAAGCAATGAATATCCATACGGTTCTGGACTTGAAAAATGCCCATGCACCAACTTTGCAAAAAGTGTTCAGTGTCGTGGTTGCCAGAACCATAGCGGAATTAAACGGTGAATCTTGTATTGAGCTGGAGCAAATCTCACCACCCAAACAAGCAGTAGCCAGTACGCGTAGCTTTGGTGTGCCAGTGTCTGATCTACGTAGCTTACGGGAATCCATTACGTTTCACGTATCCCAGACGGCCGAAAAGGCTAGAAAACAACATTCCTACGCCAATAGCGTGACCGTATTTATCAAGTCCAGCCCTTTTAATCACTCAACGTATTATGCCAACTCACAAACCATTGCATTACCGAGTCCGTCAAATGACATTCGATTATTAGCAAAAACGGCAAATTGGATACTAAAAAGGCTATACAGACCAGGTTTTGTGTATCAAAAATCCGGCGTGATACTTAACGATCTGGTTCCTGCCGAGGGGATTCAGTTGGATTTGTTTTTCGATCAGTCGGTGGGAGCGCAATCAATCCAGTCTGAAAAATTAATGGCTGTGATGGATGAGATTAATCATCGATTTGGTAGGCAAACACTAAAGTTGGGATCTGAAGGTTTTAATGCACCCTGGAAAATGAAGCAGAATTTCAAAACACCCAATTATACCTGTGAATGGGGCGGGTTACTTAAGGTCTATTGACCGCATTAATTCAGAGTTAACGTCATTAGCTTCTGCCGGAGGCTCAGAAGAGAGGATTGCTTGAACATCCTCCGGACTAAAATCATCAAGGTTTAAAACCTGTCGAGCGCGCCACATCAGTAGATGATCTTCCTCAATGGATAAAGAAGGTCGTCGAGCAATATTTAAATCAATAGAAATCGTGAATGGTTAGCAAAACAATCACCATTCCGTGTACCGCTATGGTTTTTTTATAGATAGGATGGATTGAATTCCATGCTTGGATAAATCGGCACTAAACATCAATCCAAATGGTATTCAAACCTTATCTCACGAAGTGGCCAATTAAATTTCATTTGGTTGCACAGCTTGCTTGCGATATGTCAAATCAACTTTATATAAGAGTAATATTTATGAAAAAGTTATTAATACTCTGCGTAATATTGGCCGCAATCCATACAGATGTTTCCCTGGCGGCACCTTCTTTGGCTAATGACAGAGTTATTGCTACAGGGTATGCCCTGTTGCCTTTAACGCCTATGTTGAGTTCGTTTATGACAATTCATAGAGAATCCAGCTCAACCGTCGTCGTTCGTAACGATAATAAGGATATGAAAATATTCCGTTGGGTGGACGGAACCCCTCTTTTTTCTTATGACATTAACGGAACTGGGTTCAGTTTGCGATCCCTCGGTGATACTTCAAAAATAGCCCCAAATCAAGCGTTTGGATTTTCCATTGAGAATATGGATTTTACTCCCAGCTTCGCTGGATCAACAATAAAATACAATATTCTGGATATATATGAGCCAATAACAATCCATTCAGATATAGCAAGCTCGTCACTCTCATACGCTATATGGGGCGACCCGTTTAATCTATTCCTTACTTTTATGCCTGGTAATCAAAGCTCATTCTATATAGATGCTAAATTCAACACCGAAGCCACCACTGACCCTGCCGTCGCTTTTCATTATTTTAGAGACAAGCTGACTGGCAATATCACAGCAATAGAGCCTGCGCCTGTGCCCGTACCTGCCAGCATTTGGTTATTCGGGTCAGCAATCTCGGCTGCTGGTTTAAGCTTTAGAAAAAAACAAATGCAAGCTGCTTAATTGTCTCTATCGAGCTGGCTGCCAGACAAGCCAGCTCGTATTTTCAGATTAAATATTTGGAGTATGGAACGGTGAAAAAAATATTATTTTCGATGGGTGTTATCCCACTTCTGGTGACATCAGTCTCCCAAGCATCAACTTTTTCGATTTCGATGAATTTTGACGGAGTAAATGACAGCCAAAAGCATTATTTTTACGATGCAGCTAAATATTGGGAAAGCATAATTACTGGTTATAGCAACAATGTCACGCAGAATGAGATATCGGGACTCACTATTAATGCTCGCATAAAAGCTATTGACGGTACTGGCGGTACATTGGGGAGTTCCGCTCCCACCAGCTTATGGGACGATGGACAAGACACAGCGTATGCACTGGCAAAAACGGGCAGAATGACTTTTGACTCAGCCGATATTGATTTAATGATTAAAAATGGCACGTTTATAAATGTTGTGGAACATGAAATGGCGCATTCCATAGGTTTCGGTTCGCTATGGGAGCTCAATGGAGCTTATGAATTAGGTACTGGTCAATATACTGGGCAGTACGGACTGACCTCGTATCAGGCTGAATTCAATCAACCATCGGCAACTTTCATACCCGTAGAAACCGAAGGTAAGGAAGGTGAGGTAGATTACCATTGGGCAGAAGTACTCAATGGTGCAGCTAAAACCGGTATCACCAATTCTGATGGCTTGGATATGTCACACGAGTTAATGACCGCTTGGCTTAACGCGCCGATCTATGTGAGCAATACAACCATTCAATCATTTAGGGACATTGGTTATACCGTTGCCACTGTTCCTATTAGTGGAAGTATTTGGTTGTTCATGTCGGCTCTGGTACCGGTTTTTTTAAGGAAGTGGAAGGTTCTAAGTGACATTGGAATCCGCACCTGAACCAATTCATTTAACTTGGTCGTGCCAGTTATGTCGACAACATTTCGAGCAAGCTCCAGCTGATTGTTGTTCTGGGTGTGGAGGAAGGATGTTACGGTCAGATGGCAAGTCGCTAACTGATTTAGTTTTTGAGCATGAATGCTGGATGTACACGGAATGGAATAGTTAGCTATCTTGTTAGGTGTGACAGTTTCCTGATTTAGTAACATACAAACAACATGTACGACGGTGCTTTTCGCTCAGATTTGCTATGATTGGCACTTACCGATTGGCATTCAATAAAAATGACTTTGGAGTTTGATTTGTACGCTTCAATTATGATCTTTTAGCGATAGCGGTTCCCAACCACCAAAGTCAACTCCAATAAAGTCATGTCCGAAATCAGCAAACCTATCCAATTTGGAAACAAAGCACTCAAAAAGTTAAAGCTGCCTTTGGCTACAAGCGAGGGGATTGATCCCGCATCGATTGAACACTATGCCATCATTGGGCAAAGTCTTGGTGCCTTAATTGAAGGAAAATCCCTCAGTAGCAATGATTATTTGAAAAGAACACTGCCGATTAGTATTCAGTTTTTTCAAACAAATGCTGGGAGTAATGGACCACCTCCTTCACCGACTGATAAACCATCGGCATTAATATGGGTCGAGTGGTTAAAAACCTACCCGATGATAAAGGATGCTATAGAAAAGCAAAGCCAAAGCGATCACCATTTGATTCTTCGATTTTTTGAAGCATTGGCCAAAGCGCAAGATGCCGAGGCATTAATGAAAGGGGCAGATTATTTCGAATTGCCTCTCATAGAGTTGCGAAAGCACCCGCCCACGCCATCGAATGGCTATCAAAACGCCGTATTGGCATTTGCTATTCCAAAATCAAGAGGTGGGCATAAAGTTTTATTCACCGTCCGACTGGTAAAACAAACTGTAGAACCATTCATGGGTTGTTTGGGTCCAGCACCTGATCCTCAAATGCTGTTTATGACAGAGGTATTTTTTGATGCCAACGGAGAACCCATAGGTACGTCATTTGATGCTAGCTCCCTCATGGACGTAGCGGGGCAAGCCTGGCCTAATCCTGCTCTAACGACTTGGGCTGGTTTTCTCTATGAAATTGACAATCGGTGTAAACAGTTATTTGATGCACCTCTGCATGAACTCCCTAAAGAAGTTTTTGGCTTATCTGAGCGAGGACTAACGGCACTCATTATTGATGAGGATACTATTAAGCCTAAAGGTCGATGGAGCAAAGTATTTGCATCTTTGCTTGAGAATAGTCCTCTGCCCTCCCCTGTCTCGGCTGCATTATCGAACAAACGGAACCCTCAAAATGTAAGGTTGGCGACAGCGCCTCGTCAATTTTTCCTTGGGCACATGGATACACGTCATCCTGACAAAGCAGAGCGTTCTCCGACTTACCCTTTAGATTCAACACAACGGTTGGCGTGCATCTATGCGGCTGCTCTGGATGGAAATCCTGAAAACTGCATATTACCAATTAATGGTCCGCCAGGGAGTGGAAAAACCTCATTTTTACGTGCAGTGCTTGCATCCAAATGGGTAAAGGCTGCTCTGGACAAGGCAGAGTCCCCGCCAATTGTGTTTGGTACCGGTGCCACAAACAAGTCGGTCAGCAACATTATTGAGGCATTCAGTGATGTGCCTGGATTAGAGAAGGATACCCTAACAGGTCGATGGATAGATGGATTGCCCAGTTATGGCTGGTTTTACCCATCCATAACTGCCGCACAAAACTCCCTTAATCTGATGCAATTAACTAGGGATAAAACAAATTGTAATCCATTTAAGCCGACTGCCGGTGCCGACCTGTTTAATACCACAACGGAAAAACGGCGAACAACGTACCTGACCAGGGCAAAAACTGTTCTCCGTATTCAAGGAGCCAATAACCTTGATGTGCCTGATGTGCTAAGTGTACTGCATCGACGGCTGACGAAGCTCGCTGATGAGATGCAGGGAGAACAAACTCGTTTTGCCAACGGTTTAGAACAATTTTCAGCTAGCAGGCATTCAATCAAGCGGCAACCTGGTCGGTTCAAGATTTTGAAAGAAGAAGAAAAACTGCTATTGGAGGGCAAGATTGCCAATCTGGCTGCCTCGGAAGCCCGTTATGTTTCTGCCATCAACTATGGGGATCTGTATGTAACAGAAGCCCAACAGCTATTAATAGGCTGGAGATCTTGGTTGCCTAGGTGGTTCAGGAAAAAACGGTTGTCTGATCTGGACGAGTTAAACCATCTTTGCAGCAATCAGTTTGATTTACTTGGTATGAGTTGGACAACTGTCTTGCCCGTACTTAGGCAATCGCTAATCAATTTGGAACGCGCTCGGGCTGAGGTAATTGAAACCAAAAAGGGTCTAGAAATTACTCTCGAAGATGTCAAAGCCGAGCTGACCACCTTTAAACAGACCAGGGATCTACGAAAAGCCTCTTGGGAAAATTTGTATGCTTTGCTGTACAAACCGGAAACATTATTACCAGGTGAACCTAGAAACTCCTTGTTATTGCGCCGATTGTGCCGAGGTGATGCCAAACAACGAGAAGCCGCAAAGGACTTATTATGGTCGCGCCTGGACGCCCGCCATGATTTGGCATTTCGTGTACCGCTTTTTCACCTGTCCGCGCGGTACTGGGAAGGTCGCTGGATACAGGAGGAAAATAAAAAGGTCGTGCTAAGCAATGAGCAACGCTTACGCCAATTGATGATGCTAGGCGTCATCGTGGTGGCTACCACCCATAAACTCTGTGGTTTAGGCAAATTGGCCACTGCGGATTTGTTAGTGCTGGATGAGGCTGGACAATGCTCGGTAGAAGCGGCACTCGCATCATTGTCGTTTACCCGCAGCGCCGTATTGGTTGGAGATACTAAGCAACTACAACCTATCGTCACCTATAATCAGGACTTCGTTGACAAAATCGCCACCTCCGTCGGACTCGCCCCTGAGAAAATTCCAGCAGGACTGAACCCCTTTCGAGGTTCGGGTATGACGATGGCTCAAAGTGCTTCTTCCGTAACAGACGGCGGGGATAGTTCAGGCATAACATTGTTATACCACTATCGCTGCCATCCTCACATTATCGGCTACTGCAATAGTTTATTGTATGGCGGCAGGATTATACCTGTCCGTCCGAACAAGACAACTGCAAGCAAAATGCCTCCTATGTCGTGGGTGGACGTAGAGGGTGTGCCAGAGAAATCCGGCAGCTCATGGATCAATAAGGCAGAGTTGGAAGAAATTGCCAACTGGGTGTCTGCTGTTCACAAAGGTTTGACGGCTGCTTATGGCGGAAAGCCACTGGATGAGATCTTGGCAATCATCACGCCCTTGGCTGCACAGGCAAGAGTAGCGACAACCTTCTTTCAAGAAAAACTAGAGGGTGTCGACAAAGAGGTGATTGAAAGAATGATCATCGGCACAGTCCATCGACTACAAGGTGCTGAACGACCAGTGATTGCCTTCAGTTTGGTCCAAAAAAGCAATGCGGGATCATCCTCAACTTTATTCGCTGATCGCGATGGCGGGAATTTAATGAACGTCGCAGTTTCTCGCGCAAAAGATAGTTTTGTGATTTTTGGATCACGATCTACATTAAAACCAGCTCCGTCCGACGAGGACATTGGTACTGCTACAGCGTGTCTCCCCGTCCAATTCCTCGGGCAGTATTTGCGCGAGTATGGAACCCGTTTGTATCCTCGGCATTTAGTTGTGGTGGAAGCTCTCGGTAAAGTGTCTGCCATTCAAAAGGCATTAGGGCAGCAAGTTGCCGTCTTGGCAACGAATGGCTATTTGTTTAAATCCGAGCTATTGGGCAATGGGGAATTGAAATGGCATCATCGTGACAATACACAGTCTTTTCTCGACAGTGTTAGTCAGCATAAAGGATTTTTGGACTCCTTGGTGATTGCCACTGACGACGATATCGCAGGAGAACTGATTGGTACGCATGTTGGCGAATTATCTTCCATATTATTAAGCAATGAAGACCTAACCATCCGACGCATGCGGTTCCATTCTGTCGTACCTGATGAGCTGGAAAGTGCGTTTGAGCAAACTGGACAGGGGTTTGATAAAAACTATGTTTCAGCTGCCCTGCTCCGTGAATATGCCCGTCATTATGACCGGATACGGTTTACTAGGCTTATGCCTGATTCTCCATATATAGGTGCCGCCCAACGAGATACTGTTGATCTGGTTGATCAGTTCTGTCAAGGACAAGCTGCTCGTGTTTGTGCTGAAGTCCATGATGGACAAGGTAATGTCTTTACTGCTTATGTATCTTCTGGTAATTCTGCTTCCGATGTCTGTTATGCTTTTGGTGATGTTTCAGAAGCTCAGTTGTTCGCAGACTATCTATTAGGTCAATCACTCGAAAATCCGTTACGGACAACCAGTTACTTGGTTCCTGAGCTTTACCCTTCCAGTACGACACCAAGAATTCTAGCTGCGGTAGCTGATAATTTAGGAATTCCTCCATGGGAAACCCAAAATCACTTAAATGCAATGTATCAAGACGGGGCTAGTCCAATAAATTTTGGAACGACATACTCCCGCACACCTGGCGCAGGCATTTTACCAAGAACCTGGGAAGAGGTTAAAAACCGTCAAAGTGTGGCCGAAACTGAATTATTAGCTACACGAACAAAGGCTGCCTACGACCAGGGGTCGTTTGAAGAACGTTTAGGTATTCTCCAAAATGCCAGGAGCGGATTATCAGTGCCTGTAGATAATGGTAGCGGCTTTATAGATGCTATGCCCTCTTTCCCAACAATACCATCCTCGGAGCAAATCCAGAGGCATTCAGGACGGAGTGCTCATCCGATGTTGCAGCCGGTTGACTGGAAAGATTCGCCGGAGGCACTAAAAGAAAATATGCCGGAAGATCGGCGGCTGATTTATCAAATAGTCTGGGATAGTGCTTTGGCCTGCACTGTTACTTCACCTGTTTTGCAGCAAGACATGGTTAATTATCAAATAGGATCGAGGCCGTTGGCTATTGTTAGCGTAAAGCCTGTCCAGGGTATGACGGGCTATTGGCAGTTTCGTCAGGACTTTCCAGGATATGAGTCCCATACGGAAAATTCGGTTCCAGATTCAGGCGTATTGAAAATCTCTAAGACCTGGGTCGATGAACGAGCTAGCGTCCCGCTGGGCAAAATTATACTGGCCATGCAAACTAAAGGCATCGGTACTGCCGGTTCAATCTCTGAAATTCTAGAGAGGACAACGAGCAAGGGCAAGGTGTTCTTACTTTCCTTGTCCGGCTCGGAAATCAGTAATCAAAAATCGTTGTCCGTTTCAGTCAGTAATTATGGTTGTAAACAGCTTGAAAGCTGGCGTGAAGGCGGCTTGCTTGGCTTTTCAGAAGCATCTACTCAAGTGATTCATGCAGTGGCAGATGGATCTATTGGCCATGCGTACGCCTTGAACCAGCTATTTAAGTTAAATGTCTTTGATGTAGATGCTGTCGCCAGTTATGTTGGTTCAGCGTATGCTAAATGGAGCAGTTTCAGTCGTAGTGGTGAGCAAGTCGATTTAAAAAAGGTTGAAAATTAAAGGTGTTAGATTTTTTTTAAGATAATCATCAATCCTCGGTTTACTGCCGGTCAGTTGATCCTAGGATTTCACACTTCAATTAATAGGTCTCCTGGTGTTTTTCGGTTGACGTCGGTTAATTCCGTGCTGAAGTCGATGTCCATATGCGTTGTTACAACATGCAGGATATTTTAATGGCCGCCGAGCAACTGGCTTCTGGATCTGATTACAATCTTTAAAGATCCAGGCATTACCAGTTCCTGGACTAAGTCCACCATAGCTGAGCCGGTCAGTCGTGTCGCCAGAGCATAAGAACTTCAGGCACATGAGTAGTGAAGATCTGCTAGATGTATTAAACGCCCTCACGAATTTTTATAACGCATCCAAATCGTGACAGATGTGGGAATAACTCTTAACCGCCTATCCAGCGACCCACTACATCAGGATTCTGGTGGCCAACATTGGGTTTCTCTTAACCGCGTGTTCAGCGAATCAAAAGTTAAAAAAGGCTTCGTAACTTTTCCAGATTCCCTTAACCGCTTACACAGCGAGTCACTTGACCGCGCAAGCATTTTTTTCGCCCCCCCTATCTCTTAACCGCTTACACAGCGAGTCACGATTTTTCGGTCGCTTATTGAGATTTAGGGATTCTTTTAACCGCTTACACAGCGAGTCACATTATCGGATCGCGGGGCGAAGTTTGCCAGATTCTCTTAACCGCTTACACAGCGAGTCACTTGGAATTAGCCACTTGACTAAAGGTACTGCATCTCTTAACCGCTTACACAGCGAGTCACTGATAAAGTTTGTGAAAAATGATCTATAAATCAATGAAATGAGGTTATTTTACTGATTTTATCAAAAAAATAGAAGCTATTACAAGGTTCTAATTTATAAGCCAAATTCATCCATAAAAAATTTTTGATGTTTTTATAATCAAATACGACTTATAGCTCAATGGCGAGCAGCTGCACAATATGCGACGCTTTGCCGGTGCATATCGCCTGCTGTTAGGGCGTCGGGCCAGAAATCCACCGAAGCGACTCAGGATCTAGCAGCCTGAGCGCCGTAGGAATCATCTTCCCGAGGGAGGGAGAATGTCAATATATTCAGCCATCAGTCGAAGAACAAAAAATATTTCGTTTATCTAAACAGTATGTTTTTCTAGAAATATGTCTCAACAAAATATTTTGTAATTCATAAATACAAAAAATATACAAGATGGGAATGGTTATAAAAACGCGAATCTGAACGCCAACATCACCTGATTATTTGTGGAATTATAGTATCAAGGAATACGGAGGATTTTATATTGAATCTAAATACCAATTAATTCTTCTTATATTAGTTGTCAGTATATTTGTAAAAAATTTAAAAAATAATTTTTTGGCTATTGCATCACTCATTTTGCGTGCGACCTTAATATCATCTAAAAAACATAACGGAAAAATTCATGACTGATAGCATATCCGCCTTACATTTAGATAAAGCCATTCTGAGCTTTTTAGCTGAAAGAAAAGCTCAGAAAGTCAAAAAAGACCAAAAAGTCGGCACCTCCGAAGCGGATTTATTAGAAATTCAGTCTGCAGCCGAATCTGCTTTCTTGCTTGAGAATTGGCTGCCAGGCGCAGTTAAACGAGTTGCATTACTTGAAATGTCGACACACCCTGGAAAGCTGGTTCACCCTTCAGCAAAAATAAGCCCGATTATTGCAAAAGCCGAACGCCAACCGGATGGTTTCTTGCGCAGTGGTAATGTTGGTACTGATGTCGATGTTGTGGGTAATTCGGCTTCACTTGATGTTAGTAAGTTTCTATCCTTGACACTTAAAGACGGATTCTCCGTGTTAGACCATCTTGAGCGAAATACGAGCTACATAAAAACGCAGCTTAGCATCCAAAGCTTGGAGTTCGAAGAAGTACGCAAGGGGCTTCTAGCCATAAAATCGCCCCAGACGACTACTAGAACATCAAAAGAGATTAAGCAAATTTACTTCCCGATTGGGAACGGTGACTACCACCTATTATCACTTTTAATTCCATCGGGGTTAATTTTCAAACTAAAGCAACGAATTAACGAAATGTTGTTTTCTGAGCATGCGAAACTCGCTCGTGATGATAGACGAAAAGGCACCCACAACGAAACAGGTTTCGATGAGCTTTATAACTTAACTGTCATAGGATTTGGAGGGGCTAACCCACAAAACATTAGCGAGCTCAATGCCCAAAACTTAGGTAAATCCTACCTGTTGCCCAGTTTTCCGCCTGTTGTCGATAAGCGGAATATACGCATGCCAAAATTCGATTTTTTTATTGAGTCTCTGTATTTAAAACGCTATGAGACAAGTTTTTATTATCTTCATACACTGCTTGCTTCAGATAAAAAAAATGTGGAAATCCGCAAATCAAGAGACCGCGTCATTGATAATCTTATTGAATCAATTATCAGTAGGACATGGCAAATACGAACGTTTGAGCCAGGTTGGTCTGAAAACACTAGCCTTCCTAGGTCTCAACGCGTTTGGCTCGACAACGCTTACATTGACTCTCGCGATCACGAAACCGATTGGGTAATCGATATTGTTGACGAAATCTCGCAATGGATTTGCTTGTCGTATGACACCGTAGTTAAAGCGGCCGACGGTATCCCCGTCCAATTTCATGAAGAAGAGGTGAATTACATAAAACATGTTGTGGGCAGTTTCAAGGAGGAATTGAAATGACGCATATATTACTTATCCCTCATGTCGAAATCCAAGATGCAAATGCGTTAGCCAGTTACTTTGCAATCGGGTTTCCTGCTATGACTGCATGGGCTGGCACCGTACATGCGTTACAAAGAAAAATAAACGAAAAGCCCAGTTTCAAAGTAAATTTTAAAAGTTTCGGCATCACATGCCATGACTTCGACTTACACACATATAAACATCAAGGCGATTATATTTCATCGATCCTGGCCAAAGCCACACCTTTAAATCAGGATGGTAGTAGAGCTTCGTTCATCGAAAATGCTAGATGTAGCTTAACAGTGTCGTTAGTAATTGAGTGCTCCGGCATTCCAGATGATGATGAAGCAATTGCGCTGTTCTTAAAAACAGCACATCACTGTATTCAATCAGAATTACGGTTTGCAGGGGGTACTCTAATTTCACATAAGGATCTTGATGTGATTCTAGTTCATGACGAAAAGTCACTGCGTTATTTAAACCGCAGATTAATGCCAGGATACACCCTTATTGAGCGTAGAGAGCTTATGGAGGAATCCATGTCGGAAGGACA
>Ga0066448_1000297_pt1 | contig 18389 bp, 20 predicted proteins | sample LakWasMet70_HOW9_2_FD_59536 | JGI IMG/M metagenome (GOLD analysis project Ga0066448, IMG submission 59536) | Freshwater sediment methanotrophic microbial communities from Lake Washington under simulated oxygen tension - Sediment Metagenome 70_HOW9 | ecosystem: Environmental > Aquatic >...
CCAGGCCCTGCACCTGAGTGACGGCGTGGCCGAATGGCGGACGCGCGGCCTGCCCGTCGAGACCAGCATCTGAAACCGGAGGTCGCCATGTCGCGAGGCGGCGTCACATCTTCCGAGCCACGTTGATGCAAGAAAAAAACCTGCGCTACGGCGTTCGCGCCAACCTCGGTCAGGTGGCGCAGCCCTGGCGACTTGCCGCTCCACCTCATAGAGCTGCCCGAAGAACTTCAACGCCTGCTCGCCGACCTGGCTGCCGTGATTGGCCCAGAGTTCGTGGAACTTGCGCCGCTCGTGCGCCATGCAGCCGACCTCGATCACACCCAGCTCGAAGCAGGCCTTGTAGCCTGCGAAGTCGTCGCAAACGAGTTGGCCCTGCCAGCCGGGCTTGTCTTGCGACCCTGGAAGCCCCAGGAAGTCACGGGCGTGCTGGCCACCGAGGCTCTCGGCGAAATCGAAGACGACGGCCTGGAACGGGTTGAACTGGGTGGTGCAGTAGCTCCACAGGTAGGCGCGGTGGGTCTTGCCATCTCTCAGGTTCGCAGGCTTGAGCGTCGCCACCGGCGTCTCGTCAGCGTGCAACACCGGGTGGCGCAGCAGTTCCGCGCTCAGCGCATCCACCAGCGGCTGCAACTGCACGCCGCATTCGCCGACCCACTGGGCCAGCGTGGAGCGCGCTATGGCGTGTCCGGCTCGCTCGAAGATCGCCTCCTGGCGGTACAGCGGCAGGTGATCGAGATACTTGGCGACCAGCACCTGGGCTAGCAGGCCGGTCGTCGGCAGGCCCTTGTCGATGACGTGCGGCGCAACCGGGCGCCTGCACGATCTGCTCACAGCACTTGCACACCCACTTGCCGCGGATGTGGCGCTCGACGGTGAAGACGCCAGGCTGGTAGTCCAGCTTCTCGGCCACGTCCTCGCCGATGCGCTGCATGGCCTGGCCACAGCCGCAGGTTGTGCTCTCTGGTTCGTGGCGCACTTCGCGGCGCGGCAGCTGCGCAGGCAGCTTCTCACGCCGAGGCTGCTGACGCTCGCCTGCGGCCTTGGCGGGCTGCAGCGCGTCGATCTCGGCAGCGACGGCCGCCAGATCGGCATTCAGCGTCTCGTCCAGCAGGCTCTTCTGCTCGGCGCTGAACTTCTCGCTCTGCGCCGCGAACTTCAGGCGCGGCGCATTCGGCAAGGACTTGTCGCTTCAGTTCAGGGTCGTGGCGCCGGCGCGAGTCCGGCTTGGCGTCTGACATGGTGCCCACCTACCTTGTTTGGTGGACACCATCCTGGCGGGCGCAGCCTCGGCATTCAAGATGGGATCGCCGGACGCTTACCGAGCGAGCCCAGTCCAGTAGGCGCTCTAGCCAGTCACGGCCGACGGCGACCGAGCGATGGGTGTCGAGGGTGAGAATGACGCGGTTCAACCTGAAGCCGCTGTCGGAGTGGCGTCGGCCCCCAAGCGCTCGAACTCACCCAGCCTGCAAGCGGGCAATCTACCCATCGCTCGCCCGCTTGCTTTCTGTGCCCTCCAGCCAGCGACGTATCTGATCCCGAACGGCTTGTTCCGAGATCCCGCTCAAGGGGTCGCACACAATGAGCGAATCTTCGAGGTCCGAAGGAAACTCTGCCGGCATGTCGTCCAAGATGATGTAGCTGACGATCCGAGCTTGCAAACGCAGGAACTCTTGGATGGCAGGACCTTTCGGCCCAGGTGGCACGGCCCCAAGGAACCTACTTCCGAGCGGGCCCATGAACTCGCGAAGGTAGTCCGACGAGTGCACCTCTCTCCAGCTTGAGTGCACGACCAGCTTTACGTCCGGCCACTCCTGCAGCAGGGTAGCAAGGATGGGAAGCCATTCAAATGGCAAGACACCGCCTAGATCCCCACCTGAAGGGTGCAAGACGCCGTCGAAGTCCAAAAAGATCGCCCTCAAACGTCCCGCCTCAGGATTCACTTCGCTCCGAGCATGGCGGGGTCCGCGCATAGCGACATACGAGCGAGCTCCGCCCAGCAGCCTCATCGCGCGACTCTGCGCCTTACGCAACACGTCGGCCGCTCGTCCGCAAGCATGACGGAGACTGCCCGCGCCGTTCACAGCGCGAATTCCGCAGCGTCAATCGCGGGCTCGGCCAGCGCTCGGCGAAACATCTTGAGGCAGCGCTGACCAGCACCCGGCTCGTCATCCCCGGTCCACATCAGCACAGCTGGGCGTGACGAATAGCCCTTCAGCGTCCCATCGGCTGAGTAATAGACCTCATGAACCGCGCTCCTGGAGCCCGCTCCTTGGTCGAACACGATGACTCGCAGATTCCAGTATCCGCGCGTGCGCGCTTTCTTCATCGCGTCTCCATTGAATTGCTGTTGCGGTACCAAATCAGCGCTCGAAGCCCTCGGCAGACCCGCCCGTTGCGCTTACGAGCGTCACGAAGTGCTTCGCACATCTCGACGCCGCTGAACGGGATCACGTGCCGACCTCGATCACGAGATGGGGATCGAACTGTCGGTTCTCGAGGCCTTGGCTGGGACGCCCGTAGCCTGCGGGGTTGGCCCGCACTTTGCAGCCGGCGACCTCATAGTCAAAGCTGTCGTGAACGTGACCATGGAGCCACAGGTCCGCTTGTCGCAATAGCTCCGTCAAGTCACTGGCGAAGCCAGGATTGATTCGGCTTTCCGCATACCGCGGATGCACGCTGAACGGATGCGGCGCGTGGTGAGTCACCACGACCGTGGCGCCTGGCCAGGGCTTGGCGAGCTCGGACGCCAGCCAGGCTCGAGAGGTCAGGTGATCCGCCAGCGTATCTGCAGCTCGAAGTGGCACGCCATGATGGAGGATCGCTAAATAGTCATTTAGCCCTTGAGCGACTTCAGCCATGGCCGTCGACTGCGGCACATCGTTGAGCTTGAAGTCCGTCCACAGCGTCGTGCCAAGAAACCTCACCCCATTCAGGACGAAGGAATCGTTGTCGAGGAACTGCACGCAGGTTCCAGCCGCAGCGCGCTGGAGTTCATCGCGCGTACGCCGCCAGTCGCGGCCGTAGAACTCGTGATTGCCCGCGACCAGCACCACCGGCACTGGCCAATCGGCGAAGACATCGACAGCCCAGGCGCCCTTGTGGATATCGCCAGCGAGGACCAGTACGTCAGCATCGGGCGCGGGCTCGATGATGCGCGCAGGTGACCTGGGCCGCTCAAACTCGAGGTGTAAATCAGAGGCCAGCTGAATTTTCATTTCATCCTTTCTTCGACGCGGCCTGTGCGCGTTGGCATCGCAAGTCCTAGGAAGACTTCTTGCCGGCCCGAGGGCCAAATGCAGCAAGAGTGCGTACGGCGCGACGCACTCGCGTCGACAGCAATCGCCCGTTCCAAGTTCGCTTTGGCACGACAGTCATCAGGATGCCCTTCGTTGTCTTGCAGAAGTACAGCCGCTGGCCAAGCTGGTAGGTCGCCATCGAAGGCGGCAAGGTCACCACCCGGCCGCGTTTCACAAGGCTGGTCTCTGATGGGCCTTGGCATTTCTTCAGCATTGCCATGTTCATATCTCTTGAGGAAGCGTGACCGCGTCGGGGTCGATGAGAACATCCTCACCAGTTCAGTTAGCCAGGGGTCCTTCCAAGCTCCTTGCGGAACGGGCGCGACGGCTTCATGAACAGCGCGTCCACCCATTCCTGTCGGTGCTCTGTGGCAATCCCATTCACAGGAAACCACTCACCGCATGGGAGATGCCGACTAAGGCGCTGGGCAGCGGCTTGTTGGCGCAGACCCGCCGGGAACGTGCCGTCAATGATTGCCTCCATGAGTTGGCAGGCGCGCTGCAGCGCTTGAAATCCTTCGTTGACATCTCGCATGGTCATGTCATGCAAACGCCGGCCAAGCTGACGATTGCTTGGCATGGTTAGTAGCAATCGGTGCGCCTCAGACCGCGCCATAACCGGCACGCTGGTGTCACGCTGCAGTCGTTGCAATGCGGAGCACAGTCGACGCCAGGCATCGCGCCGCTGCCTGCGGCGACAACGCCTGGCGACACTTGTGCGCTCAGGCCGTGCAAGTCGGAGCAGGCCCATGCGGCCTGGTGGGCGATCGACATACATCGCCGCCCAAGCGCGCGCGTCGTTGGGACTCCTGATGGCGGAACTCATTTCCCGGCACTCAGGGAAATGCCTCGCGATGCGCTGCATCCGAACGGTCAACTCTGCTGCCCCCTGCGCAGGCAGATCGTCCAGCAGTGCCCTGGTCCGTTCGATGCTTCGGACGGACAGCAATAGCGCATAGCCGTGTAGATCCAGAAGACGGTTTTCGATCTCAGTAGCTTGCGGGTATGAGTTCAGCTGCCACGCGGCGAGTTCGCGGACGTCCGATCGCATGGACTCGTCCGCAGCCAGATCTCGCAACAGATCTCGGGCCCAGGATAGGGCGCGAAGCCGTTCGTCAAAGGTCGTCATTTCGTGATCCCTGGTGGTTCACGGAGGTTCTGGAAGGTCCAAGCGGGCGAATGCGAAGAGGTCGCGTCCCGCCACATGTTCGCAAGTGATCGCGTTCCACGCATCCCTGGCAATCAGCGCTTCTGTCGTCTCAGACCACCATACGCCTGGCAGGACCACTTGCGGCTCAAGGCCGACCAGCTTGGCAAAGTTCTGTCTGGCCTCTACCTCGCTCGCGTAACGACTGATCAGGACACCTCGTCGGACCAGGCCGTCGAGGTGGAGCTCTGAAGTGACTGTCCAGGCTCCTAGGGTCATGTCAGCCTCCTAAGCGCTTCGAAGATGAGCAATGCTTGATCCATGGTCTGCCCCGATCCCGTTTCAGTGCGTTGACGGGGAAGGTAACGCGGAGTCGTTGGTACCGTCAGGCGCCGCAGCGCGCCCCAACAGATCTTCGACCCGTAGCACTCGCCGCCCGTCGAGAAGCGCATTCGCAATAGCACGATGCAGCACACGGTGCATCGTTCTCGGCGTTCCCATGAGCGCAAGTTGCTGGATGACTTCGCCCCTTGGGGGCTCAAGGAGCCTGTCGCAGCCGAGGTCCCGATACAGCGTCTTGGCGATGCTCTTGGCAATCGACATCGCCTCGCGCGGCGTTGGCGGCGCGATGTGAACGATGTGAAAGCGCGAGAGCAGTGCGGCAGACAGGCCTTGGAGCGAGTTGCAGGTGCCGATGTAGATCACGTAGCTGGCGTCGAACCTCACGTCGTTTGACTTGTCTTGCACACACCGGGCTGAGGCAGGCTCCAGAACGTTGAGCAAGGAGTTGATCGGTTGGTAGGTCGCATTCGTTGGAGCCTTGTCGACTTCATCGAGCAGCATCACAGGATTGGCAAACTCGCCTTCAACGATTTGTTGATAGAGCGCACCCGGATGTGACGTGCTCCAGTGTTTTTCACCACCCTGCAGGAAGCTAGTGGACTCAGCGTTCTCCAGCGAGTAGACAGTGAGCGTGGTGCCGAACACCTCGACGAGCTTGCGCACGATGGCAGTTTTTCCGATGCCCGGCGCGCCTACCAGCAGGACCGGCTGAACTCTCATCGCCTTCTGTGTCGCCCTGGCGAGCGCGCAGGCTGCCATGACGTGCTGCACCAGCGCCCGGCAGTTCGGATAGTCCGCAGCAATCGAATCCAGGCGAATGCGCCAGTCTCGGCGCAGGCCGACAAGCCTGGCCGTTCCACGGTCCTGCAGGGTTTGCAGTGACTCGATCGCCGCTTTCTGCTCGCTGCTCGCGGACTTCGGCCGCGATGACGCCGCGCGGCACAGTCTGTCGAGCTCGGCACAATCAAGCACGTCCACCATCTTGCCTTGTGGTCTCGGCTTCGCCTGCTTGCGCTGAACCGCCGGCTCCGGATCCGGCGGAACCGCCCGCTCGGCATCATCCCTCGTCTGAATGAGCTCAGCGAGGTTTGGGGGAACCGGAACAGCGGCATTGATGAAGAGTCTTTGGGCCTCTTCAAGCGTTTTGGCATCGCCGCCCGTTCGGCGCAGCTTCAGACGGGCCTCGTTGACCTCAGTCGCGAGCCGGGTTGGCAGCAGCACATGCCTGATCCCAGCTTCGCGCCAAGACCCGTCGGTCACTCCATCGAGGTACTGATAGTTGGGATCGTCATCGGCAGTCGTCGCCATAAATCTGGGTTGTCGGAAATTTATGCAGGTATGGCCGTGTTGGCGATGCTGGCCACCAAGCGACGGGACAGCACGTCCTCTACGAAACGAACACTTCGATCGCAGCAGTGCTCGCTACCGAACAGGTCCTTGAATACGAATACCTCGCGGGCTTGGTACACGCCTCGCCAGATGGATCCCACACGCCGAGACTCCCACCGCGAGCTCCCGCCGGACTGCGAAGGCATCCAGCAGGTAACCTGCTCCAAGCTCTCCCGCGGAAACGCCTCTATGCGACGTATGAGATTGATATCGCTCGGCGTGCAGACGGTTTCACAAAATCTGCCGGAGACGTCAGCCCCAAGAAACTTCGCCATGAACCACTGCTGTCGTGATGCGCCTCGCATTGCGAGCCAGAACGGAGCATCAGCGCCGTACGCATTCATTGAGCTTGGCGGCTGAAGCATTGCGCGAGTTGAAAACATCATCGTTGGGCAAGCCAATCTATTGATCCAGATGAGGCTGATGTGAGCATTGGGAGGCCAGGCATCACCAAGTTGATCCCTGCGTGGCTCCGGCTGGGATGAGCCCATGACCTCGGCGCAGGAATACGGTATATATGCCGTAATCCATTTTGATGGCCTAAGGGACGAATCGCAAAGGGAACGAGCTGCTACGCCCACCTGGAAGGGCCATACATGCGCTTTTTGGATATTGCCAAAACCGGACTAGCGTTGCGCTGAAGGTCCGATATGCACAAGTCTCTCTACAGCCGACCCAACGAGGTCTTTCTCGCTCTGCTTCGCGACACGCGTATGGCGCGTCAACTGCGGCAATCCGACTTGGCGATACGCCTAGGGCGGTCTCAAGCGATCGTAAGCCGCGTAGAGTCAGGTGCTCGCCGCATCGACGTCGTCGAGTTGTTGGTGTGGCTGAATGCACTGGACACTGACATTGTCAGCTTTGCCCAGGAGTTGCACCAACATCTGAAGGTCAGCACCATCCGAACGAACCTCAGCACAAGCAAACGGCCACGACTGGTATCACACGAGTGATAGTCAAGTCCGAGAACTTCGGCGCCTAACAGGCGGCTCCGCCAACAATTGTTCGGCTTGCTCCAGCAATGCCGCTCCTGGCACCTCGAGAGCGCGGGCAATGCGAAGCAATAGTCCCACCGTGGGTTGCCGCTCGCCTCGCTCCAACTTGCCATAGTAGGAACGGTCAACTCCCGACAACAAGGCAAAGCCATCCTGGGAATGCTCCTGGGCTTCGCGGGCCATCCGAATGACTTGCCCAAGCGCTCTCGCAACTTCCGGTTCAAACGAGGTCGAACGTCGGGGTTTATCAGAGGGTCTGTCTGCGTGCTTACTCACGTCGTACAGATTCGCCGGCCCGCCTCTTCGTGGCCACGGCATATATGCCGTTTATTTGGGGCTGACGATCAGGCCAGCCTCTTGACCACATATCGACCAACTCGGAGCTGTTCCACTCGCCAAACCGAGCATCGGGTGACGGCGTACTTGTTGGTCGCCGCGGCGATGCTGCAGTCGGGTCGGGCGCGATGCTACGGGTACGGGGTGCGGGGATTCCCCGCGTCTCAGGTCGCTGACCAACACCGCCGGAACTCAGGTCTTGACTGCTACGATGCTGCGGCCTTGACGCTGAACTTGCGAGCTGTACCCAGCGCGTTTTGCTAGATGAAACGGTAGGCTGAATTCACTTGCAGCTGCACCTCAGAAAGACCTGCTGCCTTGATCGCGGCCGTGTAATCACCTAGCCGCATTGCCGGAAGCGAATGACGGGGCAGGTGGGATCGAGTTTCATAGCCTTAGTTCGTCCACAACCTGGACGCAGGCGAGTACGACGATTTGCAGAAGAGTCATTGAAGGATCAATCGGTCGGTGTACGGAAGGGTGATGACCTTAGCGTGAGGCGCGGCGGAATTGATCTAGCGCAATCCGAGCGCTGCCAACATCGCCAAACTTGCAGCGTACGGAAACGCGCCAGCTCTGGCTTCGCCGGGCCGGCGTAAGTGATGCCTGATGGGCGAGGCAATACGACGGGCCAACTCTCGAAGGAGAAACTGGGCATGAAGCTATCCACACTTGCGGCCACACTGGTCGCTGCTGCCGTGATGGGCCAACCCGCGCTGGCACAGGCTCCCAAGCCCGCAGACAAGGGTGTACAGGCTCGACCGGCGACGCCGAGCCCGGCGGAGTTCGACAAGCAGCTCGCGCAGATGCGCGAATACATGCAGCAAATGCAGATGCAGATGGGCAAGATCCAGCAGACGCAGGATCCCCCGGAGCGCCAGCGGCTGCTGCAGGAGCACTGGACCGCCATGCAGGCCGCGATGGCGACGATGCGTGGCATGTGGGGGCAGGCGGGCGCGGGCTGCTGCGCGGGCGGGCCGGGCATGGGCCCGGGAATGTTGATGAGCGGTCCGATGATGGGTTGGGGCCAGATGCACGGCTACTACTCCGGGCTGACCCAGGAGCAGATCAGGCAGCGCCAATACATGATGGACCAGTACATGCCGATGCAGCAGATGATGATGGATCACATGATGTGGCACCAGCGCTTGACGAGCCAGCCGCCAGCGCCCGCGACCAAATAGCGACGCCGCCAGACGCCTGCGGGTGCCGCTGCGGAGGCCGCTCGGCGCGCGAGCGGGTCAGTACTGAAAGGGTCCGGGCCGTACCCCTTCCGACAGTTCACTCAGCGAGAACCTGCCATGACCGTGAAGTACGCATTCGGAAAGACCACTTCGCTCAAGCCCGACGAAGCCATCGCGCGCGTCACCGAGGAACTCGCCAAGGAAGGGTTCGGGGTTCTCACCGATATCGATGTCGCTGCGACGATGAAGAAGAAGCTCGACCTTGATATGCCGCCGTATCACATCCTCGGCGCATGTAACCCGCAGTTCGCCCACCGCGCCCTTGAGGCCGACCCGCAGATCGGAGCCCTTCTGCCCTGTAACGTTGTGGTGCGCGCCGACGTCACTGGCGCAACCGTCGTTGAGGTCATGGACCCGGGCGCTGTATTGGGCCTGGTCGGGCGCTCGGAGATCAAAGTGATCGCTGCCGAGGTGCGGAGCCGCCTCGAGAGGGTGCTGCACGGGTTATGAGCCCATGGCCGCACGATACGCCCACAGTCGTGCTCGCTTGTAATAGGTCATGGCTGGGAGTTCGATTTCGAACTTGTCCTGAGGCGTCGCTGCCGGCTCGTTCTTCAGCACTACCGATGGCATCGCGACCAGCAAAGCCCACCAGCAGCGGTTGATTGAACGGCAATATGCTAGCACCGCGGGAGATCTGCGTGGTGCGCACGGCGGATGCATGACGGAGGTCTGCAAGTTGGCCGCGAGCAGCAACCAGTACCCCCAAAGCCCGACCAACAGATGCCCTACGAGCGACTCGATCCGCTGCTGGTCGTCCGGCCCGCGATACGCCAGTGGTGTTGCGACAGCGGTCAAACCATGCCGGCGTCGAAACGACTGGGCGGCACCCGACGCATGCTGGTGACCCAGCACAACGAATGTGGCGCGGTCAAGCGGGGGGTAAGGCGGCGAAACATGCGTTCAGGCAATGTAGGCGCCGCATTTTCTTCGCGCCTTATACCGGTTTGACGCTCGGCCGCCGCGCTGCTACACGGGAGTTCCACACGAAGCCGGCCATCACCAGTGCCGCCATCAGCAACTGGGCAAGGACACCTTGCAAGGAGGGGTGGACACCCAGCAGATCGATGCGAGGCCCGTTGAACGAGGATGCGCCAAGCCACCCAGCTTCCTGGAGACCGGCAATGCCCTTGCCGGTCAGCACCACCGCTAGCACGGCAACCAGCGCTGAACTCCAAGAGAAGAATTTGCCAATTGGCAGTCGTGCGCTGAAGCGCAACAGTGCCAATGCGATGGCGATCAGGATGGCGATGCCACTTGCCAGTCCTCCCAGCACGGCCTGGTGGTTTCCCTGCTCCCACAATGCTGCGAAGAAAAGGATGGTCTCGAACACCTCGCGATAGACCGCGATGAACGACAAGCCGAACATGAACCAGGCAGACTTGCGGCTCAGCGCCGCGGACAGCTTGTCGTGGATGTACTTCTGCCAGGCGCCGGCCATGCTCTTCTGGTGCATCCACATCCCGACGCTCAGCAGCACGACGGCAGCAAAGAGCGAGGACAAGCCTTCGGTGACCTCGCGGCTGGCGCCGCTGATCCCAACGAAATAGGTTGCGACGCCCCACGTCGCGACGCCCAGTACCATCGCGCCGACCCAGCCTGCATGCACGTAGCGCAGCATGTCCGCGCGCTCGGCCTTGCGGAGGAAGGCAATCATGGCCACGACCACCAGCAGCGCTTCCAGACCTTCTCGCACGAGGATGGTCAGACTGCCCAGGTAGGCGGCGGTCGCGTCAGCACTGGAGCCGAGCCGCGCGTCGGCCTCCTTGAACAGGCCGTCGATGTCATTCACTTGGGTAAGCAGCTCCGGCTTGGCCGCGTTGCTGGTGAGCAATGCGCGGTACCTGCCCATCGCTGTCTCGATACGGCCCATCAGCGCCGAGTCTCGGGTGGCAAGCGTTGGTTCAATGGGCTCGACACCGTCCAGATATGCTGAAAGCGCCAGGTCCGTAGCCTGCGCGGCGTCCCCCTTTTCGATGGCCTGAAGGCTTTGGGCCAGCTTCTGGCGGGCCACATCGAAGCTCAAGGCACGCTTCTGCACAACGGCTTCCGGGTGCGCGTGCAGATAGGCCATGGTCAGTGACGCGGGCTCGTCACCCACCTGCTTCGCCAGATCAGCCTGGGTCATACGCGACAGCGCGTCCAGATTGGTCAGTTGGGCGCGCACGGCGGCGTTCTCGGCCCACACTTTCTCCCCCGCAGTTGCCTCACCATGGCCGTGTGCGAACTGGCCGATGAAGAACGCCAGCGCCCATCGGTCGGACTCGGGGATCGTAGCGAAGCCGGGCATGGTCGTGCCCTCAATGCCTTGGCTGATGGTTTGGTAGAGCGCGAATGCACTGCGTTCTCTTGCCCGGTCCTTGTCGGTGAAAGCAACCGGGTGCGGATCCAGCTTGAGCCCTACTGGCCCGTCACCGTTGCCCGTGGCGCCATGGCATGCCGCACACTGGGTCTGATATATCCCCGCCGCCGACGCCACCAGCGGCAGCGAAGCGGGTGAAGATGGTACCGGGTAGGCGGCAAGCAGATGATTGGCTAGCGACTTTGCCAAGGCCGCGACCTCGTCAGGGCTCTTCTTCGCTTCAATGGCAGCGGATAGCGTCTGCGCCTCTGCGACAAGGGAAACCCGTTCGGGATGCGGGTCGAGCTCCGCGAGCTTGGCTTGGGTCGTCTTGGCAAACTCGCGCATCTCCTCGAACTCGGAGGCACTGGCAATGGCGCCATTCTTCACCGCGCCGGCGTAGTCCACAGCAAGATAGTCCAGCAGTTGCCAGATGCGGCGGACATCAGCCTCAGCCGCTTGAGCAGCCGTGGTGAACGACAGCGTCAGCGCGAAAAGCAACGAAGCGCAGACCCGGAACCACAATGGAAGAGCCATGATACGTAACCGCAAATGAGAATCATTCTACATCCAAATGAAGCACTCGCCGACCTTGCTCCGTTCTGAAGGGGACTGCCTGACCCATCAGTCGCTGGAGAGTTCCCAGGCGAATGGCGACCGCGTCTCGGAGCGTTGGCTTGCCACCTGCCGTGCTCCTCGGTGACGGCGCTGCCGTGCTGATTGGAGGGCCAGCAACGTAACGGTGAGGAAGAGCGTTCTTCAATGTGGAACCGCTTGACGGCACGGGTCCCCAGCTGGATGGGCTACCTGTCGCTTCCTGGCTGCGGCGCCGAGCGCACCTCGGCTTTCGAGGCCGACCTGCTGTTGGGCAGCGAGCACTCAAAAAGAGTGCTTGACCCTGTATCGACATCAAGGTGTATCTTCAACCCGAAGAGAAAGAGTGGAGAAGATACGATGACCTCGAACGACACCTCATGCGGCAGCACCGCATGTGATTCCCTGTCCAAGGAACCACTGGTCGGCAGCGCCCAGATGGTCACGAACACGGTGCTCCATATCCCGAAGATGGACTGCCCGAACGAAGAGCGGCAGATTCGCCAGCGCCTGGGTCAGATCGCCGGTGTGGAGTCTCTGGCGTTCGACCTGGCACGGCATCACCTCACGGTTTCCCACCGGCTGCAGGATCTGGAGCCGGTGACGTCCGCGTTGGTCGGCCTGGGCCTCCCTGCGTTATCCACGGAACGTGCAACGCACGCCGATCGCTTCCATGTGCCCAAGATGGATTGCCGCAATGAGGTGGCGCAGATACGCGAGCGCTTCGCCCAGTTGCTGGATATCGACGAGCTGGAGTTCGACCTCGGGCAGCGCGTCCTGACGGTCCAGCACAGGCTGCCGGACACCGCCACGCTCACCGACGCGCTCGCGTCCATCGGCATGCCGGCGACGGCGCTACCGGCTGATCGGCCGGCGACCCGCTCGCAGTTTCATGTGCCAGCGATGGATTGCGTGAATGAGGAGCGGCAGGTACGCGAGCGACTGGGAATCCTCGCCGGCGTGGAGAGCCTGGAGTTCGAGTTGCCGAAGCGCGGGCTGACGGTCGTGCACCGACTGGCGGACACGGCTCCGATCGTGCACGCCCTCACAGAGTTGGGCATGCCGCCCAGCAGCGACGCCCGCGCAGCGCTCCCCGATCCTGCCGTCCCCATGACGGCAGTCACAGCCGCTCGCACGGACACCTTTCGCATCGAGAAGATGGACTGCCCCACAGAGGAAGGGCTGATTCGCAAGCGGCTGGGCAATCTGCCGGGCGTTGCCGCGCTCGACTTCAACCTGATGCAGCGCAAGCTGACGGTGAACCATTCGCTGCCGTCCACCGAGTCCATTGTCCGTGCGCTCAGGGACATCGGCCTGCCGCCGTCCGAGCCGGCTAGGCCTGCTGCCGGTACCGGCCAGCAAAGTGTCTACCGCATTGAGAACATGGATTGCCCGACCGAGGAAGGGTTGATCCGCGAACGGCTTCAGGACATGCCCGGCGTGGCGGGCCTCGAGTTCAATCTGATGCAACGCAAGCTGACCGTGACGCATTCCCTTCCTCCAGCGAAAGTGGAAGCGGCGCTGCATGCGATCGGCATGAAGGCCGTGCCCGACATGGGTCAGGCGGCTGAGACTGAGATGGCACCCAAGCCCTCGGTGAGTCGCCGCCAGTGGGCCCTGATGGCGGTAGCGGGTTTCAGTGCTGCGGTAGCCGAAGTGATCGTCTTCAGCACCGGCAAGGACAATGCCTGGCCCGTCATCGCGCTGGCGCTAGTATCGATCGCCACAGGCGGCTGGCCCACATACAAGAAGGGCTGGATCGCCCTCAAGAGCGGCATGCTGAACATGAATGCGCTCATGTCCATCGCTGTGACGGGAGCGATCCTGATCGGGCAATGGCCCGAGGCCGCCATGGTGATGTTTCTGTTCGCCCTGGCCGAGGTCATCGAAGTGCTGTCCCTCGACCGAGCGCGCAATGCGATCCGCGGATTGCTAGCGATGGCACCGGAGAAGGCGACGGTGCAGCAACCGGATGGCAGCTGGCAGGAAGTGCCGGCCAAGACGGTGGCGCTCGGGGAATTCGTGCGGATCCGACCCGGGGAGCGCATCCCTCTGGACGGCGTGCTGAAGAGCGGTCAATCCGCCGTCAACCAGGCACCCATTACCGGTGAGAGCATTCCCGTGGCGAAGGCCGTCGGCGACACGGTGTTTGCGGGGACCATCAACGAGACCGGCTCGTTTGTCTATAAGGTTACTGCCGAAGCCACGCATTCGACCTTGGCCCGCATCATCAAGGCCGTGGAGGAGGCGCAGGGCAGCCGCGCGCCGACACAACGCTTCGTCGACCAGTTCGCACGCATCTATACGCCAGCGGTCTTCGCCGTGGCGCTGACGGTCATGCTGGTGCCTCCGCTGCTCTTCGGAGCAGCCTGGATGGCCTGGATCTACAAGGCCTTGGTGCTGTTGGTGATCGCTTGTCCGTGCGCCCTGGTCATCTCAACGCCCGTGACTGTGGTCAGCGGCTTGGCCGCCGCGGCGCGCCGGGGGATCCTTATCAAAGGCGGCGCTTACCTCGAACAGGGCCGCCAGCTCAAGGCGCTGGCCCTGGACAAAACCGGAACGATCACTCAGGGCAAGCCCGTTGTGACCGATGTTGTGACCCTCGGCACGGAAGGGCACGATGCCTTGCAACTGGCCGCGAGCCTGGCGACGCGTTCCGACCACCCGGTCTCTGGCGCGGTGGCCACCCATTGGAAAGAGGGGCTCGGCCAAGGCCTCGCCGAAGTCGACGACTTCGAGGCCATCACGGGCCGGGGCGTCAAGGGCCGCATCGGCGGCCAGTGGTATTACCTTGGCAACCACCGGTTGCTGCAGGAACTGGGCGTCGGCAGCGAAGCCGCCGAGGCAGTGCTGAAGAAACTTGAGGCCGAAGGCAAGACCGCGATCGCGATCGCCAGCCCGTCGGCAGCCCTCGCCGTGATCGGCGTCGCGGACACGGTGCGCGAGACCAGCCGGCAGGCCATCAGTGAGTTGCACGACCTGGGCGTGCGCACGGTGATGCTTACCGGCGACAATCAGCAGACCGCGAATGTAATTGCCAGGAACGTCGGCATCGACGATGCCCGAGGCAGCCTGTTGCCGGAAGACAAGCTCGCGGCCATGGAGGCTGAGCTGGCCGCGCACGGCATGGTGGGCATGGTCGGCGATGGCATCAACGACGCGCCCGCGCTGGCCAAATCCAGCATTGGCTTTGCCATGGGCGCGGCCGGCACCGACACCGCAATCGAAACCGCCGATGTCGCCCTGATGGATGACGACCTGCGCAAGATTCCCGAGTTCATCCGCCTCAGTCGGAAGACCAGCGCGATCCTGAGGCAGAACATTGTCGTGGCGCTGGGGATCAAGGCCGTGTTCATGACGCTTGCCGTGATGGGGATGTCCACGCTGTGGATGGCTGTGTTCGCCGACATGGGGGCCAGCCTGTTGGTGGTCTTTAATGGCCTCAGGCTGCTCAAGGCCAAGGTGGCTTGAGCAGCATGCAGACACTGGCTTCCGCGGGCGACTGGTCCAGGCACTGGCTGTACGACTGGGGTGGCGCCAACGTGGACCTCTTCCTGTCCATCAATCGCGCCGTGCCCGACGCTTGGCTCTGGCTGGCTGAGTCGCTGACATGGCTGGGCAGCTATTGGGGTGCACCTGCTGTCGCTGCGACGCTCCTGCTGTGGAGTCGCAGCCTGTCCAGCGGCGAGGCTATGCGGGTCAAGATGGCCTTAAGCAGGTTTGTGGTCGGCCTCTTGCTCGCCCTGTCGGTCGGAGCTGCCGCCAAAGCGGCCTTCGCCTTCCCTCGGCCATCAACGGCGCTGGAAGAAACGGCATTCCGTGTCGTGGGCACGCCTGACAGCCTCTACACGCTGCCCAGCGGGCACGCGACGTATGTGGCCGTGCTTGTGGCGGCGGTCTGGCCTCTCTTCGGCTGGCCTGCAAGGGTCGCGCTGCTCACGTTCATGGCGAGTGTCGGTTGGTCGCGTGTTGCCCTTGGAGCGCATTTCCCGGCGGACGTATTGGCTGGTTTCGCCTTGGGTTGGGCGTGCTTCCTGGCAGCCAACCCGTTGGCGCGATGGGTGGACGGCAGATTCTCTGTCTCCGGGCATAGGCAATGAGCGCTGGCTCCTCCGTGGTGCTGGGCGCCGCAGACCAAGTGACCGGACCACTCGGCGATGGCCATGTGGAGGCGTTGGAGTTGCTGGCTGGGGCGATGCCGACTGTTGGCCAATCGCGCAACCTTGCGTGCATCCAAGCCGTCGCGGCCACCGCCCACTGCGGCGCCAGGCACCGCGGCCTGCGAACTTGAAGAAGACAATGACAGATCCGAATCGCAAAGCCCGTTGGTACTCCATGGCGTTCATCGTGCTTGCCATCGACCAAGCCGCCAAGACCTTCATCGTTCTGACCACACCGCTGGGTTGGTCAATTGAGGTGACGATGTTCTTCAATCTGGTCCATGTTCTGAACCCGGGCGCGGCTTTCAGCTTCCTGGCAGGCGCCGGCGGTTGGCAGCGCTGGTTCTTCCTGGCGATCGCGTTGGGAGCATCGATATGGTTGGCCTGGATGCTGGCCAAGCCGGTGCGCCGCCTCGAAGCCCTCGCTTACAGCTTGATCCTTGGTGGGGCGCTGGGCAATGCCCTCGATAGGGCCGCGCGCGGGCAGGTGATCGACTACCTCGACCTTCACTTGCGCGGCATGCACTGGCCGGCGTTCAACATCGCCGACATGGCGATCACAGGAGGCGCTGTCGGACTGCTAGCGGCCTCCATTCTGGGATATCGCAGCGCAAGTTCCGCCGCAGCTGGAGGCTCCTGATGCGCGGCCCCACGTTGGCAGAGAAGGCCTCTAAGGCGTCAGGTCAGGTCTTCTGGGGAACCCGTCGCCACGCATTGACGCGCCGCACAGCTTGCCAGTCACGGACCGCGCAACTAGTTGGACACTCGCCCGCCGGCCTATCTATGACCCGCGGGCGGGCCGACGCCGATGCCTGCGGTGCAGTAACGTAGCCGAAGCGCAGGTTTGCTTCGCCTTCACCGTACTTCAGTGCGTTCAGTACGCTGGACTCCGAAGAATCCAGAGGCCAAAGGCGGAAACGACATCTGCTCGCGAGAGGCGTGACATGAAGCCTGAAGTAGCTATAGCTCCGACGGGACACAATTGGCGTTCATGAAAGGAGTTGTCCATGAAGATCGGCGAACTCGCAAGAGTCACCCAGACCCAGGCTGAGACCATCCGTTTCTATGAGCGCGAGGGTTTGCTCGGGGAGCCGCCGCGTAGCAAGGGCAACTATCGACTCTACAAACCCGAGCATCTGGAGCGCCTGGCCTTCATCCGCCATTGCCGTTCGCTGGACATGACACTTGATGAGATTCGTGCACTGCTTCGCTTTCAGGACGCGCCGCGCGACAACTGTCATGCCGTCAACAACGTGCTGGACGAGCACATCGAGCATGTGGCCAGGCGCATCCGCGAGTTGAAACACCTGCAGCAGGAACTCAAGGCGCTGCGCAAGCAGTGCGATGGCGCAGCGGCCGAATGCGGAATCTTGGACGGCTTGAAGAACGTCACGTCCCGCGGACAAGGCGCAGTTCACGGAAACGGTGCCGCTTCCCCCGTCGGCCGCAGGCCGCGGCGCTCGATTCGCGCTTAGCTAGCTCACCGGCTCGCGCCATCACCCACGAATTTGGAGTCCCGCGTGAGCTGGAGGGCTGTCGCTCTGTCGATCTTGTTGAAGCTGAAATTGCGCTCGCTCCAAAACGCCCACCCCTTCAACTGCAGATAGTGCACCTCGCCCGCCCCGCCCTCGACAACAGTTTGGGTTGCACCCGTTGCCCAACCAAGACTGATCACTTGTTGACCGGGAGGCAGCTTGAGCCTCGCAAATGTTCTCGGCAGGGTTTTGACAGCAGGCCCGACCGGCGAACGCAGTTCGGCCAACTCGACGGGATCGGCCCAGTTGTTTCGTACGATATACACGGTGAACGCACCCGCGGCGCCGTCAAGGGCGACGGCGTCTTTGGCCAGCGAGGCCGGTGGAATGCCGCCCAAGATGCAGACCTTGCTGCGTGGTTTCATCACGGTCTGGCAGTAGCTGTCGTCCGGAACCGGGGGCGCTGGTATCGCCGCGCATCCAGCCAACAGCGCCATCGTGGTGGCAAGAGCAAGTGAAATAACTCGTTCGGCTTGCATACAGGTCCCTCTTCATATCGAATGAAATGCGGCGCTCGCCAAGCTGAGCAAGCGCCGCTCGCGCGTGCGTCAATTCAGCGCGGCGCCTCCGTGTTTTGCGGCAAGCCACGTCCGAAGACGCTCCACACACGGCTGTTCCTCTTGGCATGGGCCCATCGGTACAGCACCGGCAAGACCAGCAGGGTCAGCGCGGTGGACGACAGGATGCCGCCGATCACCACGGTCGCCAGTGGGCGCTGTACCTCGGCGCCGGTGCCGGTCGCAACAGCCATCGGCACAAAGCCCAGCGAGGCCACCAGCGCCGTCATCAGCACCGGCCGCAGCCGCGTCAGCGCCCCCTCCCGCACCGCAGCGTCCAGCGGCATGCCGTCCTCCTGCAAGGAGCGGATGTAGGCAATCATCACCAGACCGTTGAGCACCGCCACCCCCGAGAGGGCGATGAAGCCCACGCCAGCCGAGATAGACAGCGGAATGTCCCGCAGCCACAGCGCCACGATGCCGCCCGTCAGCGCGAACGGCACGCCGGTGAAC
>Ga0066448_1000315_pt1 | contig 17512 bp, 11 predicted proteins | sample LakWasMet70_HOW9_2_FD_59536 | JGI IMG/M metagenome (GOLD analysis project Ga0066448, IMG submission 59536) | Freshwater sediment methanotrophic microbial communities from Lake Washington under simulated oxygen tension - Sediment Metagenome 70_HOW9 | ecosystem: Environmental > Aquatic >...
GGCTGTTGCTCCAGATGCTACCAGCACTTACAACATTGGTGCTAATGCTATGTACATACCAAATAGCGTATTTGGCACCGCTGGCAACTCATCAGCAACCCTGTATTTTGTAATGGATGGCGTAAGGCACATTATGCTGGGCGCACGCGGGACAGTTAAACCAGACTTATCAGTTAAACAAATTCCCTCACTAAAGTGGGAATTTACCGGATTGCTTGGCACTATTACTGATGTTGGTTTGCCTACATTTGATTTCTCTGCATGGCAAACACCAGCAACCGTTTCAACAGCTAATACAACCAACATTAACCTATTGGGTTATGCCGGTGCAGTCGTTGAAACCTTGTCTTTCGACATTGGTAACGACATTACGTATCGACAATTAATTGGTGCTGAGTCGGTCATCATTAAAGACCGAACTGTTAAAGGCAATTTAAGCATTGAAGCGACAACCATTGCACAAAAAGACTGGTGGACACTGGCTAAAAATGCTGCCAAAGGGCCTTTTTGCGTTAAGCATGGCAATACCGCAGGTAATATCGTTGGCATTACTGGCCCTAACGTACAGCTTGAAAACCCAGATTATGCCGAATCGGACAACGTAGCTATGTTTAAAGCGGATATGTCCTTTGTGCCAGTTGTTGGAAACGATGAAATTAGGATCTGTATTAAATAAGTTAAAAAATGCGCTTGGCCGGAGCAATCCGGCCTTTTTTAAATAACAAGAAAAGGTTAGTCATGGCTTTTAAATTAAATGTATCAACTACGTACAAGTGGCCTATTAAATTTGCTGTTGTAAATGAAGCAGGGGTGCAGGAAACCCACGAATTTAAAGGTGTATTTAAGCGCCACAGTCGTGAGGACTTGATTACGCTTAACCGTACTGACGATACAGACTTAAGCCAACGCGCCCCTGCTGACATTATTGCTGCTGATGTGGAGTATTTGGGTAAGTTTTTAGTTGGTTGGGAAGGTGTAACGGATGAGGACGGGAAAGACCTATCTTATTGCTCTGGTAACTTAACAAAGTTGTTAGTAGCGATACCTAATATCAACTCTAGCATTTCAAATGCGTTTTTTGAATCTGCTACCGGTGGTAAAGCCCTAAAAAACTTATAAAGGCTGCCCGTTATTGGGCCGGTGGCCACGATGATGGAAAAGCCTTAAAGCAGGATGCCGAATTGCTCGGCATCCAGTTAACCAAGCCCAAAAAAAAGAGTAAGCATTTTAAAGTTGAGCCAGAAAACTGGTTAACCGTAATGACATTCTGCAACCTGAATACCCAATGGAAATATGGCGCAATGGGTGGCTGCATGGGTTTAGATTATGCGGGTTTAAAAGTAGTGATGGATTTAAACGTACCTAAAAAACAGCATCAAACCGTTTTTAAAGGCGTGCAAATTATGGAGCGGGAAGCGCTTAAAATAATCAATAAAAAGGCTGAGTAAAATGGCAGATATGGAATTAGGCATACGCCTTCGGGTTAATGCCAACGGCACCGCTGAAATCATTAACCAAACTACTCGGTCAATCAATGCACTCGATGAGGCATCACGCCGTCAATCTACTACAGTCCGGCAATCTGCCCAGGCTACTGCACAAGGTAATGCTGCTTTGCGGCAATCTACCCAGTTAATCAACACGCTTAATAGTTTATCCGGTCAAGCTGGTTTTGAAAGCCGATTGGCACAAATAGCCCGCGAGCAACAAGCATTAGGCCAAAGTACATCCGCCATCAGGCAGCGCATTGAAGTTGAGCGCCAATTACATCAAGTGATGGCTGCTAGCCCTGGCTTTCCTGAAGCCAGGGCGCGTGCGTACATCCAAACTATTCAGCAAGCCCAAACCGAAGTGCAGCGTTTAGCTGGTACTACATCCAGTGCCACATCTGCGATGAGTTCTGGGTTTTCATCCGTCAGAAATTCCATAGTCGGCTTGTTTGGGTTGTATCAGTTTAAGCAACTGGCTAGTGATATTTTGGAAACCAATCGCAGCATGGAAATGTTACGTGCCCAGTTGACTGCGTTAAATGGCAGTCAGTCTGGCGGCTTGATGATATTTAACCAGATCCAGAAAATGGCAGTGGATACACCTTATGAGATCCAGGATTTAACCAAGGCGTTTGTAACCCTGCAAGCGATGGGCATGAGGCCCACGATGAAAATGATGGAGTCCTTGACTAATCAAGCATCTATGCTGGGGGCTAAATCAGAGACATTGCAATCAATCGCCATGCAGCTTGGTCAAGCCTGGAGCAAGGGCCGATTGCAACAGCAAGATATGGTTATTTTGATGGAACGCGGTGTACCTGTGATGGATATGCTTGCTGAAATTACCGGAAAATCGACTGAAGAACTCATGAAGATGAGTGAAAAAGGCGAGATAACCCGTGATGTCATATCTAAATTAATCGATACGATGGGCGAAAAGACGAAGGGCGCTAATGCCGTAGCGATGGATACCCTGAATGGTAAGATCAGCAACTTATCTGATGCCTGGCACATGTTTGAAGATACGTTGCTGCAAGACAAATCTGAAAGCTTAATTAAAAACATCGTATCCAATACGACATCATGGATTAATAGCTTAAGAATTGCGATTGATGACAGCGAATCCGGTATGGTTGCCAAATCTGAGCAACGTATATCAAAGCTACAGAATTTAAGTAAATTAACCTTTGGACTGCTTGGCCAAAGTGGGGTTGATGATTATACCCAAGCGATTGCAGATAAAAAAAATAAAGATAAAGCTGCTGAAATGGCTGACCGTTACGCTAAGCAATTAACAGCAAAACCTGAAGTACCTCAAGAAAAGCCTATTGATAATGATGTTATACAAACACGTATTGATTTATTGAAACTCAAGAACAAAAATCGTGAAGCTTATGAGTTGGAAGCGTCAGCGATTAGAGGATTGACTGGTGAGCAAGCTAAAGAATTTGTTAATAACAAGCTTGAAATAGAACAACTAAAGCAAAAAACAACTGTAACAGGCGAGCTGCAAAAAAGACTCGATAGCATTAATTCTGGTAAATATAAACAACAAATTTTCAGTGAGGCAACTAGGCAAGGCGTTGATCCAGCAGCGGCTTTAACCATTGCTGAACTTGAAACAAATAGCGGTAGAAGAATAAAGACTTCCTCATCCGGTGCAATGGGGATTGGTCAAATGCTGCCAGCTGCCGCTAGTGAGGCCAAAAAGTTAACGGGCAATAGCGTGTCATCAGTAATGACTAATGACATAAATAAGCAAAAAGCAAATATCGAATCTTATATTGCCTATATAAAAGTTACCAGTAAACAGATTACAGACCTAGGTGGAAAAGCAACGTTTTCAAATATCCTTGCTGCCTATAACGCCGGTTCTACTGCTTTAAAAAACGCCAATTACCATATTGGAGAATTATCTAAGCAGACAAGAGACTATGTAGCTAATGGCACAGGTATTTATGGTGCTTACACTAAAATGGATGGCGTGGCTGGGGATTTTAGTGCGTCACAATTAAAAGCAGAAGAAAGCACGCAGCGCGTAATTTCTAGCATTAAAAACCAAACCGAACAATTAAAACTTTCAGACACCGAAAAAGCTCGTGCAATTGAACTAGAGAATGCGCTAAAGGGCGTACAAAGTGATCAAGTTGGCGTAGTTAAGCAACTGTATGCCGCGTATTGGCAGGCCGCAGATGCAATGGAGCAGCAGAAAAAACAAGCAGAGCAATTAGCAGCTAATATCAAAGCTTTGAGTAGCCTTGAAAATAATGCCGTTTTTGAAGAACGCCTGGCTAAAATGGCCCAAGAGCTAAAAGCCCAGGGCGCAACAAACGATGCTATCAGCAAGCGCATAGAGCTGGAACGCCAAGTTGCACAAACCATGCAACAAAACCCCAACTTGCCAGAGCCGCAAGTAAGGCAGGCATTAACCAGAACTAACACAGCCCAGCAATCCATTAGCAGCACACTAGGCACTGTCGATGCTAAGCAATCTTTAGAAAACTACAATAAAACCCTCGATCAAACCAAGGATAAAATGACCAGCCTGGCCGATGTATCCAGATCGGTTTTTGATGGGGCTTTAGGTGGGTTTAGTCAGATGGCAGGGGTGTTTGAAACAATGGCTAAATCCATTGCAGAAAATACCGATAATCTGGATGAATTGCACAAAAAACAGCAAGAAAATAATTCTTTGATTGATGATGGTGGTGCCATTTCTCAATTTAAACGTGAAAACGCGCTTAAATATGCCAAGGAAGAAGAAAAGTTACAAAAAGACCGTATTAGTAACGAGTTAGACGGGGCAAGGCAATTGGCTGGATCTGCTGCCAGCTTGTTTAATAAAAAGTCTGCAATGGCTAAATCCTTGCACGCTATTGAAAAAGGCATAGCAGTTGCCCAAATGGTTATAAAAGCCAAAGAAGTCGCGGCATCCATTATGGGCGAGACTGCTAAAACATCAGCTGTCGTTGCTAGTGTTGGCCCTCAAGTAGCTGCTGACCAAGTAAAAGGCCAATCTGCCGCCGCCGTGGGTGTCGCAGGCCAAGCCCAAGGCGATCCATACAGTGCCATCCCTAGAATGGCGGTTATGGCTGGTATCATGGCCGCTTTAGGTTTTGCTGTGTCCGGTTTTAGCGGTGGTTCTGCTGCCGATACAACCGCTGCGGATAGGCAGGCTTCTGCAGGAACTGGTTCTGTGTTAGGCGATTCATCTGCAAAAAGTGAATCAATAAGTAAGTCTATCGATTTGTTAAGAGCAAATAGTGATATTACCCTGCCGTTAACTCGTGGCATGTTAACTGCCCTCATAAATATTCAGGATGGTATTGGTGGCTTAGGGGCATTGTTAAGCAGAACGCCGAATATAAGTACAAGTGCTAACCTTACAGCTCAACTTGGCAAGAGCAGTTCGGCAATATCAAGCTTTATGTTAACCGCTGTAAAAGCTAACTTGGCTATTTTAACCGGCGGGCTTTCTGTTTTAGTTGATAAGTTTGCTAAAAGCATTCCGGTTTTAGGCAATATTACCAAGTTTTTAACAGATGCTATTTTTGGCTCAGTTAAAAAATCATTGGTTGATTACGGTATATTTGTTCAAGACCAAAAATATAAATCAATTGCTAGTGTTGGTTTAAAAGCTCAGCAATATGCCGATATTAAGACTCAAACCAGCTATTTATTTGGTTTGATGAAAACATCAAGTACAGATAGGCAATATCAGGGCGCCAATGCTGAAACTAAAGACCAGTTGAGAAAGGTTGTTGTTAATTTGGCCTCATCAATTCAAGCTTCGGCGCTGCTTTTAGGCGCAAATGGTGACGATTTAACCAAACGTTTAAATAATTTTGTTGTAAAGATTGGCGCAATTAGTCTTAAAGACTTAAAAGGCGATGCTTTACAAAAACAATTTGAAGCTATTTTCGGCAAGCTTGGCGACAACATGGCTAAGCGTTTATTGCCAGGTCTAGTGCAGTTTCAAAAAGTTGGCGAAGGCTATTATCAAACCTTAGTCCGCGTTGCATCCGGCGTGGAGTCGGCAAAAGTAAAACTGGCCCAGTTAGGCTATACAGCCATAGACTTTAACAATATCATCAATAAACAAAGTGATGTTGAGACCGAAATTATCCGCCAAACCTTAGTCGGTGTTGAAAATGCTAATAGCGGTTTAGCACAAATCGTTACAAACTTTGATGGCACTGCTAGCGACTTATTAAGCCTGGCTGCCTCTTTACTGGATGTTCGTAAGCAACTGCAAGCTGTTAATTTAAGCGGTGTAGACGTTGGTGTGCCATTAATTCAAGGCAGTGGCGGTGTTGAGCAATTGGCCTCTAATCTAAATGTTTATAACGATAAGTTTTTTACTGATAGCGAACGTGCTCAGTCATCCTCAAATCAATTAGCACAAGACTTTGCAAAAATCGGCGAAACCATGCCTAAAACCACCGCCGCTTTTAAAGCCATGGTGGAAAACGCGCAAAAGTACGTAACCGATGCGGGCAAAGCTCATCTTGGCCAAATACTTTCCTTGGCTGGTAAAGTAGCTGATGTTATCGATTATCAGCAAAAAGGTATGGATGCGTTAACTGCTACAGCCACTTCCATACAAGATCAAATTGGCGGATTAGGTGGAGCATTGCCAAAGGCCGAGGATACAGCGCCTTTATATGCCGCTTTAAAAACGACAACTGACCCAACCAAGCAAAATGAATACATCACGCGCATTCAAAAATCTTTAACCCAGCGTTATAACATTGAGATTGCAGCAATAAATAAAACTAAAGCAGCAGTATCTAGCTTAAAAGACTTTATTGACGGCCTAAATACCAGCGATTTATCTACTGCCAGCCCAGAGCAAAAGTTACGCGATGCGAAAGGCCTTTACGGTACTACGCTTTTAAAAGCCCAAGCAGGCGACCAGACCGCATTAACTAAATTGGCCTCTACCGCCCAAGGCTATTTAACCGAGGCTAAAAACTTTTATGCTTCATCACCAGAATATGCTGCCATATTTAATGATGTAACTGGCACGTTAACTAATTTAAATGCACAACTAGGCGTTGGGGTGGATTCAGCTACAGCCGAGGCCGATGCCCAAGCTGCTACAACAGCGGCAGCCAACACGCTAACTGATGCATTAAAGGGCTTGTCGGATGTATTAAATGGCATTATCACTAATCAAACAACTGCCCAGCAAGCAGCTCAGCCTGCACCTACGTTTAATGAAGCCTCGCAACCAGTTGCACAACAAAAACCGCCTACATTAACGTTTGAAGAATCGGCTAAGCAAAAGCAAAAAGATAACCTGGAAACTTTAACTGCCAAATCTACTAAGGCACAAAATAATGCGGTAACCGCACAAAATGCACAATTGGACAGCCAAATTAAAGCTTGGCGGTTTGGTGGTGATGTTGAGCTGCAAAAAACGATTAAATACCAAGACTACACGGCCCAAATTGCCGGTTTAAATGCGCAGATTAAAACCACTAAAAAGAAAGATCCAAACTATGGCTACTTACAAGCCCAATTAGCAGGGTTAAAAGCACAGCAGAAAGCTTTAGGTAAAGTTAAATATAAAGCTGAAGGCGGTATGACGCATGGAAATACTGTCTTCAATGAAGATGGCCCAGAGTTGTTAAACTTTTCTACCCCTACCATGGTGGTAAACAATAAGAACACCCAGTCCATTATTGCAATGGGTAATAAAGATACTCTGGCAGCTGTTGAAAAAAGCAATGTAGAACTAAAAGCCTTGGTTCGTCTGCAATCAGAAGCTAATGAAAAGCTGATTGAACGACTTGAGCAGATGAATTCTGACATGGGGCAGATTAAAAATAACGCACGGTTACTTAAGACATCATGATCTATCTAGCCGATATTACCGCTTATAACCTTTTAACGAATGCTGTTGAAACTTTTCGTTTTTGCACTGGTTCTGGTGTTTATAACAATGCAGATCAATATTATGAGCCACGCATTGAGCAACCTGCTCTATTAAGTCGTCAGATTTTTTCAGATGGGGCTATTGGCGGGGCTGCACAGGCGAGTTATGGTGAGTTAACACTGTTAAATAATGATGGCGATCTAGATTATTTAACAGATTATGCCTTTAATGGCCGTAATTTAAGCATTTATGCAAGTGATGCTACAGGTACCACCGTAGTTTTAAATGCCATTATGGATCAGGGTGCATTCGAGTGGGACAGAATATCAATCCGGCTTAAAGATCGTATAGCGGACTTAAGCCAGCCGGTGCAAAAAAACACCTATGCGGGCAATAATGTGTTGCCATCAGGCGTTGAGGGCGTTAGTGATTTAAAGGGTGCACCAAAGCCAAGAGTTTTTGGTCGGGTAAATAACCTGGTACCGGTTTTAGTTAACTCCAGCAAATTAATCTATCAAGTAAATGATGGTGCAATAGCCAATGTGGTTAATGTACTGGATAAAGGCAGTTATCTTGGCCATGGCGCAGATTACAGCTCACTAACCGAGCTTTATAACACAGAGCCAACAGCGGGAACCTATCGCGTTTTGAAGTCTTACGGTTTAATTCGCTTAGGTAGCAGCCCCGCAGGTCAGATAACTGCGACTGTTTGGGAAAGCAATGATGCAACACAATGCACTGCGGCCCAGGTTATTTATCGATTGGTAACCGGTGCTGGAATATTTGATATGGTCAGTGCAGATTTTACGGCTTTAGATAGTCAAAATGCAGGCGGTGTTGGGTTGTTTATTAATGACAGCACTACCTTAGCCGATGCCATTGATAGGGTTGCAGCCAGCGTGGGAGCATACTGGGGATTTGATAATTTAAACCGGTTCCGGTTAGCCAGGCTAGATTTGCCCACGGGTACGCCTGTCGCGTATTTAACAAGCATTGAAATACTTAGCTTGCAGCGCGAAACCTTGCGCACAGGTGGTAATGCCGCGCCAGTGTATAAAATTACGTTAACTCACGATGTTAACTGGACAGTTCAATCAGATAGCGCCTTGGCTGGTATCGTGCCAGCAGAGCGCAGAACATGGTTATCAGAGCCAAGCAGACAAGTCATTGCACAAGATAATGCTGTTAAGGTTAGTCATCCGTCAGCCCAAGAAATTACTTATGACACCTTACTAGCGGGTGCGCAATATGCACAGCCGGAAGCAACACGCCGCCTTAATATTCTTAAAAACCAAACATCTGTTTTAACAGCTACGATTCGCGTGGATGCCAGTTCAATTGCGCTATTCGATTTAGGAGTAGTGGTTTTTGTGCAGCATAAACGCTATGGCCTAGGTACTGGTAAGCTATTTAGGGTAGTTGGTATTCAAACTGACTATCAGCAAAATCAACTGCAATTAACGCTGTGGGGATAAATGTCTAATGTCCTTGGCACAATTTATAACGGTTCCCACGGTGTACTTAATGATCTTATTTATACCGGTAGCATCATTATGCCGCCACCAGTCATCATCTTGCCTGGCACAAATCGCGGCGATATCGCCTATGTGGATAGCAAAGTGACTAATCTAACTATCGGTTATAACAATTACATCGATTCTGCGGCTATTTCTGGGGGCAGCTGGAATGCAAGCTACCCATTAGCTAATATCAAGTCACGGTTTTTAACGAAAGTTGCGCGCAGCGCGTTGGCCACATCCGGCACTCAGTTTGATATGGACTTAGGTGCTGCAAAAATCGTTAAAGTGTTTGGCCTAATTAACACTAATGTCAGTGCTAGTGGCGCTACTTATCGGTTAATTGGCGCTAATGATAATGGCTTTTCTTCCTTATTATATGATTCAGGCACTTTGTCAGCATCTGCCCAAACGCCCGATCTAATTGTAAGGGTTAGTACGGGTATAACAGCAAGATATTGGCGTCTAATTATTGCAGATACAGCCAATGCGGCTGGTTATATCCAAATTGGGCGCGTGTTTATCGGCAATGGGTTTACTGCCAATGATAATTTTGATTACGGTTGTGAACGTGGTTTTAAAACAGATACTAGCGTTGTGACATCAATCGGTGATATCGATTATTTTGATTTGCGAGCTATGCGCCGCACTACCCGTTTAACCCTGTCCTGGTTATCGGACGTGGAAGCGAGCAGAGCGTTAGTTTTACAGCGTATTGCAGGTATTAATAATGAGGTCTTATTGATCGAAGATCCTACCGATTTAACTTACAACCAGCAGCGTCATTATTTAGCCAGGCTAACGCAACCAAACGCACTACAAAACCCATATTACAATGCTAGCGTGTTGACATTTGATTTCTTGGAAGTGGTTTAATGGCACTATATAAAGATGCAACTGGCCAGTTAGTTATATCGGCAACTTTACCGATCGGTGGATCAGTTGTTTCTGCAGCAGCTACTAATAACCTGTCAGATTTGGCACCTTGGTACCGCAACTTAGATGCCGCTAATGTGGACTGGCATCCAGCCAAATTCTATGGTGGGGCTGCTGAATCAGCTGCATTAGGTACGAATGGATATAGCAATGCGCAGGTAGCAGCCTATAAACGCTCTGCAACCCTGCCAACTGATAATCCTGGTAACGTCACATACGATTTTACTAATGCGTCAATAACTACATCTTTAGGTGCTGGCTGGTATTCAGATATTCCTGCTGGTTCTGGCCCTGTGTATGTCGTCTTTGCCCCAGCTGCCAGTCAAGATACAACTATCGCTATACTAGCGGCAGATTGGACAAATCCACCGGTTTTACTATTTGATAGCGGAACAGATGGCGAGAGCAGTTTCCCAAGCTTTGTATTCATTCGTTCAGCTACGCAACCGGCAACGCCGACAGGTGGTTCTTACGCTTCCCCATTGCCTACAACCGTGGGCTGGTCTGATGGCATACCTAGCGACAACAATAAGCCGCTATGGATGTCAAAAAGGGTATTTTCAAAGTCCGGTGGTGCACCCCAAGATGCCGTTTGGTCAGCCACTTCAAAAGTTGGAACGCCATCTACAAGCAGCAAACTGCAATTTAGTGTTGACGGTACAGCGGGATGGCATGATACGCCTAGTGCGGGTGATGAGTTTATGCGCTCTGGCACTAGCGCCGATAACGGAGCAACTTGGACTTATGCAGGTGTGGTACGGATTAAGGGTGAGGCTGGCAGTTCTGGTACAGCTACACGCGGCCCCTCCCATTGGTATACATCAGGCAGCTTCTGGAGTGACAGCATAGCTAATGCAGTGGTCACAGCGGCTGGTTATACGCCGATGGCCGGTGATCAAGTTACTATTTCAGGCACTAATTTTGCGCATGTAAGAAAGTGGAATGGATCATCGTGGATTGATTTAGGGCAAGTAATTACGGGTGATTTAGTTGTTGAAAACTCAATCACGGTTAATAAATTAAATACTAACTCCATCGAAGTTAGAGATAATTTTGGTAATGTTTTATTTTCTGTAAATGTCCCTTTAGATTATGCCCGTGTTAGTGGCTCAACTAGGCCGGAGAATAATGCCACTTTAGGGGCAAATAGTAATAACTTTACTGGAGGAGCAAGTGCTAACTTGCTAAGTAATGGTTCTTTAACAGGTTCCTTAGATGGATGGGTTAATTATATTGAAGCTGGGATGACTATTAATGCATTCTACAAAAAGAACCCTGGAGAAGCCGGGGCAATAGGAACCTATGGTGGGCTTGTTTTCTCTATCCTTGGCCCAGTTAGAGATTATGCTTCTTCAATTCACACACACCCTCAAAGAGTGCCATGTAAACCTGGAGATAGATTTGAACTACAAGCTATGGTGCAAGTATTTCGCGGTAGAGCTTTGCTGCAATTAAGTTACTTTAATGCTGCTGGTGACTGGATTGGCGGTAATACTGTGGCCGGTGGGCAAGAATTTACTAACTTTGATAACCAACCAGAGTTGGGAGCTGGTATTGATTTAAGCAATAATATTAAGGATTGGTATGAGCTTTGGGGTTTCATGACAGTTCCAGCAATCGCTGGAGTAGTAGCTTGTGCTTTGGAAATCAGAGTAGCTAGAACTCAAACATTTGCAAGCACTGATGTTTATGTGGGAATGGCTTATCTAGGTTATGCATCTGCTGGGCAAACTGAAAAGAGTAACTGGGTAGATGGTACTCCCAGAGGGGCACTGTCTACAGTAGACCAGATTAATGCCTCAAATATTGATGTTTATATGGGCGATCTAGCTGTTAAAACACTTAAGATTGCTGGCAGGGCGATTAATGGAAATCTTTATACAGGTGCTGCAATATTTCAACCTTTAGATCCAAGTTACTTCCGTGAAGTCTGTAGGGTTACAATTCCAGCGGTCGCTTTTGGAGTTAGATCAGCTGGGGTTGGAATAGGGATGCAAGCTATAGGAACTGCAAATCTTTCGGCAATGAGCACATTGGTTAAATTTAGTTTTGAATACTCTACCGATGGTGGTTCAAGTTGGAATACTTCCGGTCTTACTGCTATTGGTAATAGTTCATTTACTGTAAGTTTAAATCAACAAGATTATACTGCTATAGGAGCTCTTGATTTCTTAATCGGAGCTCCTGACTCATCAATGATAATTAGATTTGTTGCCACTACTGTTTATGGTTCTACTTATGCATTTATTAAAGCAAATGTAATTATCTTTGATGCGTATAGGTAAAAATGAATATTGTAATTTATAATAATATAACTAAAAATTCTATTAGGTGGGCTAACGTCCCTGATATTGCACATGCAGATATACAGTGTGGTCAGCAAGAAAGTTGGATTGAAGGATTATATAAATATGGGTGTTATATTGAAAATGACGTATTGAAATATAGGTTAGAACAACCAACTGAATACCATAAATTTGATGAAGAGAATAAAACTTGGGTAGTTGATATAGATAGTGCAAAACTTATTGCAAAGAGTGCTATAAACAAAGAAGCGGGGCGGATAATTACTGAGCATCTGCCGCAATGGAAACAGGCAAACTTAACAGCTAGAGCTGTTGAACTACAAAGCAAAGCCCAGGATTTATGGACTGATTTGGAATCAACGGAGTGGGTTAAAATACAGAACGACTGGGGGTATGTAAAGGCTGTAAGGGCTGAATCTAATAGGGTTAATGCCTTGATAGACTCAGCCCAAAACGTTGATGAAATTATATCGGCAAGTCTGGGAGCATTTCAGGCGTATGTTGCCCAGTAATAACAACAGATGCGCCTCGTTCTGCGTCCATGTACTCGGTATAAGACTTGACGCTAATATCGTATTGCGCAATAACCGCACCGCTCCCTTCTTCTTCTAATTGCACCCAAGGGTGGTTTGGATCGGTGTCTACTATAGTGTAAATAGTCGTTGCCTCGTCCCTGATGTCAAATTCAAGAACTGGAAACTGTTCAATTATTGAATTATTAGGTGTTTCTGTATTTGATTGTACTAAATACAAGCTGTCGCCATCTGCTATATCACTTTTGTTAATCATTATCTTATCCATTGAATAAACTAGCTTGAGTTTAGCTGTAAAATCCCATTTTGTTTGGAAATTTTTAACACTTTATAAAATCGATAATATTTATTTTATGTTGGCGTTACAGCTTTTAATTTTTGAAATCCACCATAAATCGCATTACAAACTTTCGTCATTCGTTATTTTCCTACATGATTCGTAAAAATTAAAAATCCATTTATCTAGCGGAATGACGCTCATTTATCGCGCGGCGCTTCAGCAAATGGCCTGGTTCTTTACCAAAGCCGCACTTTTAACTTTCGGCGGCGCTTATGCGGTTTTGCCTTATGTTTACCAGGGCGCGGTAGAGCATTATCAATGGCTAACGGCGCACCAAATGATTGATGGCTTGGCGCTAGGCGAAACCACACCAGGGCCGTTAATTATGGTGGTAACTTTTGTCGGTTTTGTTGCCGGTTGGGCAAAAGCGCTATTTGGTCCTGAGCAGTTATTTCTGGCCGGTGCAACAGCCGCATTCGTGGTAACTTACTTCACCTTTTTACCCAGCTTCATCTTTATTCTGGCGGGCGGGCCGTTGGTTGAATCAACGCATGGCAATTTAAAATATACCGCGCCGTTAACCGGTATCACGGCCGCAGTTGTTGGTGTGATCCTAAATTTGGCCGCATTTTTTGCCTATCATGTGTTTTGGCCGCACGGATTTGCACAACCTGTAGACATTGTCGCTGTCTTGATCAGCGTTGCCGCACTATTGGCATTATTTCGATACAAAATTGGCGTTATTCCAGTGATCGCAGCGTGCGGGATTGCTGGGCTTTTATTTAATTTGGCTAAACCTTGGATTGAACAATTAGGAGTAGGGTTATGAATACTGATATTAAAAGACGTGATTTTCTGGCTGCCGCCAGCACAGGAATCGCACTTGCAGCGATAAGCAATACGGCCAGTGCAGCTGAATATCTTGAATACGATAAAGCGCCTTCGCCAATAAGCTCAGCTTTTGCAGCAAACCATGAACTTAAGCCCCTACCCTTCGATCCGGCAAAATTAAATGGCTTATCCGAAAAGTTGATTAAATCACATTGGGAAAACAACTATGGTGGATCGGTTAAAGCACTAAATGCCGTAAAGCAACGTCTGCAAGCCTATTTGGATGATGCCAACATTCCTCCATTTATGTACAACGACTTAAAGCGTGAACATTTACTGCGCACCGGTTCGGTCATCCTGCATGATCTTTATTTTGGTAATCTGGGCGGAACCGATAAAGCTGATCCTGCCGTGACTAAATTTCTTGCGGACGCTTTCGGCTCAAGCGAATCCTGGGAGAAAGAATTTAAACGCATGGGAGCAGGATTAGGCGGCGGCTCCGGCTGGGTTGTGCTCGGCTATAATTTACACACTGGATTGCTGGAAAACTATTGGCAATGGGATCATGCTCATGCACCTGTTGCAACCATGCCCATATTAGTGATGGACATGTATGAACATTCATACCAAATGGATTTTGGCGCAAGTGCAACGACTTATATTGATGCTTTCATGCGTAACATACACTGGCAAACAGTCGCTAATCGTTTAGAAAAAGCCATGAAAATGAGAGCGTTATTAATTTCTTGAGTTTTGCGCTGGAATTTATCAAGGCAGTAAAAAAGGGTAAAGGCAGGATTTATCGTAATATTGGATTTTATTGAAAGGATGGTTCTCTTGGTTTTGAAGTTGAAGGATTTATTAGGATGGTTTTGATGGGGTTCGCTCCCGCTCTACCTATGCTTGTATGATTAATTTTAAGACCTCTTAGCAAGCCGTGTAGCTGCCTAGCCGTGTAGAGTGGGCAGCGCCTTTCTGCCCACCAAATAAATGCACGATGCTAAACGGTGGGCAAAACCGCCTGCCCACCCTACTAGGCTTTATCCGATTAATCCACCTTACAGCTTTGCATGAAACTGAAGACTGGTAATTCTGTTAGATTTCATCTGTGATGCGGTATACATAGTTTTAAAGTCAGTGATTTCTTTAGCTGAACTGGCAAATAAATCCAATGCATAAGCATATGAAAGTGGTTGATGTACTAGTTCTGCCGTAATTTCATAGTCCTTATCAGTTAGGTCGGCTAGTTTAAAGTCAATTTCATCACTGCCTCCAATAAAGTTATTGTCAATATTGGCCTCTCCGGCAATTTGCGTTTCTCTGGTAGCTTTGTTCTTGTCAAAACCGAGGGGTAAAATTCGGTTATCTTTCAGAAAACTTTTGCTCCTAACCAAACTAAACGTGACATTGCCACGATAGTCTTGTGGCACTGCTTCGTAAACCTGCACTTGCTCCGAACTGGTAATAACATCATGATGCGGTTCAACGCGCGTTCCGTCAAGATCGGCATCTACGCCATCAACACTGCCATTTGCGTTGATATGGCCGGATTCAAAGCGGATAATCCCAGCGACATCTTTGACTGTTACATGCAGCACTATTCGTTTAGCGAATACGGAGGTGGGTAACTTATGACCGACATTGGAGGTGATTTTTAATCTGAAGCTTAACCCATGACTATCAAGTGCTGGGGCGCCAACTGATGTAATGTTCGCTGCGCTACTTAAACTCGCTTCCGTTTTGGCAATAGTATCGACAAAGCTGTCCGCTTTTATACCAAGCTGATTTCGATTGTTATCGTATATATCCAACATCAGTTTGTTTGCGCCGATGATGGCATGTTCAGAAAATCCGGTACGAATGGCTAATCCTTCCGGTTTTCTTGCAATCGGTGCATTGGTTTTGCCCATGTGATGTGTCTGGCATTGCACATTTTGAGCGGGATAGCCACTTTGTTCCCATTCGGTGTAGGTAGCTATTTCAACAAATTCAGTATCCGGCGTACTGAGAATTTTCCCATTTTCATCAACGAAGGGGGCTTTTAAATTATGACAAGTGGCACATAATTTAGATTCTTTGAGATGTGGACTGTATTTCGGTGTGTAATTGGCCAAAGAGATCATCAAATCCGGCGTTAAATTATCAAATGGCCCGTAGATAGTTCGCGATGTATCGATTTCGTACCCACCGCTGAACCCATCCCAGGTTCCCAGTTTAGGGGTGTCTTTAATCTGATGACATACTGTGCAACTAATACCCTCAAGCGCTTGATTGAAATATGGGTTATGAGATTCAAGTATGCCATTATCAAATAGGTGAACCGAATCGTTTTCCTGTTTTGATTCAGTAAACGCCATAGGCACATGGCAATGCGTACATTTTTCTTGAATAAAAGCAGCTTGATTTGGGTTGTTGATTAACTCTTCTCGAACTTTAGCGCGCCAAAACGGGCTACGAGCACTGTTGGCCATAATTGATGAAGACCAGGCTTTTACAATTGAAACGTCTTTGCCTTCGGTATTAGTTACGCCATTATGACAGTCCGCACAAAGACCTGAACCAGTGAATAAGCGGCTTTGAAAATTTTGATCGCCACCGGGATCAGGTAAAGTTTTGGTGGTAAATGCAGCAGTTAATGCGCCAATATTTAAAGTTGTTGCAACACTACGAGCATAATTTGAGGAAGAAACATGCCTTAATTGAATTCTGTCCTTTGGCTTTACTATACCTGGAACGCTGGTAAATGCTCCGCCATTAATGGAGTATTCTCCACCAAATATTGCTACATCGGTCTTTTGTTTCAGTTTTGCTAGTAAAACCACTTCTGATATTGCGGTAGTCTGTAATGGAAGGTCTGTTTGTAAAGGAAAACTGACTGTTAATCCCGCAGTGTTTTTTGGATTTGACTTGGTTCGAACTTGAAAAACAGCTGACGATTTACCTACTTTTAAGGTTGCCTTAGTCGTCGAGTAAAAAGCCGAAGCCGTTTTGAGTTCTAATTTTATTCGACTTCCATTCAATACATTGCCGGATTTGTTTGTAAAGGTTGCGCCATTTAGGGAGTATTTACCCCCAGTAATGGAGATACGTCCGCTAGCGGTGGCAAGGGCTAAAACAATTTCTTCAGAAGCCACTACTGATTTTGGTTCTTGTTGCACTAATGACTTAAACTGTAATGCACTTGGCGTGCTGTTCGCTTGGGTATGTAGCGCGGTGAATATAATAACCAGACCTATATACAGTTTGCTTCTGACTTGCATGTGTGAACCTAATTATTTAATGGGAGGTAAAAACTAATAGGACAGCGTAAATCCCCCCTTGCAAAGCAAGATTTACATGGGGAGCGTTGCGTTTAATTACATGAGGTATGTTCCCAGCTAAAACTGTTCTATTTGAGCTAGCCTGTAGGTCTATCTCTTTGGTTTTTTGACATCCGGTCTGGGGTCGCCAACAAAACCGTTTCGGTTTGGCATTAATACCAAGGGCAGGCTATGGTCATCCAATACAGTCGTTTCGGAAAGAATGCCATTTAGAAACAATAAATAAGCTGTCAGTGAGTAAACCTCAGTGCTGGTAAGAGACTGTGGTTTAGTATATGGCATAGCACGGTTGATATAATCAAAAACGGTTGTTGCATAAGGCCAGAAGCTACCGATAGTTTTTACAGGGGTTGATGTGTTTAGGGTGCCTTGCCCGCCAACGAGTTGGGGACCAACGAAGCCAGTACCACCTTTAGCG
>Ga0066448_1000323_pt1 | contig 17272 bp, 13 predicted proteins | sample LakWasMet70_HOW9_2_FD_59536 | JGI IMG/M metagenome (GOLD analysis project Ga0066448, IMG submission 59536) | Freshwater sediment methanotrophic microbial communities from Lake Washington under simulated oxygen tension - Sediment Metagenome 70_HOW9 | ecosystem: Environmental > Aquatic >...
CATCCTGACGCAAGGAAAGGGCGGCTCCGATCAGGCCGGTATGACAACCGCCGTGTACCTGTACCGCATGGCCTTTGACTTCAATGACTTCGGTGCGGCCAGTGCCATGTCGTGGCTTCTGTTTGTGGTGGTGGCCCTGCTGACCTGGATCACCAACCGCGCCTTCCGCCAGCGTGGCCAATGAGATCCGTCCATACCCTATGAAAACCGAACGTCTGGCTCCGTGGGCCGCCTACTGTGTAGTGGGCGTCGGCATGCTGTTCATGCTGGCACCTTTCTACTTCATGTTTGTCTTTGCGACACACTCCCGCACAGAGATTTTCAGCTTGCCTCCCCCCCTGTTTTTTGGCGACGACTTCTTCAACAATTTGGGAATACTGACGAAGAAGATAGCCTTCTGGCGCAACCTGGGTTGGAGCGTGTATGTTGCCCTGGCCTCCACTGCGCTGACGCTGCTGTTTTGCTCCATGGGGGGCTACGCCTTTGCCATGTTTGACTTCCGCTACAAGAAGGCATTTTTTGGCCTGGTCATGGGCACCATGCTGCTGCCGTCATTCATGAACATGATCCCCACGTTCATGATCATGGACATCCTGGGCTGGATTGACCAGCCCCGCGCCCTGTACATCCCGGGTGCGGCCAGCGCCTTCGGCATTTTCTTGATGCGGCAGTTCGTCGCCTCATCGATTCCACGCGAACTGGTGGAGGCTGCACGTATGGACGGCTGCAGCGAATTGGGCATTTACTGGCGCATCGTGTTGCCGTTGCTAAAGCCCGCGCTGGGCACACTGGGACTGATCACATTCATCGCCTCGTGGAACAACTTCATCGGGCCGCTGATCGCTATGCGGTCGCCAGATATGTACACGCTGCCTCTGGCTTTGCGCAGCCTGCAAAGTCCGGTAGATACCGAGTGGGGTGCACTGATGGCCGGTTCTGCCATTGCCACCTTGCCATTGATCATCCTCTTTGTCATTTCTTCCAAGCAGCTGATCTCCGGCTTGACGGCAGGCGCCGTCAAGTAAACCACCTCTGAGCCGGCGCCCTCTCCAATTCATTTACGAATCCATGACTACGAACGAGCCTCTCTCTACAAAATCCCAATTTCCAGACGACTTTGTTTGGGGCGTTGCAACCAGCGCATTCCAAATCGAAGGCGCTGCGACACAAGACGGCAAAGGTCCGTCCATCTGGGACAGCTTTTGCCGCCGCTCCGGCGTCATTGCCGACAACACCAATGGTGATGTCGCCTGCGAGCACTACACCCGTTGGGCCTCGGATCTGGACATGATTGCGAATCTCGGAGTGGATGCCTACCGCTTCTCCATCGCCTGGCCTCGGGTACAACCTACAGGTGCTGGCGCCTGGAACGAAAAGGGACTTGACTTCTACGAACGTCTGATCGACGGCATGCTTGATCGCAACATCAAACCCTACCTGACGCTGAACCACTGGGACCTGCCCGATGCGCTGCAAGCGGACGGCGGCTGGGCGAACCGCGAAACGGTGCACCGCTTTGTGGAGTATGCAGAGGGCATACAGGTGCGAATGGGTGACCGCCTGGCATCCATCACCACACACAACGAACCTTGGGTCATGGCGGTCTTGGGCCATGAGACCGGTGTGTTTGCACCCGGTGTCAAAAGCCGTGCCACGGCAGCCCAGGTGTCGCACCACCTGCTGCTCAGCCATGGGCTTGCCGTGCAGGCACTGCGTGCACAAGGCAGCAAGGCCAAACTGGGCATTGTGCTGAACCTTTCCCCCATGCACCCGGCCACGGCCTCGGCAGCGGACCATGCCAAGGCACAGCTTGAAGACGGTCGACTTCTGCGCTGGTACATGGACCCACTGTTCAAGGCCAGCTACCCGCAAGACGTGCTGGACGATCTGGGCAAGGACGCGCCCCGGATGCAAGCGAGCGATCTGAAGGATATCTCCGCACCCATCGACTTTCTCGGTGTGAACTATTACTCGCGCACGGTGGTCAGTGCCGACAACTCCTGGAGACCGGGGACCAGTGGCTTCGAAGTAACCGAGATGGACTGGGAGGTCTACCCCGAGGGCCTGACTGAGCTCTTGCTGCGCATACACCGCGACTACCCGGCGCCCCCCATGTACGTGACTGAGAACGGCGGTGCGTTCAAAGATGTACTGGAGAATGGGCAGGTGCACGACCTGCAGCGCACGGACTATTTGCGGCAGCACATTGCCGCTGTGGCTGTGGCCATGCGCCAGGGCGTACGCATGGATGGCTACATGGTCTGGAGCCTGATGGACAACTTTGAATGGGCGTCAGGCTACGAGAAGCGATTTGGCATCGTCCATGTGGACTACGCCACCCAGGTGCGTACGCTCAAAGACAGCGCGCTCTGGTACCGCGACTTCCTGAAGCAAAGCAAGCTTGCGCCCGCTACGGCCCGCTAACCGCACACAAGGACACCACCATGGGACAGGTTTCACTGCGGGGCATCCGCAAGAGCTACGACGCGACGGAGGTCATTCGGGGTATTGACCTTGACGTTCTGGAGGGCGAGTTTCTCGTCTTCGTGGGGCCTTCCGGCTGCGGAAAGTCCACCACGCTGCGCATGATTGCCGGACTGGAAACCATCTCCGGCGGTGATCTGCTGATTGACGGGACTCGTGCCAACGACCTGCGGCCCTGCGACCGGGGTGCGGCCATGGTGTTCCAAAGCTACGCCCTCTACCCCCATATGACGGTCGCGGAGAACATGGGCTTTGCGCTCAAAATGGCTGGCGTTTCCAGGGCAAAGCGCAATGAACAGGTGCGCAAGACTGCCGACGTATTGCGGATAACCGATCTGTTGGGACGCTATCCCAAAGAGCTCTCAGGGGGCCAGCGCCAGCGCGTCGCCATTGGACGTGCCATCGTGCGCAAGCCCAAGGTGTTTCTCTTTGACGAGCCGCTGTCCAACCTGGATGCCGCGTTGCGCGTGGATATGCGGATCGAACTGTCGCGCCTGCACAAGGAACTCCGTACCACCATGATCTACGTGACCCACGATCAGGTCGAAGCCATGACCATGGGTGATCGCATCGCGGTGTTCAACAGGGGGAAAATCGAGCAGATCGGCGGCCCCATGGACCTGTACAACCGCCCTGCGAATGAGTTTGTGGCGGGCTTCATTGGATCACCGCGCATTAACTTTATTGACCGTCCGGACGAAGGCAAAGCCTCCGTGCAGCATGTCGCGCTGTGGCAAGGATTGGCGCGTGATGCCCACGAGGATGCGCGCCGTTTGGGCATCCGGCCCGAACACGTGGGTATCGGAGCCCCCGAACATGGTGTGCAGGCAACCGTTGAGCTGGTCGAACAACTGGGCGACTCCGCGATGGTGCACTTGCGTATGGAAGGCATGGCTCACCTGCTGATCGCCAAGGTCGCTGCCAGCGACGGTGTGCCTTGCGCAGGTCAGGCCGTAGGGCTATTGACAGGTGTTGCCCACAAAGCCTTGGCATTTGACAACCTGGGCAAGCTGCTTGCTGTCCGCTAACGATTGCGCAGTCTCTTCATGACATCGATGCCAACCCCCACCTCGGTCCAGCACTTTCTCACGGCCCAACACCCCGGCCTGTTCCTCGACGTCCAGGCCCCATTGGCACTGGGTCAGGCGACCCTCGCACCGTTGGAACTGCCGCACATCCTCGTCAACCGCGGCAAGAAATTCCAGCCGATGTTGGGTTTTGGCGCGGCCTTTACGGAAGCCGCAGCGGTCACGTGGAAGGCGCTGCCCGCCGCGCAGGCAGCCCAAGTATTGGAGGACTATTTCCATCCCTCGCGCGGTCACGGCTACAGTCTGTGCCGGGTGCACATGAACAGCTGTGACTTTGCTTTGGGCAACTACGCACACACCGAAGTGGCCGGCGATGTGGATCTGAAACACTTCACGATTGACCGGGATCGCCAGGCACTTTTGCCGTTTATCAAGGCAGCCCAGAAGGTGTCCGCGCGGCCTTTACAGCTTCTGGTATCTCCGTGGAGTCCGCCGGCGTGGATGAAAACCAACGGTGAAATGAATCATGGCGGCAAACTTCTTCCCGCTTACGCCCCAGTGTGGGCACAGTGCTTTGTGCGCTTTATCCGCGAATACGAGGCCGAAGGTGTCCCCGTTTGGGGTGTATCCGTTCAAAACGAGCCGATGGCGACCCAGCGATGGGACTCCTGCATTTACACCGCCGAGGAAGAACGTGACTTTGTACGTGACCACTTGGGCCCCGCTTTGGCCGACGCCGGGTTGGCGCACATCAAAATAGTCATCTGGGACCACAACCGCGACTTGATGGTGGAGCGTGCCAGCGTGGTGTATTCCGACCCGCAGGCGGCCCGGTACGTGTGGGGCTGTGGCTTCCATTGGTATGGTGAAGACCACTTTGACCATGTGCAACAGGTGCACGATGCCTGGCCCGACAAGGCCCTACTATTCACCGAAGGCTGCCAGGAGGGCGGCCCCCACCATGGTTCGTGGGCATTGGGGGAGCGCTATGCGCGCTCCATGATCAACGACCTGAACCGCTGGACAACGGGATGGATCGACTGGAACTTGCTGCTCGACGCAACGGGTGGTCCAAACCATGTCGGCAACCTGTGTAGCGCACCGATCCTGGCAGACCAAGTGGCTGGCACCTTGGTACACCAAAGCTCCTATGCCTACATCGGGCATTTCAGCCGTTTCATTCAACCGGGCGCGCACCGCGTGCTGTGCGCCGCCAGCCGTCAGGACCTGGAAACCACGGCTTTCGTCAATCCGGATGGCAGCACGGCAGTGGTGGTGATGAACCGCACTGAAAAGTCAATTGCGTTCACACTGCGGGTCGACACGTCCCACTGCCCGGTTGAGCTGCCAGCGCGCTCTATTGCAACTTTTGTAGTGAACTGATACGTTGCGCCTTGACGTGTTGCATGATGCGAATGAAGGTATCCGTCCAGTAGATGCTGCGGTTGGTCGCCAGGTAGCTCAGCAAGGCTTCGTGGGCTTCACGGGATACCGACAGATAGTCACCTCCCACGCCGTGGAAGGTAATGCTGATCATCGTTCCGGCCGCTGCCGCGCGCTGCACGAGCGCAATCAGTTCAGGTCCTGTGATGTCTGATGCAATCTCCACCCCGACCGCATAGGGATCGAGTGTGTTTATATCTGGCACCACGCCCCCGAATGCCGACTTCATCGCAACGAAATCGTTCTTGAGAGTCTTCAGATAGGGCTGACCGGCCGCCTTGAAATCGCCGCACGGTGCCGCAAACGTGCGCTCATTGCGGCCATCGATCGCGTGAAGCAGCGTGTTTCCGACGCGTACCTGGGCCACCAGTTGCGCCACGCTGGTCGTATCCAGATCGTTCTCCGCAGCAACCCACCCCCGGTCCGGCAAGGAGCGCGAACACTGGTGAAACAGGGTGTGGTTTCCCAACTCATGGCCCTGGGCCGCCACCTTGCGCCACGCCTCCAAACGTTCCCGGACCGTATCGCTACTGAGGGTGAGATAGAAGCTGGCCTTCAATCCATGCCGATTCAGGGCTGGCACGACAACATCCAGCTGCGAATGAAGAGCGTCGTCGTAGGCCAGGCTAACAGCAGCGCGGGCGCCATGCGGCCACACGAACAAAGCCTGCTGCGCAATGGTGGTCGCTGAAGCCAAAATGGCAACGGTTGCCACGAAAGCGACAACCACGCCTCTCATTTTGATTTTTGGTAGACGCGAACGTAGTCAACGTCCATTTGAACCGGGAAGATGTTGTCGTCTACGGCACCACCCAAGTCCCCGCCAATCGCCACATTCAGAATCATGAACTGCGGTGCATCAAAGGGCCACGCTGCAACGCCGGTGCCCGGGTTTTTGTACGTGAAGTGCACTTTGCCATCGACCGCAAAGGTGACCTGTTGCGCTGTCCACAGCATCTGGTAGTTGTGAAACGAGTTGCAGGCGTCGTTGATCGGGGTGTCCGCGCCTTTTCCGTTGCCGCCGCTGCCTGCCGTCGTGTGCACGGTGCTAAACATGCGCTCAGGCCGGCTGCCAACCCACTCCATGATGTCGAGTTCGCCGCCGGCGGGCCACTCCCCTTGGCTACCGACCATCCATATTGCTGGCCACGTGCCTTTTCCACATGGCAACTTGGCGCGAATGTCAAAGAAACCGTAGGTCCAGTCCCTCCTTCCAAGCGTCGCAAGGCGGGTGGAAGAGTACGGTTGCCCGCCCCAGTCAGCTTGGTCAGACCGGGCTTCCTTGCGGGCGACTATGGTCAGCACGCCATCGTGGATACGCGCATTCTCCAGTCGCGGCCCGCTGTAATACTGCTTCTCGTTGTTGTACCAGCCCTGCTTGTTGCGGCCGCTCTCATGGACCCATTTAGTCGCGTCCGGCAGACCATCGGCTGAAAATTCATCGGCCCAGACCAATACATGGTCGGAAGGTATTGCGATCGTTACGGGTGTTGCTGTCATAGGTGCAGATGCTGCAGGTACTGGGTTTGTGGCAAGAGTGCTGCCACCGGCACCGCCGCAGGCAGTCAAAGCCAGCAAGCCGAGCCAAAGGGGTATAGACGATAAGAGTGTCATGATGGCTTCGGACAGGTCTAGCGGTGCGCGCGTTGTTCCAGCAGGCGCTGGGCATCGCTCAGAGCGGTACGAATGCTCTTGCCTGTGTTCATCACTTTGTCCAGCTCCGTATTGATGACTTCGTCGGCAAAAGCACTCTGTTTATGAACCTGAACGGCGGTTATCTTGCGGGCCGTATCACGCCATAGAAGGCGTGCCTTTTGTCCCCCCAGAAAATCCACGGGTTGCTCGAAAAACGGATCCTCATGGGCATCAAGCAGCGCCGGGAACGCATCGAATTTTGTAAAAGCTTCCAACTGACGAGCACGGTTGACGGTCATAAACTGGATGAACTCCCAAGCCAGTGCCTTGCGCGATGGATCGGAGCGGTGCGGGATGGAGTAGAACGACCCTCCATATGACACGGTGGATCCTTCAGGCAACGCAGCTGCCCTCCATAGACCGGTTGTTTTGGGGGCAACCCAATTGCTGAGCTGTCCAACCATCCAGGCACCAGTGACTTCCGTTGCCACCGTGCCCCGCTTGAATCCCTCCGCCCATTCGTTGGACCATGCAGTGTTGCGAGCATCAAGCCTATTGCTCCGTGCCTCACGGGCGACTTCGAAGGCTCGCACAAAGCGATCTGATGTGACCAATACATTGGAGTCCTTGTCAAAGTACTGGCCCTCGCCAGGCTTGATGCCCGAGCGAATCAGGATGTCTTTGACGCTTTGCACCGTACCAATCAGATAGGAACCCGTCTTGGCCTTGATGCGCACGCCGGCGGCAACGTAACTGTCCCAGGACTTTGTCAGATCATCTTCCGAGACACCTGCACGCTCCATGATGTCTTTGCGGTACAGCAGCGTACCGGGGCCGATGTCGGTTGGCATGCCCACAACCGCGCCTTTGCGGTTGATGGCCTGCTCATAGGCGAAAGGGACCATGCGTGCCCTGAACCGCCCAATGTCAAACGCCTCACGCGACAGATCCTCCAGTCCGCCGCCTTGCGCAAAGCGCCCGAGAAAGCTCGCCTCAAGAACCATGACGTCGGGCAAGTTCCCAGATGTCGACAAGGCCGTTGTCATCGCAGTGTGGTGGTCCTGGTACTGGCGGGTTTGAATTCTGACTTCGACTTCGGGATGCACCTTTCGCCACAGCGGTAGTGCAGCCCTGGCAATTTCATCGACCAGTGGGAAAGCAGCTACGTTGATCACCACTGGGGGCTGGGCCTTGACGCCAGACGCAACCAATGCGCCGGTTGCGAGAAGGGCACGGCGGTTCAAGCCGCGTGGGTTCAGGATGTCATGCATGGTTAAACCTTGGCAGTTCCACAGTATGTTTGAACATACGGCTGGTGGGGGGGCAGTTGTGCAACCGTTCGTTCCACGGTGGAACGGATACCATTGAGAAAACGCGACAGCTCTGCGTCCCCCATCAAGTCAGCCACCTGGTGGTATTGCTTAGGCATGACGCCTTGGCCCAACATCACCTGGATCCACGAGTTCTCGGCGAACAACTCGTTGGGAATGCGGAACACCCGACCCGTCTCACGGAACAGCTCAATGCGATGCTGCAATGAAGCAGGAATCTCCATGGCGCGACACGCATTCCAGTAAGGTGTATCTCCTCGATTGGTCACCTTGTAATGCAAGATGATGAAGTCGCGGATATGCTGAATTTCCGCGCGACTCTGTTGGTTGTATTCGTCAACGTCGGCCTGACAGATTCCCCGTGAGGGAAACAATTGCATCAGCCGAACGATGCCGCGCTGGATCAGGTGAATGCTGGTTGACTCCAGCGGCTCCAGGAATCCGCTTGAAAGGCCAATGGCCACGCAGTTGCCTCTCCATGTTTCATAGCGCTGGCCGGGCATAAATTTGATGACGCGCGGCTGGGTCAGTGCCGTCCCTTGGACATTGGCAAGCAAGGCTTGTTTGACCTCCTCATCTTCCCGGTAGCGACTGCTGAACACCATGCCATTTCCCACGCGGTGCTGCAATGGTATGCGCCATTGCCAGCCGGCACTGTGCGCGATAGACCTGGTGAAAGGGACCGCAGGTCCGACGGACTCGGTCTGCACTGCGACGGCACTGTCATTGAACAGCCATTGCGACCAGTCCTCATAGCCGACCTTCAGAGCCTCACCGATTAGCAACCCGCGAAACCCTGTGCAGTCGATGAAGAGGTCGCCTTCGATGACGTCGCCGGATTGGAGTTTGACGGATTCAATGTGCCCTGACCCGGAATCGGTCTTGACCTCGACAATCTTCCCTTCGATGCGTCGAACGCCGAGCGGCTCGCTGAACTTGCGCAAATACTTGGCATACAAGGTCGCGTCTAGGTGAAATGCGTAATTCATGCCGGTTCGTGGCAGGTGGGCAAATCGCCCCGCCTGCGCCGCCTTGAGCTCCAGGCAATAGTCACCGTAGTCGCTCGCGAGATCGCGTTGTCGGCCCTTCATCCAGAAGTGCTGGAACCCGGCTGTCCAGTGGTCCGTGCCAGTGGTTCCAAAGGAGTGAAAGTAGTTTTCATTCACATTGCGCCAATTTTCAAAGCTAATGCCCAGCTTGAAAGTGGCCTGCGTGGCAGCCATGAACTCCTGCTCATTGATTTCGAGCAACTCGTGAAAAGTCAATAGCGTGGGAATCGTTGCCTCCCCCACACCTACCGTGCCAATCTCATCCGACTCGATCAATTTGATATCGAGCGACTTGCCAAGCGTCTTCGACAGCAGGGCGGCCACCATCCAGCCGGCAGTACCCCCACCGGCGATGACGATGCGCTTGACCGGCTTGCGACTTGTCTCTGTAGGTTTTGAATCTTCCAATATCTATCTCCTGTCAACGATTCAATTTCTTCAGAATTTGGGCCCGAAGCATGCGTGCCACATCGGCGGTCATCGGCCCCAGTATCCGGCGTGCATGCTCTGGGATGTGGTTCGTTGTCTGTTCACTGGGATGAAAAACGTAGTGACTGAACATATTCCCCCACGCCTCACGTTGTTCCTTGGGCAAGTCACGCACGCTCAGCAGTGCCAGCATCAGGGCATTCATGGCATGGTCCATGTAGTCAGGTGACTGACGCCACCAGTAGTTGACCAAGACATTGAAGCTGTCTAGGGCTTCGACACGATGCCACCACATGCTCGGGATAAAAATGGCGTCACCCGGGCCAAGTTCAGCCACCTGTGCGGATTTCATGGCATTTGCAAACTTGGGAAACCGCTTCAAATCCGGGTAGGCAAAGTCAACCAGGCTTACGGGCTGGCCGGCCGGCGTAAAGTCCAGCGGTCCAATGTACAGGTCTTCAAGTGCCTCGGGCGGAAAGAGCGTGAAGCGCCGGTGACCGACTGCGACACAAGCCAAGTTATCGGGCGCATCGTAGTGCGCCGGGATACGCGTTCGATTTCCAATCCAGATGCTGGCCAGTGGATCACGCGCGCCTAAATCCACATCGTTTTCTGCTAAAAACCCGGGCAAACAGGCTTCCACTTCGGCAGACCCGACATAAATCGCCGGTGGTTGAACGTTCAGCGCCGAGCGTTCAATTTCGTCAAGAACCGCGTCTAATTTGAGTCGCTCGGTGTGAAAGGTGAAACCAGTGACATCGTCGTTGTAAAAGAAGTTTCCGCCAAACTTTGACTCAGCCAAAAAGACATCCACAGCGGCACCACGATAGAACCCGCGCAGGTAGTCCGCAGCCGCCTGCCCGGACTTTTGGGCCGCTTGAACCATAGGCCATGAGTCCACCAGGCCTTCAAGCACCCAGGGCTCAGTGGAGCAAAGGATATCGTCGGGAAGTGCCTGCGGGGAGATTCCCGCAATCGTACGCATCGGTTTAGCTTTGGGCAGCATGTGCGCAACGCTTGCGCTCAGCGAGCGCGCTCAGGTTGGACAACGAAGCGATTGCCATATAGATGGGCTGAAGAAAGTTGGCGCGGCTCAACTTCTCAAGCGCATGGCCGTCCAGCGCGCCGAGTCGCTCCTCATTGATGGTGTAGAAGCCGATCAACCGATTCTGGGAACCATCCATCAGCTCCATATCGAACACAAAGGACTCCAATAAATTGAACTCCTGCAACGCCGCACTGAACGCCGACTCCGTTTTCCTGCCGTCGTGAATTGCACCCAACATGGAACTCATTTTTTCCAGAAACTCGGAATTTCCGCCAAATTTTAGAAACACTGGTTCCCCCTCCGTCCTGCTGACTCTGGGGCTTTCCATGTCCACGTGCAGCAACATCTCCCCATTGACGTTTCCAATGAGAAACGGCTGGCGAGCAACAGTCAAAGGCACGTAGGCGGCATCCCAGCCATTCTGGCTCAAGAACAGGTTTTCACCAGCCTGAAACCCGAGCAGTGCAACTGATTGGAACGTCAACCCGTCGTCGCTCTTGAAGAAGACTATTGGATAGTGCGCTTGAAGATTGCGGAACTCCTGCGCAAAGGTTAACGCGGTCATCACGCTATCCCCGTACTGTGCACCACGTGCAGTAATAATCCGCAGGTCTTTGTGATCAGTATTGTTTAGCAATTCAGGGGGCGACATAGGGCGGCTTTTTCAATTCTGATTTTCAGGATTCGGCTACGCTGCAAGTGCGCAATGGGTTCTCGATCACCTGGCGACACAGCAAGCAACTGGCGTAGCAACGACGTGGCAAGGCGGAAGAACACTTAGGCTTCGGCACGGCCAACTGCTCACCCACAATCACGATGTATTTGATCGCTTCACCCACCACGGTACTCTCTTGGTTGTATCAATAAAAAAGCCGCTGTTTTGCAGTGGCTTTTTTTTGCTGTCCCATTGTCGGGCCATTGCAGCACCGGCTGCAATGGCGTGCAGCATCAGAACTTGTATCGCAGTCCGAACATGTACCGCGGTCCAGTCTGCGACACATAGTTCACCTGGGTGCCGGTGCGGCCATGCAAGCGCTGGATGCCGTCGTTCAGGTTAATCACTTCGGCCTGCAACGTCAGTCGTTCGTCCCACTTGTAGCCGATGTTCATGTCCAACTGCCCGTAGGCCTCGGTGTACATGGGGTTCGCCTGCCCACCGGCACCATCGTTCGTGGATGCCAGGAATTCTGCGCGCCAGTTGTACGCAGCGCGCGCAGTCCACTTGTTGTTCTCGTAGAAGAACACCAGGTTGGCAGAATCGCCGACACCAACCAGCGCAGACTGCTGCACGGTGCTGGCGTTGTCAAACTTCAGACCCGAGCTGACCTTGGTGTAGTTGACGGAGGCGCCAAATCCACTGGTGCCAAACATGTGTTGCAGGTTGAACTCCCATCCAGACAGTTTGTCGGCGCGGTCGTTGGTCGGTATGGTGATCGAGAACGGAGCAATCGGGTCACCTGGCTGCCCAGGGATGGTGCCCGTCAAATTTCCATTGGAGTCATCTGCGCCGCGCACGACACCACCTTGACCGTTCTTGTTTAACAGAATGTAGTTGCGTATGCAGGTGACGTCGCCGTTGGCACATCCGCCCTTGGATACCGCCTCGTTCCACCACAGTCCATTGGCAGGCGTATGCAAGTTGAATGGCGTGGATGTAGTTATGCCGCTTCCGATGTAGTTCTCAATGCTCTTGGTGAAATATCCCACCGATGCAAAGCTCCCTTTGTCGTAGTAGTACTCCAGTGACAAGTCGATATTCTTGGCCTTCAAGGGCTTCAGGTTCGGGTTGCCAGACGCCCCGGTGCCGCCGTTAACGCGTGCCAATGGATCCAGCGTTTGTCCACCCTGAATAGCCTCCCAGCCCGGGCGCCCAATGGACTCTCCGTAGCTAGCGCGGAACTTCATATCCTTTGAGATATCCACATCAAAGTCAACGCTTGGCAACAAGTAGCTGTAGCTGCCTTCCTGCGTGGTGTACCCTGGCTTGCCGAATAGAACCGTGTACTCGTTGTTTGCTTGCCAAGTGATGCCGGTTGCGGAGGGTACCAACGCCGAGGACACAACATCCGTCTTCTCGTAGCGATAGCCAATTGCAACATGCATGGGCATGGCCGTCTCGAAGTCCTTGTTATATTGCAAAAATCCGCTGACCGATTTTTCCGTGGTGAGGCGGTCGGTTGTGTATTCTGTGGGAGCAACATACCACTCGGGGTGCCCAGTTGCCGCGATAACCTGATTGCGCAACGATGCGAAATCACCAAACAGGATCTGGTTGAACAACGCGGCACTGCCGCTTCCGCTGATCTTGGAGAAATACTGGCGCAGCGAATCTTTCCGCCAGTCACTGTCGGCGTAGTTTGCCGGCGTACCTACACCGCCCCAAGAGTCTTGTTGCATAAAGGCATACGCAGAACGGTTGTCCACTTTGGTAGTGCCTACGCCGAACTTCAGGCCAGAGGTCTCGTTCAATTCAAAGTCACCCTTTACTTGAAACTGTTCCACTTGAGAGCGCTGGTGGCTGTTATGGAAGACAGACCCGGTGACCATCATCTTGGACGGATCGACATCGCCACCGCTGATGCTGATGACCGGAAACTTATCGCTGAAGTCGACCGAGGCACCTGTGCGCGTGAACTGGGCACCACCCAACACGCCTCCCGAACCGTAGGGACTATCCGGATTGGACTCCGCAGTGGAGCGGTGTGCGTCGACTTCCAGTTTCAGCCGATCAGAGACCTTCCACTCGACATTGAAGCCCAGAGACTTGTTCTCACTCTTGGTGGCAAACTCCGAAGCGCCCATCGCGACGTCACTGGGGTTGCCATAGGCTTCCGTGTAGACCGAAGGACCAGTGACGTTTCCGGGCGTGAACGTAGCGCCAGTTACCGCACCCCCAAATCCCATCCACACACCCAAGTCGTTGCGACGCGATTGCTGTTTGTTCTGTGAGTAGGTGTAGTCCAACGTAGTCTTGATATCGCTTGTCGGTGCGTACTGCAGGGTCAGCTGACCGTTGTCGCGCTGGCGCTGAACGCCTGTCATCGAGTAATTGGGGTTTTGGGGTACAGAGTACACGTCGAAACCCGTTGGTGCGTGGGAGCCGGCGCCGCCCCAGTCTCCATTGGAGGGGGTCACTGCGCGCCAGCCGTTGGGCACGCCCGCTTGGTTGTAACCCGAACTGCGCTCCTGGTGGCTGGCGCTGATGGCGATGCCGAATTTGCCGTCATCAGACTTGTGGCTATAAATACCCGAATACTCTGGCGTGGCGTTCTTGCCTTGCAGGTGGCTTGGCAAGTTGGTGTTGGAGGTGTCAATCACCTCCTTGAAACCGATGCTGGCCACGTTCGGGTTTCCTAGTGGTCGCGCTGTCTTGATGTTGACTGTGGCACCAATACCCCCGGTGGGTGAGCTGGCGCGGCTGGTCTTGTACACCTCGATACCCGCCACCGATTCAGAGGCGAGGTTGGCAAAATCGAACGCACGCGACGAAGGCGCGGTGTTGCCGCCATGGAGGGACGATGCGGGCATTTGGCGGCCATTGAGAAGCACCATGTTGAAGTCAGGTCCAACACCACGCACGGTGATGCGGGCGCCTTCGCCGTTGGAGCGGTCGATCGACACGCCGCTGATGCGCTGCAGTGATTCGGCGAGGTTGGTATCTGGAAACTTTCCGATTTCCTCGGCGTTGATGCCATCCACCACACCTTGCGAGTCGCGCTTGAGGTTCATGGCGGAGTTCAAGCTGGCGCGAATCCCGGTTACGGTGACTGTCCGGAGTTCCTCCGTACCTTTGACTGCTGGCGGCGCTGTCGGCATTTGTTGGGCGTAGGCACCACCCGATTCAGCGGCTAGCAATGCGCACGCTGCAGCTAGTGCGCCCATGCGGAACAGAGGGCGCCGGCTGCGCTTGCGCAATGGCGAGGATGTTTTATTCATTCAATGGTCTCCAGACATTTATGGAACTAGCAGGCGGGTACGATCATTTGCGAATCATCAATTCCAAAGCTTCTATTCGGAAATCGATTTGTGAAAGCGCTTTCATGATCGGTGAAATCGCTTTCACATGTCAACTTGGGGGTAACCCTAGGCCAGGGGCTGGCCGTGCACTACGTGGCAGGACTTGTGTTGCGTTTCGCCAACAGGCGCGCACTGGATTCTCGGGCGATCAGCCGGGGTAGCGGAACTGTCACGTTCGGTCGGGTCCCTGCCAGCATCTGCAGCATCGCTTGGGCTGAGAGCCGACCCTGCTCATAGGAAGACTGATGGATCGTGCTCAGTGGCGGGACCGCATAGAGGGATGTGGGAAGGTCGTCAAAACCGACAATCGAAACGTCATCCGGAACCCGCACGCCTCTATGGTGAAGGCCCAGTACGGCGCCCGACGCCATCTGGTCGTTGGCCGCAAAAATAGCGGTGAACGGCTGCCTGCCTTCCGTCAGCCGTTCGACCGCGCGCAGACCGCTGCTTTCGGTGTAATCGCCCACGACTACCAGCGCGGGGTCATAGGCAATGCGCGCTTTTTCCAATGCTGCGCGGTAACCCCGCAATCGCTCGTTGGAATCGGGATGCAAAGGGTCACCCGTAATCAGCGCAATGCGGCGGTGCCCCAGATCAATCAGGTGCTCAGTGGCCATTCGTCCACCAGAAAAATTGTCAAAATCCAGGGAGAACAAGCCGGGGCCGTTCAAGGTACGGCCCGTCACGACCACTGGAAACTGCTTGGCACAGGCCTTGAGAGCTTGGTCTGCGAGCCGTCCCATCAACACAATAATGCCATCCACGCGACGCGAGCGCAGCACATCAATGCAGCGCGCCTCTGTGATTGCGTTCCAATGCGCGCTAACGAAGAGTGGACTGTATCCAAACGGATCCAGTTCTTCCTCTATGCCGCGCAATGAAGCGCCATAGAACGGGCTGTCGATGGCCTGGGTAACCACGCCGATGCTGTAAGTTCGCCCACCAGCAAGTCCCCGAGCCACAGGATTTGGGACATACCCGAGCTTGGCAATAGCATCCTTGACGGCCTCTTGCTTGGCCTCACTCACAACTGCAGTGCCATTGAGAATGCGGGAAATGGTACTGGGCGAAACGCCGGCCAGCTGTGCCACCATTTCAATGGTTACCGTCCCTGGATCGCGCACCTGTGTGGCCTTGGTGCTGCTGTTTGGTTTCGTGGGTTTGGTGGGCTTGGTCATTCTGTCAATACTAGAGTTAGGCTGTGCTTGGCGAGGCGACGGTGAAGTTTAGTCCCTGCCATGGCAGCGCTTATACAAACACTGCCGCCAATCGCCCCCGCACGTCATCGCTCGGCTCGGATTAAGATACTTGAACCGGCCCACAAACACAGCCCGCAAACAGCACATGATTTCTAAGCAGTTGCGATTTGCCAGCACGCGCCTCACACTGGCGTTTTTACTCTCGGGGTTTATGTGCAGTACCGCTCACGCAATGGACACCGTGATCATGGACCGGCCCCAGTCGGTGCTGGACCGCCGTAAAGACTACACAGCCCTCTTGTTGCAGGAGGTTATGGAGAAAACCAAGAACGAGTACGGCCCGTACACCATTGTGTTGGCGGCAGACTACATGGAACGCGAACGACAGTTGCAGGAGATGATTCGCGGCACGCGGGTAAATGTCATTGCCAATCCGTCACAACCCAGCTGGGAAGCAAACCTGATCGCAATCAAGGTGCCGGTCGATATGGGTTTGCAGTCTTGGCGTGTTGGCCTGATCAACCGAAAGGACCAAGAACGCTTCCGGGCTGTGCAGACGCGCGAGGAGTTCAAGCACCTCTATGTGGGTGCGGGCGCCCAATGGGCCAGCTTTGCCATCTTGAGGAACAATGACTTCAACGTGGTCCCCGGAATTAACTTTGATGGCCTTTTCAAAATGCTGAGTCAGGGGCGGTTTGACTATTTTTTGCTAGGCGTCAACGAAGTCTTCCCTGAGTTGGACGGCCGCGCAGACACCATTCCCGACCTGGCCCTGGACGACAGCTTCGTGGTTCATCTGCCATTGCCGTGGTTGTTTTTTGTTTCTCCCAAGACCCCTAGACTGGCAGCCCGGATTTCTGATGGAATGGAGGCAATGGTCAAAGACGGTTCTTTGCGCCAATTCATGCTGAACTATCACAGGAAATTCTTGCTGCGCGCCAATCTCTGCAACCGCAGGGTATTTGAAGTCGCCAATGCCAATGTCAGCGCCGAGTTTTTGGCCCGCCAAGGGGTTTGGTTCAACCCGATGGACCCCAAAAATGGCATTTGTCCCGCCAAAAAACTGCCGATGGGTAGCGCCAAGTAGGTGCGCACGGGCAGATTGAACTTTTTTGGCGCTCACACAAACGGCGCGCTCAACTGCTCGGTCGCCATCACCCGCTGGGTCGCCGGCCGCGCCAGCACGCGCTGCAGGTACGGGCCCAGATGCGGCAGCGAGCGGGCCGGGCGCGCGCTGAAGTTGCGCGTCCAGCGGCACAGCGTGAACACATAGGGGTCGAGTGCCGTGAACGCCTCGCCCATGAACCACGGTCCGCCGTGGCGCTCCAGTTCGGCATCCAGCTGGTCGAGCATCCCGTCAATCCTGCTTTGGGCGTGGGCCTTGACTTGCGCCTCGCCGTCGGCATTGCCTTCGTCCACCCAACGCTGCGGGTAGAAGTAAACGATCAGCGCGCTTTGCAGCGTGTTGGTCAGCCACATCAGCCACTTATAGAAATGGGCGCGCTGCACCGTGCCCAGCGCCGGCGCCAGACCGGATTGCGGGTGGATATCGCACAGGTGCAGGCAAATGGCGGCGGTCTCGTACAGCACCAGGTCGCCGTCGGTCAGC
>Ga0066448_1000330_pt1 | contig 16880 bp, 16 predicted proteins | sample LakWasMet70_HOW9_2_FD_59536 | JGI IMG/M metagenome (GOLD analysis project Ga0066448, IMG submission 59536) | Freshwater sediment methanotrophic microbial communities from Lake Washington under simulated oxygen tension - Sediment Metagenome 70_HOW9 | ecosystem: Environmental > Aquatic >...
ATAGGTGCGATTATATAGCCCCGTCAATTCATCATGATTGACCAGGTACTTGAGTTTAGCGTCAACTATTTTACGTTCTGCCAATTCGGCATTTAACTGTTTTTGTTGTTTTTGCCTGAGATCATATTCGGATTTTAGTCTTATTAAAAACTCCAGGGCTATTTGTAGTTCGGTTGTACTACAGTCAGTCGTTAGCATGTAGGATAAGCTGCAATTTTCAAAGTATTGATCTTTCTGGTCGAATTTTTCTGGTGATTTAAGTATTAGCAGTGGAATGTTAAAGTCGGCATTTGGATGATAAAGCGAGGCGATCAATTGGTTATAGCAGAGGTCAGGTAAGTTATCGTTGGCAATTAGCAATACTATATCGTCAATAATCGGCTGGTTTTCTCGTAAAATCTTGTAAATTTGTTCATTGCTAGACGCAAATTCAAAATCTGAAAAACCTTTCTCCAATAACTTGGATTGAACGTGTCTTGCCTCAGCAAGCGTTGCATCGACAATTATTATTTTCTGTTTATGCGAATTATATGACACCAGTTCTCCCATTGCGTGGTACTGCATAAATGGTCGCCGTCGATTGCTTACTTGCTAATAAAGATATTAATAGTAAATCATGTGATTATAAATTCCCCATTAATGCCTTTATGGCTAAAGGCCGTGACTAAATTGTCTACATTACTAACTAAGTTGAATTTCGTAAAAATCCGGCTATGATGAAACTTGAACGTACAGTAATATTTAAACCTAGCATTTAATGTTCATTTCAAAAATATATGGTAGCACTTAGTTCATCAAGTTTACAAATAGCTGACCTCTTTAAAGGCGACTTGCAGCTAACCTCGCCACCTAATATCTACTTCGAATTGCAACGGGTTATTGAAGACCCTAATAAATCATTTATTGATCTGGGTTTAATCATAGAAAATGATCCTTCGCTCTCGATTAGGTTATTAAAAATTGTTAATAGCGTTTTCTATAATTTCCCGGCACAAATAGCTTCAATTACCAGAGCTATCAGTTTAATCGGAAATAAAGAATTGCAAAATATGGTTTTGGCGACGGTGGTGATTGATAGGTTTTCGTCACTACCCGGTGGGTTATTAACCATGCATGATTTTTGGGCAAGAAGTGTGCGGTGCGCGCTGCTAAGCCGGGCGTTAAGTATCTACAAGCAAATTGACCATGATATTGAATCTATTTTTGTTTGTGGACTGTTACATGATATTGGTCAGTTGGTTATCTATCGTCGTATACCGATACTGGCTAGGGAAGTAGGGCTCTATATTGAGGCGAACAGCGCTGATGAGGTTCTAGCGGAACGGAATATCATTGGTTTCGATCACTTCGCGGTGGGGGCGGAATTAAGCCGTTATTGGGGCTTGCCTAAAATTATTATTGATAGCATGGACTACCACAGTGATCTGACTTATGCGGGTGAGAATTCTAAAGTGGTAGACGTAGTGCGGATTGCCAATAGAATTTGCAAGCTGGACTTAAAACATGATGACCCATTTGATCTTTGTGATGATATTCCGGTAGATAAATTAGCTGAAATGATTGATAAAACCCATGATCAGTTTGAACAAATTTTTAAGATTTTTTATCCAAACTGACCGCAAATGATATCTATCTCACATGGTTAAAACCAGTTTGCCCGTGGTGTGGCCTTGCTCCAGGGTAGTGTGTGCCAGTGTTGCTTGTTCAAGTGGAAAATGTTGATCCACATGAATTTTTAACTTACCTTGATCAATTAATGTTGCACATTCCTTCAACAAGCTGACATGCTGATCTCGCGCCTCGTTTAAGTTTCTTAGCATTGGCGTCAGCATTAATTCAAAGCCAATCAATAGATTACGCATTCTTGCCTCCACCAGGCTTACTTCACCAGGATCTAACAGGGTTATCAATCGGCCAAAGTGTGCCGTTGCCGGGATGCTGGTTTTAAATACCTCAGCGCCAACGGTATCAAAAATTAGATTTGCACCTTTTTGACCGGTCAATTCGTTAATCGCTTCGGTAACATTTTGTTGGTTGTAAAAAATCACCTCATCAGCGCCTAACGATTTTACAAAGTTGGCTTTTTCTAAGGAACTGACTGTGGTTATCACCCTGGCGCCCTTTAATTTTGCCAATTGAATGGCTACATGCCCAACGCCGCCAGCACCGGCGTGCACAACAACAGTTTGCCCCGCTTGTAAGCCACCGCGCTCAAATAACGCCCCCCAGGCAGTAATTAATACCAAAGGTGCTGCGGCTGCTTCCATTAACGATAGCGAGTTCGGGACATGACTAAGCCAGCGTTCATCAAGCACATTAAATTCTGCGTAATTGCCTTGTTCCTGCCCTAAACCGCCGTGGCAAAACCAGACTTTATCGCCAATTTTAAAATGCTTGACTGCTGTGCCGGTTGCAACGATTTCTCCTGCGCCATCACATCCAAGCACCGCAGGTAATGGATGATTATAAAACAGGCCGTGGCGACGAATTTTTGTATCAACGGGATTGACACCCGCCGCCAACAGCTTAACTTTAACTTGACTGTCTGTTTGTATGTCCGGTTCGGGTATGTCCTGTATGGATAATACATCTGGACTACCTGTGGCTGTCATCAGTATGGCTTTCATGGTCACTGTCCTCATGTTAGGGTTTATTTATCCGCCAACCATTGTTGGCGATAACATTGATAAGAATCTTGCTTGATTTTTGATAACCGGTTGTCATGGCTCAGATAAATATCTGGCAATGGGTAGCCGTTAAAGCGATTAGCTTTAATCAGGCTGTACGCGCCGATATGTTTAAACACAACTTTGTCACCAATGTTAAGGGGTTTGGTAAAGTTATATTCACCAAACAAATCGCCCGCTAAACAGGTACATCCAGCCAACAGAGCTGGATATTCGCCAAGAGGGTTGTGCTCATGCAATTCCGGCTGGCGTTGATATTCAAACACCTCAGGATGATGGTTGATGGAAGTGTCAAGTACGGCAATCGATTTGCCGTCAGAATTAAATACATCCAGCACCGTTGCCACCAGATAACCGGCTTGCCCTACTAAGGCCTTGCCAGGTTCAATAAAAACATCCAGATTGAAGGCCGCTTTTAACTGTTTGACGGTATCTATAAATAACTGACAATCAATCTGATTGTATAAATAACCGCCGCCTAAGTTTAGCCATTGTAGTGATAGAGCTGAGTTATTTAGCAGCGGTGTCAGTGTGGCAATGGTTTTTTGCAGTGGCTCAAAGTTGGTTGCCGAAAATATATTATGGCAATGTAAGCCCTTAACCGATTCGGGTTGGCTGAGCAGATTGAAATCTGCAATTGCTACACCAAGTTTCGAATAAGGCCGAGCCGGGTTAAAACGGTCATCGTCCAGAAATGATAGCTTTGGATTAACACGGATACCCTGTGATAAGGACGGGGGGGCTGAATGCCGATAGCGTTGTCGTTGACTTAAAGAATTAAAGCTGACGTGGCTGACGATGCGGCTAATCGCTGACCATTCATTTTCCCTCAGTCCTGGCGTAGTTAAGTGAATGCTGCCGGAGCTGTCTAAGATTTCATCAGCTAACTGGGCTTCAAACAACGAGCTAACCGAGAAACCATCAACAATCGGTTTAGCAAGTTCCAAAACAGAACTGACAGGAAGCGCTTTAATAGAATATAAAACTTTACAGCCGCTGGTTTGGCGTAAGAACGCAAGCTTATCAAGTGCTTGGCTAATGGCAGGGCCATCCAAAACAAAAGCGGGTGTGCTTGGCAATTGGTTTTTTAATTGCTCTAAATCGATCGCTGATGCAGGGGATTGTTTATGTGGCATCTTGGCTATGCTGTCTTGATTATGGGCAACAAAAAATTTGTAAATGCAGATAAGTTTTCCAAATGCGTAAGTTCATTATTATTCTGCTCTATTTTCTTTTATACTTTGCGGCTAAAACAATTAAGGAGATTACATGGAAAAGCCTTTTATTTTACATATGCTGACCACAGCAAAAAACCTTAGCCCATTTGATGTCAATATGGCTATGGATGCTGGTTGGGTGTCGGCCTTACCTTATACCAACGTTGAAATCAGCGAAGTTCAAGGTTTGGTGCAAGATGCCATATTTTCACGCAGCCCCAAAAATTTATCACGCACAGCAATTTTTATCGGTGGTCGCGAAACTAAACAAGCGATGGATATGCTCAGGTTAGCCAAGCGTTCTATGGTACCACCGTTTGAAATTTCTGTATTTGCCGATCCTAGTGGTGCCTTTACAACTGCTGCGGGTATGGTTGCGGCAGTAGAGCGTGAACTGGCGACAAAATTTAATACCACCCTGGAAGGCAAAAACATTTTGGCTTTAGGCGGTACCGGACCAGTAGGGCAGGCGGCGGCTGTGATTGCATCTCAGGCTGGCGCTAATGTCAGAATAATTGGACGTCAACTGGAAAAAGCCCAACAAGTGGCGGATATGTGCAGCAACGAGTTTGGTGATGGCAAAATTACTATCACAGCGGGTGCTGATGCAAATAAAGCAGAATTTATGAAAACTGCGGATGTGGTTTTCGCTACTGGTGCGGCGGGCATTGAATTACTGAGTGCAGAACTCGTGGCTTCAGCGCCACAACTAAAAGTGGCTGCCGACGTGAATGCTGTGCCGCCAGCCGGTATTGCGGGTGTGGATGCTTTCCATAATGGCACGCCGATTATTGGCTCTATCAGCGGTGCGGTAGGTATCGGGGCTTTAGCGATAGGTAATGTTAAATATCAAGCCCAAAATCGGTTATTAAAACGCATGATAGCTACCGACAAGCCGGTCTATCTGCATTTTGAGCACGCTTTTGAAGTTGCCAGAGAGTACATCAAAGCCAGCAGCTAAGTTGTTTTAAAAATTTACGGCTATGCTTTAAGGCATTACCCAATATCAGTCAATAATCAGAGGAAATCGGATGGATAAACGTAGTGTGTTGCACATGTTGGATCCCATGGCCAATAACAGCCCGTTTGATGTCAATATGGCTATTGATGCCGATTTTGACGTTGTTGTGCCTTACAGTAATGTGAAGTTGGAAAACGTGCTCAGGCTTACGCAAGATGCCATATTTTCACGTAGTCCATCGGGCGTTAAGCGAACCAGTATTTTTATTGGGGGTCGCGATTTAGGCCTGGCGTTTGATATGCTAAACGCCTGTAAACAAGCTATGGTGCCACCGTTTGAAGTCTCTGTGCTGGCCGACCCCAGTGGCGCATTTACTACCGCAGCGGCATTAGTTGCTTGTGTGGAGAAGTTATTGCGCGATCATCATGGTAAAGAGTTAAGCGAATGTAACGCTTTGGTGTTTGGTGGCACTGGGCCAGTAGGTATTGCCACCGGCGTTATTGCGTCATTGGCGGGGGCGAATACCACTCTGACTGATCACTTATCCATTGAAACCGCATTGGACGTGTCCAAGGTGTATAACTCTCGATTTGGTAGTACTTTAAAAGGCACTTTGGCCAGTTCTGAAGCGGATAAAGCCAGGTTAGTGACCAATGCGGATATTATTTTTTGTACGGCTAAAGCGGGCATACAAATCTTAAGTGCCGATGTATTAAAAGAAGCTCAAAAACTGAAAGTGGCTGGCGACATCAATGCAGTGCCTCCGTTGGGTATTGAAGGGGTTAAGTCAAAGGATTCTGGTGTTCCGCTGGTGCACGCGACTAATTCTCCAGGCTCGATTGGCATTGGGGCATTGGCGGTAGGTAATTTAAAATATAAGCTCCAGCATGAGTTGCTTAAATTGCTGCTAAGCACCGATAAACCGGTTTATTTGGATTTCAGGGATGCCTTTACAAAGGCAAGAGAAATTCTGGCCCATTCTCCCGCTAAATAATTACATAACTAAAGCGGTTGCAGTGCTTTTGAGCTAAGCAATCGCTTTAAATCTGACCTACATCAAAATGATCAAATTTGATGGCCAGGCAAGTCAGTTCGACATCATTTTTTATCTTTAACTTATCGTACAGGCGATAACGATAAGTGTTAATTGTTTTATCACTTAGTGTTAGCATCTCGGCCATTTCTTTAATGGTCTTTCCTTGTAAAATTAAGCCCACAATTTCTGATTCCCGTTGCGATAATTTGGCAAATGGTGACTCATTAGCCCCCAGCAAGCCCTGAAATGCCAGATTGCTTGCTACCTCTAAACAGATGTAGATTTTGCCTTCAGCAACGGTTCTAATAGCTTGCAACATTTCATCAACCGGTGTGTTTTTAGATACAAAACCTAAAACGCCCAACCTTAGCAGTTGATTAGGAATGGGGCCATTGTTTAAAATGGATAGTGCAATGATTTTGATCTCACTGTTTTTTTGTAAAATTTGGCGACAAGCTTCAATTCCGCCAATGCCAGGCATTTTTACATCCATCATGACGACATCAATCGGTACTTCGTTAACTGCTGTGATTGCTTCTTCACCTGATTTTGCCACCCTAAGAACTTTGACATCGTCAGCTTTATTTAACAACGCTTCAATGCCTGTTCTTACCAACTCATGATCATCAACAAGTAGTACGCTAATCATATATACTGTTTCCTAAGCAATTTTTTTGAGTAAAATCAAATACGGGGTTTGGGAGGAACATTAAGATTAATCAATAGTTATTATACATAGGGTAGTGTGTGAATGTTTAGTAAATAGCGTTTATTTTGAGCGGCAAGAACTAAACATGCGATCACTAAAGAGCCAGTTTGCATTACAAAATGCTAATACTAACTAATATTTTTGTAAATTCTATGCTATTTTCTAACTATTTACTCAATCAATAAATTTTATGGCTAATGGTTTTCAAGATAAGCGGCTGCATCAGCGTCTGGAGCATAGAGCAAATGTACAATTGAGTAATGGCAATGAAACCATCCCAGCCTATACCAAGGATTTATCTGAGAAAGGTTTGTTTGTGATCGGAAGTTTTGTTTCCGAGATTGTATTGGGCGATCAACTAGAAGTGTTAGTGTTAGATATTCCCGAAGCGATCCCCAGGTCAGTGATAGTCAAACGAATAGTTCCAGGTGTGGGATTTGGGGTAGAGTTTATGTAAAAAGTAAGCAACTTCAAAAAACCATAAATAAATTTACTTGTATCCTGCTAGTTCAACATAACCCACGCCCTTGATTGGTTTACCCTGTTTGGTTCCAATCATGCTGACAGCGCCTTCCCAGTAGCGATAACTGACATTAAGCTCCTGGTCTTTTAGTAAGGGTTTTATATCGAGTTCAAGTTGTTGGCTGGGTATGCTCAACTGCCAGCCAGATGGATAGCTTACCTTTGAATGTGGGCTAGTCCACTCCTCTGTGACCCTAATGTGTACATCCGGGTTAGCTAGCGTCAGTTTGCTGTTATCGGCAAGTATCACGGAGCCGCTGCTGTTAGGGTCTGATTGCCCGTCTTTGCGTCGAAGCTGATAAAACATAATCTTGCTGTTATCGTTTAACTGCAAGGCAAACCAATCCCAGCCAGATTGTTGTTCAGATAACGAACTGGTGCTCCATTCCCTATCCATCCAACTGCTGCCAATAACAGAAAAATGCTGATCATTGATGTTGATATTGCCTTCGGTAAGTAACAGCGGGTAGGAGTAGTAATACGAAGCGTTGCCCAGTTCCGGGCTTTTTTGACTTAACCCCTGATCACCCTGCAGAATCGGCTCTTGGTCCGTTTTTAATAATAAATCAATAGAAAAATTTTCACTTTGGGCTTTTAGATGCAAGGGGAATCCCGTTTCTTGTGCAGTGACAGACCAATCTTGCAACCAAACATGAAAATTATCACTAGCCGCGCCAGCCAGACCATTTCCAGCGCGGCTAAAACGTTCGCTCACATAAAACTTTTGCTGCGCCACATCAGTGACAGTTAAATGTGCCATATACAATTGATTATTTCGCCAAGCTGATTTGGACGCGAGCTGATTTGGTGATAAAGCAAAGCGGAAAAAGGTTAATTCGTAACCAAATTTTTGTCCGTAAGGATTTTGTAGATTGCCAGTAAAATACCACCACTCAGTCCGAAATGTATTGTGTGGGCCGTGATCCGCCGGAAATTTGAATTCACGCACCTCCAACGCGCGTTCAAAGCCGCTGTTATCATTGGACATAAGCCCGGTAAAAGATTGCTGGGTTTGTTCAGTGGCAAGCGCGGAACAGCTTGTCAGCGCTGCCATAAGGATTATGACCAGATTTTTCATTATTCAGTCCGTAACGCTTCAGCAGGTTGAGTGTTAGCCATTTTAATAGCGGGAAAAACGCCAGCTAATAAGGCGGCAATAAAGGCCAGCGCTACGCCTTGATAAATGACTTCAGGTGCATTTTGGAAGGCCATCGTCCAACCAAACGAGCGTTGATACACTACAAAAATCAAAACATAAGCAACAACATAACCCACAGGAACTGCCAACGCACCGGCCACCAAACCCATTAAGCCGGTTTCGCCAGTGATTAAAATACTTAATTGTTGTGGCGTAACGCCGATAGCCCTTAACACGCCCAGTTGTTTGGTGCGTTCAAATTGCAGTGCCATTAAAGCGCCAAAAACGCCGACGAAAGCAATACCCGCAGACAGCCAGCGCAAGGTTTGGGTAATGGTAAAGGTTTGCTCAAACACCTCCATTGAGGCTTTATAGATTTCCTGATTTGATTTTACCGGTTGAATGCCAGTCAGTTGCTTGTTAATATTTTTTTCTAAAGCCTGCAGATCTTCACCCGATTTTGCGTATATGCCAATGCCGGAATAGCCAAGATCCGGCCAATACAGATCATAGTTCTGCCTGCTCATGGCCAAATGGCCTTGATCACCGCTGTAATCGGCAAAAATGGCCAAAACTTCAAAGGTTTGTTTCCCTTCATCGGTTTGTAACGCTATTTTATCGCCAATTTTGATGTTGTTGTGGTAAGCATACGGTTCGGTGATAAACACCGTTTGCTGATGCTGAAAGCGATCCCATATATCGCTATTAACGGGGTGTTTAAATAAAAAACTGTGTTTTGATTTATCGTTTAGTTCAAATACAGACACTTTGGTGATGGTGTCGCCAGCAATTATTTTGGTATGCAATGCGGAACTGAGCATTTCCACGCCGGTTAATTTCGCTAAACGCGTTTTAAGTTGATGTTGGCTATCCGCTTTACTCGTGGTCATTTGCTCATCAACTAATGTGACATAAAAATCCGCCTGCAAACTGGCCTTTACCCACTCGGCGACGGTGTGCCGAAAACTGCCTATCATTAAGTCCATGCCGATAGTAGCAGACACAGCAATCATTAATGCAGCAATGGCTAAGCCTGTGCGGCTGATTTCTGAAGAAACCATTCTAATTGGAATGCGCGCCAAAATAGGCAAAAATCTACCTACGGTGCTGTTAATCAGCTTCATTAGCAACAAGGTAAACGCGGGTGTTACCAAGGCAAAGCCGCAGAGCAACATAAAAATACTGGTTAAACCCAAGCTAACGCTATTACCGCTCATCGTGATAATGGCTATGGCACTGCCAATTAGTAACAAACTAACTATGCTTGTGAGAATAAACAGGCCTTTTGCGCCAGATTCCAGACTGGATCGGCTAAGCGCGTTAACTGGTGATACGCGGCTGGCTTCCCATGCGGGCGGTAGCACAGAAATCAGCGTTGCGCCTATGCCCACTGCCAGTCCTTTAAGTAATTGCAACTGGGTAATAAGTAAGGAACTGCTGTCAACACGAAAATAAATCGCGTTAATTGTTTTTGAGATCAGATATAACAAGCCTTGTCCCAAACCTATGCCCAGAACCATGCCGATAACCGTGCCAAAAACAGCTAAGATAACCGCTTCTGAAATGATTAAATTAAATATTTGCTGGCGCGTAACGCCAATTAAGCGCAGATTTCCAATTAAGCGCCGTCGTTGCACCACTAAAAATGTCATGGTGTTATAAATAAGAAACATGCCGACCAGCAATGAAAGTAAGCCCAGTGCTTTTAAATTAATGGCAAAGGCTTGGGTAATTTCGCGCATGGAATGCGATTGACTGGCAGCGGAGACAAGCATTGTATTAGTCGGTAATAATTTGCTGATGGATGCTGCAAGTTCCGGCTGGTCTGGGTCGAGTAAAACTTCAATGGAACTGAGTCTGGAATAATAATTAAGTAATTCCTGCGCGCTAGCAATGTCGGTGATAATGGTTTTTGCCAATGCTTGTTCGGAAATTGCGTTCGTTGGCGTAAATAAGCCAATCACGGTCAGTTTTTGGCTGTTGTTGCCAATATGGACGACTAGTTGATCATTTACTTTTACTTGTAAATGTTTTGCTGTGTCAGTGGTGATCAAAACGCTATTGGGTTCTGACAGCAAGCGCGTTAAAACTTCGGTGTTTTTTTCGGTTGCATCCGATTGCTGCCACATGGCTTGAATATCTTTTTCCACCAAGGGATCAATGCCAATTAAGCGAAAGTTTTCATCGCCCAGCTGTATTTGTCCGCTGACGACAGGCAAAATGTTTTTAATGCCTTGCTGCACCCGAAGCTTGGTGTAGATATTTTCATTAACACCGCCATCGCTGGCAATAATTCGGTGACTGGCCACGCCTGAGATAGCTTTTTCCGCTTGCCCAAAAGCGTTTAATGAGCTTTCCATGGCCAAGTCGATGGAAATGACCACCGCAACGCCAAGGGCAATGCCCAAGATGGCTAAAGCCAGTTGCCAAGGATGTTGCCACAAAAAATTACGGCTGGATTTGGTTAGGATTGAGGGCATAGAAAACTTGTATTAACAGCTGAGTTTCTTGTTAAATGTTTGCCTGACGCGATGTACTGGTGCGCGTCAAAATCGAGCCGGGCTAATTGTAATCAACCGAGAGCCGCCGGTTCTGTATAGAAAATATCCGATCCGCCTTGCCGACTACTTCCTGGCTATGCGTAGCCATAATCATGGTTTTACCTGCTTTTTTAACCAGGGTATCCAATAAATCCAATACTTGCTTGCCAGTTTCCAAGTCCAGGTTTCCGGTAGGTTCATCTGCAAAAACTACGTCTGGTTGATGTATTAATGCTCTGGCGATGGCTACCCGTTGCTGCTCGCCGCCCGATAATCGGTCGGGGTAACTGTCCAAGCGACCGGAAAAATTCAGTTTTTCCAATAATTCACCGACTAATTGTTTGTCACTGGATGTGATTTTTTTAGTCAGCTCCAGCGGTAATAACAGGTTTTCTTGGACGGTCAGGGTTGGAATCAGGTTGTAGGCCTGAAAAACAAAGCCTATATGATTTCTGCGGAACAATGTGCGTTTATGTTCGGACAAGTCAGTCAGATTAGTGCCATTAATGCTGACGCTGCCGGAATTGGGCGTGTCAATACCGCTGAGCAAATTAAGCAGGGTCGATTTTCCAGAACCGCTTCTTCCCAGCAACACAATAAATTCACCTTGTTGAATTTCTAGATTCAAATCCTGAAAGATTTGATGTTGCTTGCCGGATTCCAGGTAACTTTTGCTTAATTCATTGATAACGATGGCTGGCATATGCGATTTTGAAATTGATTATCAGTTCAGAATAACAGATTTAGCATGCTTTCCGTAACCGGATTTAACGATAGACTGTAATATACTGTGTACCAATGATTTCTGAATAAGCAAGTCTGGTTTTAAAGGCGTATGTCATGTCCAGGATGAAATTCTCCGCAACAGCACACCCAATACTTTTACAATCATATGATCCTGATTTTAACAGTTTCATCAATCCAATCCGAGATGGGGTGTTAGTTGCACGGCGCAAAACCATTGACTAAGGCGAATAGCGTTACTTCGAAGCGAACAGCTTGGTTGGCACGCATCATTCTGGCCTATGTGTTTATTATATTGTTATGGGCAACCACGCCGTTAGCCATCAAATGGAGCAGTCAAGGTGCAGGTTTTTTATTTGCCGGCGCCACAAGAATGTCCATTGGCGCAGTGTGCCTGCTGATAATTATTGCGTTTAGGCGTAAGCGTTTGGAATTAACCCGACTTTCGCTGTTAACTTACGCAGTGATTGCCGTGCAAGTCTATGGATCTATGGTGCCAGTTTATTGGGCGGCAAAATTTATACCTTCGGGTTGGATTTCAGTCGTTTTGGGCTTGTCGCCTTTAATAACTGCCACCATGTCGGCTATTTGGCTGTCTGAGCGCAGTTTGGGTTGGGCTAATGTATTTTCATATTTGCTAGGTGTGGCGGGTTTGGCGGTTATGTTTGGATCGGCTTTGCAATTGGGTCAGGCCGCCGTGTTCAGCATAGCCGCCGTGGTGTTTTCGGCTTTTTTGCAATGCGCCAGTGCGGTTTGGGTAAAACGCATTGATGCTAAATTGTCCGCTTTTTCCCAGGTAACCGGCGGAGTATTGCTGTCGTTGCCATTCTATTGGGCAAACTGGTACTTTGTAGATGGTGTGTGGCCTAATTTACTGGATGAAACCACGATCGCTTGCATTGTTTATCTAGGCGTCATTGCCACCACAATTGGTTTTATTTTGTATTATTTTTTGCTCAGTCAATTGGGTGCAACTCAGGTAGCACTTATTACTTTGATTTCCCCCGTACTTGCGCTTATGTTGGGGCATGTCATTAACCAGGAACCGCTTAATTGGAAAATTGCTGCCGGGACTGCGTGTATTTTACTGGCTTTGGTAATCCATACTTATGTGGGTATGAGTAGGCTACGGAGGGCATAATTAATGGTTTCTTCGGTATTAAAACCAATTTGCTTACATAGTAATTTTGTTAGATATTAACGAATAATTAAGAGTAATAAATAACTTAATCTTATTTGCCGATAAATGTTTTGCCCTACTGATATTTTTAGTGCTACTATTTAGTCGCTGTTAAAGTTTGAGCCGGGTTTAATATCTGAATCCGGGGTTTATAAAGCCAACTAAACATTGGCGTTTTTTTAAGTAAGAGTGTGATATGTCAGATCAAGTTGTAGGTACCGTTAAGTGGTTCAATGATGAAAAAGGTTTTGGATTTATTGAACAGGAAGGTGGCAAAGATGTTTTTGTTCACCACAGCGCAATTAATGGCACCGGCCGTAAAACCTTACGGGAAGGCCAAAAAGTTACTATGGAAGTGACGCAAGGCCAAAAAGGCCCGCAAGCAGAAAATGTAACCCCAGCCTAAAAAGCTCAGTTTATTTCTACCCAAAAGCTTCGGCTTTTGGGTATTAATACTACAGGTTTACACTATCCTACGTTCCCCAGATGCCTGTCTGGGTGTTATGTTTGTTGCTTGGCTTTTTCTAAAACTGCCCTTCAGCTTAATAAAATTAACTTAGTTTAAGTTGATTTTTACAGCTGACAAGCTCATAGCGCCTTAACGGTAGTCAAAAAAAATCCGCATCGATTTTATGAATCAACATTGGCACAGTTTTTTGATGACACAATATCAAATGCTCTCTTGTGCGCCATCGTCTGGTTTGCCCAACCAAGCCATAAAAAACCAAAATTTTATCTGCGCTGTTGATGATTTAGCCGTGCTGTCAATTGCCGGTATTGACTCAGGCCAATTTTTGCAAGGCCAGATTACCTGTAATATTAATGATGTTACCGAAAACCAAAGCAGCATTGGTGCAATTTGTAACCCCAAAGGCCGTGTTTTAACAACATTTTTGCTGATTAAATCGGCAGAAGGTTTTTTAATGGTTTTGCCTTCAGCATTACTTGAAAGCATTAAAAAACGTCTACAAATGTATGTGTTACGTGCCAAAGTGACCTTGAGCAACGAGTCCGACTCTTTTTGTTTGGTGGGCATATCCGCCGCAAAATCGGAACCGGTTGAAAACCAATTTACCACTAAACAGCAGCCTTATCTTTCTATTGATTTTCCTGCTACTTTAAACACCTCCCGTACACTTTTGGTATTAAAGCCGGATCAAGCCATTGATTTGTGGTCAGGCTATGTTGACCGGCAATTTGTCGTCGCCAGTCCAGATAACTGGCACTATCAGGATATAGTTTCTGGCATACCCTGGCTCACCCCAAATACATCGGAAGAATTTATTCCGCAAATGCTTAATCTTGATAAGCTAAATGGAATCAGCTACAACAAAGGTTGTTATACAGGACAGGAGATTGTGGCGCGCACGCATTTTTTGGGGCAGGCCAAACGCGCTCTGTATTTGGCAGAATGTGCTTTGACTGAAGTTCCTGAGCCTAATTCAGAAATTATTGATGATAGCCAAGAAAATAAGCCAGTGGTTGGAAAAGTAGTCGCGGCACAAAGCCAGTTAGACAATTGTAAAATGTTAATTGTGCTGCAAAATTTAGATAGTAATTCCAAACAACTGAAATTGAACACCCCAAATCGCGACACTATCACAGTATTAACGCTATAATCTTAATTTAAGTCGACTCTGATTTGGTGTTTATAAGGTCATGCAATTTAATTCAGTTCAAGATTTCCTAGATCATGTTCAAACAGAGCTAAATGCTAACCGCTTGGTTTTGCCGACATTGCCGGACATTGCCTTAAAGGTACGGGAAGCTGTAGCCGATCCTGAAACATCCGCACGAGAATTGGCAGATATTGTGATTACAGATGCTGCTTTGTCCACGCGCTTAATTTATGTGGCAAACAGTCCGCTTTATCGTGGCAATACCGAAATTAATAACATCCAGATGGCAATTTCGCGCTTGGGCAACAAAATTGTCGGATCAATTATTACCAGTTTAGTAATGCAGCAGATGTTTAAGCCATCTAGCAAGCTGTTAGAAAATTATTTTCGAAAAACCTGGGAACACAGCATTCAAGTTTCTTCTGTCAGTCGAGCGCTGGCGGCCTTTACCCCGCATTTAAATCGTGATGAAGCCATGTTGGCCGGTTTGATCCATCAAATAGGCAAATTGCCCATCTTAACATTGGTGGAAAATATTCCAGAGTTTAAGGATAGCCCATCCAGAATGGACAAGCTGTTAGAAAAAGCCCATCCTGCGATAGGTAAGTTAATCATGGACACCTGGTCATTTCCGCAAGAACTGAAATCGGTTGCATCCGAATACGTTAATTTTCAATATCAATCGGGTGACAAGGCTGATTACGTCGATTTAGTGCAAGTTGCGTTTTTACAAAGTATTGCTGGTACCGATCATCCCGCTTGTCGTGTAGACTGTACAACGGTGCCAGCATTTGCAAAATTAGGTTTAGATGCAGAAATTGAAGTGTTGGAAATTGAAGGCGTGGCAGCTGATGTTGAGCTTACCCGCGCCATGTTTAGCTGATTAACCTCGTTATTTGCCATGACAGATCCAGACATTGTTGCGCGTTTTCGCCGTTTAGGCACCATTACTATTTTTGCCGTGTATTTTGTTATTTTAGTGGGCGGCATTGTTAGAGCTTCCGGGGCAGGCATGGGTTGCCCTGATTGGCCGACCTGCTTTGGGCAATTGGTTCCTCCAACTAGTGAAAGCCAACTGCCAGCCAATTATCATGAAATCTATGCAATCGGCTATGAAAACACCCAATTTAATCCAGTTAAAACCTGGACTGAATACGTCAATCGACTGGTTGGCGTCACCATTGGTTTTCTAATTTTAGCAACGGCCTGGACGTCGCGACATTTTCTTAAAACCGATAAAACCGTCTTTTATTTAGCCTTAAGTGCTTTTTTCCTAGTCGGTTTTCAAGGTTGGCTGGGTTCTGTGGTAGTTGCCAGCAATTTAAAACCGCTAATGATTACCTTGCACATGCTGCTGGCGCTATTTATTGTGGCGTTATTGATATATACAATCGCCCGCTCGCAACGCCAGATTATCGGCTACATAGATACAGATGCTTTACCCGCCAAATTTAAAACCGTGCTGATTGCAGCTATGGCGATGACCTTGCTGCAAATAGCTATGGGTACGCAGGTAAGGGAAGCGGTTGATTTTATCGCTCACGAACATTCCTACATTGATCGCCAGTATTGGCGCGATGATTTTCCGATTATTTTTTATGTACATCGGTCATTTTCATCCATTATTTTATTTACCAATCTCTGGTTAGCGTGGCGGATTTATCAAGTTACCGATCGTAGTCAGTTATTGTTTAAAGTAGGTGTCACCTTGGCCAGTCTGGTTATTACTGCCATTTTGGCTGGCGTTACTTTAGACCGATTAGGCATGCCGCCAGTGGCACAGCCCATTCACTTGCTTATGGCTAATTTAATTTTTGGTGCGCAGTTTTTTCTATTTATTTGTTTAAGTTATAGTAAGAAAACTGTCTTAACTGCAACGCAGGCCCTCTAAATCAAACCAACAACCATGAACAAAGCACTGCTGATTATTCTATGTTGTCTGATTACTTTCCCTGGCGTTGCCGCCAGTAAAATAGCTATTTTAGATTTTGAGTTGCTGGATTTAACCCTTGATCCGCGTATCCCCAAAGAATTGGAGCGCACCGCCAGTGTTAAACCGATGCTAGAGCAAGAGCTGGGCAAGGCTGGTTACCATATTATTCAGATCCCTGATGACAAACAAAAACAGGCTACGCAAGGCGTTGGCTATTTGTTTGAGCATAATGATGACGCTGCCAAACTGGGCAAAAATGAGGGTGCTGATTATGTGCTAGTCGGTCGCTTACACAAACCCAGCTTCCTGTTTGCCTATTTAATGGGGCATTTGATCCGAGTTTCCGATGGGAAATTGTTGGGTAACTATATTTCCGAAACCAAAGGTGGTGATCAAAAACTCACTAGAAAAGGTGTGGAAAGTTTGGCGGTTAAAATTGACCAGGATTTGGATAAAACGTATACACCGCCGGAACCCAAGCGGTAACTTATACCAATCCCAATATGTTTTCCTGTATAGGTAAAACTTTCAGCCGAGGAGCACAATCTCAAAGCCACGTCATACCGGCAGGGATTCGCTACGCGCTCTGACGGG
>Ga0066448_1000335_pt1 | contig 16795 bp, 14 predicted proteins | sample LakWasMet70_HOW9_2_FD_59536 | JGI IMG/M metagenome (GOLD analysis project Ga0066448, IMG submission 59536) | Freshwater sediment methanotrophic microbial communities from Lake Washington under simulated oxygen tension - Sediment Metagenome 70_HOW9 | ecosystem: Environmental > Aquatic >...
GCTTAATTAATGACACCGGCTGATCAGCGCTAAAACCTATCCTAACGTTATAGTGGCTGCGTGCTAATTCATTATCCAAGGTTAATTTTACCGATGAGATTAAGCTCATGATTAAGATAAATAGTACTCCTGCAATAATTAGCACGCTTTGCGTCCACAGCATTCGGGCTTTGCGCCGAAATAAATTCCCTAAAGAAACCGCATAAAGTGTGGGTAAGCGACTAAATACATTTCTTTCAAGCCATTGATCAAAACGGTTGCTGCTAAAGTCAGCACCTAAACCATAACTTGCGATGGCTTCGCGTACGGTTAACAATGCCCCACGCCAGATAGGCGGTAACGCTGCTACCAACGGTGCCAGCAAGCCACCTGCTAACATTAGCCACACAGCTCGACTTGAATATTCAAAACTGTTCATTTCAATGTTAAACAAATCCAGTAACCAGCGGCTACTAAAATAAGCACCTACTAAACTTAACGGCACCGCCAGAATTATCGCAACCACAGCGACTAGAAATACCTCTGCCAAATAGATACGGGCAATAATCCAGCGCGATGCACCCAGGGCTTTCATGATGCCAATCTGGTCGGTTTGCTGCGTAATTAATGCTGCAATCGTGTTAAGAATCAGCACGGAACTCAACACTAAAGACGCCCAGGCCATCAGTGTTAAAATCAGATTAATTCCGGAAAAAAACGGTCTACCCCAGTGTTTTTCCGGATTTTGTAATAAGGTGGCGTTAACACCAATACCCAATGCACTCAGTTTTGCCCGAATGTCCGCAGCAATCAAACGCGCTTTATCTTCGCTATAAGGTTGTGTAACTTGCACCAGCAGTTGTCGAAAGGTAGCTGGCGGAATACCAAAGCTAGCCGCTGCCTCAGCAGAGATAAAAAAATGCAACTGCCCGCCAAAAGGTGGCGGCTTTACAAATGGATGACGAATAATGCCATTGACTGCAAAAGCAACTCTGCCGGTGGGTGATTCAAACTCAATGCTATCGCCTTGTTGCAGCTTTGCGTATTTAGCCGATAAGCGCTCCAGTGCCAAGGTTTGATCTTTAGGCCATTCACCAGAAAGCAATGACATAATATCGTATTGTTGTGCCGAATAATCCGGCCTAAACAAGGCCGTACCCAATTGCCATTCGGGATTATTTGCGGTTTTAAAGCGCACGGTAAACTGTGTTAAAAGATCAACATTGGCAACGCCAGGCAGCGTTTTAATTTGATCAGCCACAGCAAGTGGTGCGTCAGTTTTAAGGATTAAGTTAATGTGCGATGGCATGGAAAGCTGGTGCGAAGCATCCATTTTGGCCAATTGTAAATCAATCATGCCCAGCAATGTACCCAGCATAAAAATGCCAATGGCAATGCTGGAAATCGCGAGCGCAGTACGGGATTTATGGGCAAACAAATCCGCAAAGACTTTGTGCCAAGCGCTATTCAACAGTCAGTCCCTGGTTTTTGTGATCTTGATGAATACGTCCAGAATGAATGGCGATACGCCTTGAGGCCGAGCCTGCCAGCACTTCATTGTGTGTGACCATAACGATGGTTTTACCTTGCTGGTTTAGCTGTAAAAACAAAGCAAAAACCGCATCAGCCGTGGCTTCATCAAGATTGCCTGTGGGCTCATCGGCCACAATCAATGGTGGATCATTTGCCAAAGAGCGGGCAATGGCCGCGCGCTGTTGCTGTCCACCAGACACCTGGCTGGGCAGCTGCTGCGCTTGTTGACTTAAGCCGACCAGCTCCAATAGGTAATGGGCTGTTTCCAGACGTTCGCGTTTTGGTTTGTTTGCCAAAAAATCCATCGGCAGCAGAATATTTTGCAACAAAGTCAGCGAAGGCAATAACTGAAAAAACTGAAAAACAATCCCGACATGCTTGCCTCGCCAGCGGGTTAGCTGTTCTTCTTTTAATTGATGTAATGCACTGCCACAAACCAACACCTGACCTTGAGACGGCCGATCAATGCCGGTTAATAAGTTCATTAACGTGGACTTACCGTTTCCGGAAGGCCCCACTATGGCAACAAACTCACCGGCTTGAATATCCAAAGATACGTCACGCAATACCGTTTGACTGATTTGGCCGTTGATATAAGTTTTATGGACGTTACTAAGTTGAATGAGAGCCGACATGATTTGAGGTAAGAATTGATTTGTACGATTAGGATTTAGATTCTATCATGCAGCTCCACCACAAGACAGATAATCCCTATGACAACAATACAGCTGATTTGGTTAATGCTTGGCAGCAGTTGGACTGCTATTGAAATCGGCGTTGCTTTAAAAACCCGCGTGCTTGTGACCAGTAACGGCCAATGGGAATATCGTTCTGAACGTTTCATCTGGTTAGTCGTTGCCATTGCCTTGATTGCGGCATTGTTTATCAAACAGCTGCATTTGTTAACCTTACCGATAGATATATTCAGCCGTCAAATTATTGCGATTTGCTTGTTCATCATTGGGCTTTTTCTACGTTTTTATGCTGTGTTTGCGCTGGGCCAATTTTTTAGCACTACCGTAGTTACTCAAGACAGCCACATTCTGATTGACTGTGGCCCGTACCATTTTATCCGCCATCCTGCTTATACAGGATTACTGTGCTGTTTTTTGGCGGCAGGCATTGCAATGGGTGACATCCTGGCCTTGTTAGCGTTGTTGTGTCCTATCACTTACGTCGTTATGCAGCGCATTCAAGTTGAAGAGACCTGGCTGCAAGAACATTTTAGTCATATTTACGCTGATTATTGCTTGCGGACCAAGCAGTTAATTCCTTGGCTTTATTAATCTACGCCAACCATTACCCTGTCAGATTGCTTGACTATTAACACAACAACGGGCACATTGCCTATCATTTCAAACTCAGTTTTCAATTAATTTTTAACTATGCAGAGAACAAAACATATTGTTATCGTTGGTGCAGGCCCTGGTGGCTTGTGTGCAGGGATGTTGCTAAGCCATCGTGGCTTTAAGGTTTCCATATACGAAAAAAATCCGGAAGTCGGCGGCAGAAACCGCCCGATCAACATGGATGATTTTGTGTTTGATACTGGACCAACGTTTTTGCTGATGAAATATATATTGGATGAAATGTTTGAGCTGTGCGATAAGCGTAGCAGCGATTATCTGGAATTTATTAAACTGGACCCCATGTATCGGCTGCTGTTTTCAGACCGCGCCGTGGATGTTTATTCTGACCGCGACAAAATGCGCGCTGAGTTACAAGCCAAGTTTACCGAAGGCAGTGTTGGTTTTGATCAATATATTGAAAAAGAAGGCAAACGCTTTCGCAAGCTATACCCATGCATCAAGCGCGACTATACCAGTTTGAAAGCATTTTTTTCCTGGGATTTAATCCAAGCATTGCCCTATTTAGCCTTAAACCACAGCGTATTTACTAACTTAGGCAAATATTTTAAAGCCGAGAAAATGCGTTTAATATTTTCTTTTCAATCAAAATACCTGGGTATGTCGCCTTGGGAATGCCCTGCTCTGTTTACCATGCTGTCTTATTTGGAACATGAGTTTGGCATTTACCACGTTAAAGGCGGGTTGAATAAAATTGCCGCCGCTATGGCAAAGGTAATCACCGAGCAAGGTGGAACCATCCATACCGATACGCCGATTGAATCCCTGATTATTGAAGACAAAGTAGTTAAAGGCGTCAGGTTGCAGGATGGCACCGCCGTTATGGCCGATGAAGTGATTGTGAATGCCGACTTTGCGCATGCCATGACCCAACTGGTTAAGCCGGACGAGCTTAAGCAACACAGCCCTGAAAAACTTAAAAAAATGGAATACTCGTGTTCCACGTTTATGTTGTATTTGGGATTAAACAAGCGCTACGACATTTCCCATCATACTATTGTGTTTGCCGATGATTATGTCAGCAATGTTGCCAACATTTTTCGTAACAAAACGCTGAGCGATGACTTTTCATTTTATGTGCAAAATGCGTCAATAACCGACGATAGTTTGGCACCTGAAGGTAAATCTGCCTTGTACGTATTAGTGCCCATGCCCAATAATCAAAGTGATGTTGACTGGGAAAGCGCTTGTGCCAATGTACGTGAAAAAGTATTGGACGCACTGGCAACCCGTCTGGGCTTGACTGATATTCGTGAACAAATCGCGTGCGAAAAAGTCATCACCCCGCAAACCTGGGAAACGGCAGAAAGTGTATTTATGGGCGCTACATTTAGCCTTTCTCATAAATTCAGCCAGCTTTTATATTGGCGGCCGCGTAATAAATTTCAGGAACTTGATCAATGTTATCTGGTTGGCGGCGGCACTCATCCAGGCAGTGGTTTACCAACCATCTATGAATCAGCAAGGATTTCATCCAACCTGATTTGTCAAAAATACGGGGTTAGTTATAACTCAATTGATGGTTAAGCATGACTGATTCCATCACCGTTATTTCTCCGTTAAACGAGCAAGTAATTAAGCATGACTGATTCCATCACCGTTATTTCTCCGTTAAACGAGCAAGTAATAAAGTCATATCCTGTTACTAATAATCAAGCGATTGGCCAACAATTTGCGGCCGCTCGTTTAGCTGCAACAACCTGGGCTAATTATTCAGTAACTGATCGACTTAACCGCTTATCGGCCTTAAGCGCTGTCATCTTGAGGGATATTGATGCCATAACTGAACGCATCGTCACAGTTACCGGTAAAGTAAAAACCGATGTTTTGCTAAGTGAAATTTATCCGGTGCTGGAATTGCTGCGTTATTACGAAAAAAATGCCGCGCGTATTCTTAAACCTTGTCGCTTAACCACCTCACCTTTGGCTTTTCCAAGCGCCAGCGCGCAATTTGAGCGCCGACCGTATGGCGTGGTTGCGATTATTTCACCGTGGAATTTTCCTTTTCAATTAACGTTAAGTCCGTTGTTAACTGCGCTGGTTAGCGGAAATGGCGTGATTTTTAAAACCTCTGAGTTAAGCATTCCCATTGGCGAATTAATCGTATCGTTATTAAACCAGATTAACTTGCCCGATGGCTTGGTGCAGCACGTTATCGGCAAGGCCGAAACTGGCGCACAGCTAATTGATAACCGGCCGGATTTGGTCTTTTTTACCGGCGGCGTTAACGCCGGTCGTGCCGTTATGGCCAGAGCCGCGCAGCATCCAATCCCGGTTATGCTGGAGTTGGGTGGCAAAGATGCCATGATGGTTTTTAACGATGCAAATTTAACCAGAGCCTGCAACGCCGCTTTATACGGGGCGTTCAGCAATAGCGGCCAAGTTTGTGTTTCCATAGAACGCCTGTATGTACAGGAAAGTTGTTATGCCCAATTTGTGCAAATGTTATTAAGCGCAGTACAGCAGTTAACGGTGGGACATGGCGCAACCGGCGATTTGGGCGCATTAACCTCTTTGCAACAATTCCAAATTGTTAAAACGCATTATGACGATGCCATCGCTAAAGGTGCAAAAGCCTCGGGGCCGCTGCAGTTAAATGGTCGATATTTACAACCCGTGGTGTTATGGGATGTCAGCCATGACATGCTGGTGATGCGGGAAGAAACCTTTGGCGCATTATTGCCAGTGATGGCGTTTTCTTCCGAACAACAAGCTGTTGAGCTGGCCAACGACAGCGAATTTGGCTTAAACGCCAGTGTATGGAGTACTGATATTAGCAAAGCAGAAGGCGTCGCCAGACAGTTAGCCGTTGGCAACTGGGCGGTTAATGACGTCATTAAAAATATCGGTCATGCGGGATTGCCGTTTGGTGGTGTAAAAAACAGCGGATTTGGGCGTTATCATGGCGCAGAAGGCTTGCGCAATTTTAGCATCACCGTGTCTGGATTAACCAGTCGTAGCAAGCTCAATGATGAACCTAACTGGTTTCCCTATTCAGATATACGTTATCAGCAAATGCGCGGTTTTATTGATTTTGTGTTTGCCAAAGCGGGTTTATGGCAACGCATTTCGCGTAATTGGCAAGCGCTGCAAGCATTTCGCAGCTATGCCCAATCCAATGTCAGGCAACATTGGCAAAATTTTTTAATATTTCTAGGCAGAAGAAGAGATTACTAAATGAATAACCAGCACATCGTCGTCATCGGCGCAGGTTTAGGTGGCTTATCGGCAGCTATTTCGTTAGCTACCGAAGGTTTTAGCGTTGATTTACTGGAAAAAAACGACAAAGTTGGCGGCAAGTTAAATATCTTGCACAAAGACGGATTCAGTTTTGATTTAGGCCCATCCATACTAACCATGCCGCATATTTTTCAAAAGCTGTTTGAAAAAGCGGGCCGAAAAATGGAGGATTACGTTAGTATCCAAACTGTAGAACCGCACTGGCGTAATTTTTTTGAAGACGGCAGCACGCTGGATTTAAGTTCTGATCCGATTCGCATGAAACAGGAACTGGATAAACTTGGCCCCAATACCGCACAAGAATTTGAGCAATTTCTAGCTTACTCAAAAAAGCTTTCTGACATCACTGAACAAGGTTATTTCGAGCACGGTTTGGATTCATTCTGGGAATTAATCAAACATTACGGCCCATTGCGCAGCTTGATGGCGTTTGATGTGTTTCGATCAATGGATCAAGGCGTCAAACGCTTTATCAAAGATCCAAAGCTGGTTGATGTGCTTAATTACTTTATTAAATATGTCGGTTCGTCACCTTACGATGCGCCAGCCCTGATGAATTTACTGCCGTACATTCAATTTGGCTACGGACTTTGGTACATAAAAGGCGGCATGTATAGCATGGCGCAAGGTTTACAAAAACTGGCTGAAGAATTGGGCGTTAATATTCGGGTTAATAGCGAAATAACCCAAATTCAGACTAATGGTAAGCGGGTCACTGGCGTGCAACTGTTGGATGGTACAGTTATTTCTGCCGACATTGTAGTATCCAATATGGAAGTGATACCCACCTATGACAAACTGCTAAAAAATCAGGATCATACCGTTAAAAGTCTGCAGAAATTTGAACCCAGTTGTTCCGGGTTAGTGATGCACTTAGGGGTTGATCGAATTTATGACCAGCTGGCCCATCATAATTTCTTTTACTCAGCACATCCTCGCGAGCATTTTAACGCGGTTTTTCATGACTATAGCTTATCCGACGACCCGACAATCTATCTGGTAGCGCCAGTGAAAAGCGACCCTGATCAGGCGCCAAAAGGCTGTGAAATCATAAAAATATTACCGCATATTCCACACCTAAATCCTGACAAGCCATTAACCAGCGAAGATTATGCGGCCTTGCGGGAACGGGTATTGATAAAGCTGGAACGGATGGGTCTTACTGATTTAAGAAAGCACATCGTGTGCGAAGAATTTTGGACACCAGTGGATATAGAACAACGCTATTACTCCAATCAAGGCTCAATTTATGGCGTTGTAGCTGATCGTTTTAAAAACCTGGGCTTTAAAATCCCACAGCGCAGTTCAGAGTTTAATAACCTGTATTTTGTCGGCGGTAGCGTTAATCCTGGCGGCGGCATGCCTATGGTGACCTTATCCGGGCAACTGGTACGCGACAAGATTTTGGCAGATTTAAAGCGTTGATTTGATTGGGTGATTGATAAAAAACGATTTAAAATTCGTAGCCGTATCATGATTGCGAAACATGGGACATAGGAGCCTCGAAAGCCCAGATTACGCAAGCGAGTAGCGGGTAGCCTGGATGCAGCTTGCGAAATCCAGGGATTCGATACTTCGTTTTCCCGTATTTCACTGCGTTGCATACGGGCTACTCGTTGAATAGAATCGGTGCAAATTCTTAGATCAAACCAACACAAGAAAACCTAATTCAACCGCATCACCTCTAAACCCCTTCCCCTAAATTGCTCAAATAATTAAGTTAACGAAAGTAATGGGTGAACTAAGCCACACTTTCCAAGTGACTTTATCAACAGCTAGCAAGTGTTCAATTTTATACAGTATGCCTACCCGCTTAAAAACGTTTTAACCGGGGATGATTTCCTAAGCCGACTAAAGCTTAGCAAATCATGGCGGACGCCAGAGCAATCTGGTTTGGTTATTTAATATTGGAGAAATCCCATGTCTCAAAAACGCACGTTGGATAAAAGCCTGATGGTTTTAGAAACTGGTGATTTGGAGAAGGTTTCAGGTGGTCTTATTGGTCCAGATCAAGATATTGGCTCATTCCCACCCTGGGTTCTTCCTTATATCCGGCCATCACAGGTATTTAAACCTCAAATCATTCTTAAAAATTTTGTTATCCGCTAAATATTTTAAGTTTGTAAATTCATTTTTTAGGAGATTGTCATGTCAAAAGTAAATCGTGTTTCAGCTGATGATTTATCAACTGTGGTAGCTCATAGTATTGAACGGGCGTTAGAAGTTCGTAAAGCTGCGGGAATTGAGTTAACTCAAGAAGAAACAGACCAAGTTAGTGGTGGTGGTTTAATCTATGTCAATGGTGGCATCATCAATGGACTGCTTGATGTATATAGATTTAATTTTGCAAAGAACTTAAATCTAAACTTAAGCCAGTTGAAATTAAGGTAGATAGAGCCATGACCTCAGATAAGCGTGTGTTATGCCCTAGCGCACCTTCTGACTGGGATGGCAGTCAAGTCATTGGCATCGTAACTGGCACTTTAGATAAACCGGAAGTGGCTTATCTAACATCCCCACAGCCGGTAACTGATGAATTGCTTGATCTTGCCAAACCAGTGGATCCAGGTGAAGTATTCAGATTTTCAGCACCTTGCAGTAACACGCGTTGCTTGCACTTCTCTGCTGACGATTCTAAATGCAGATTTGCTGAAAAAGTTGTGCGGTTTGCTTCAGTTGTGACAGACAAGCTCCCTGCTTGTCCTATCCGAACAGAGTGCAGATGGTGGCAACAAGAAGGCAAAGCAGCCTGTTTTAGGTGTCCACAAATGGTAAATATTGACCTGTTACCCTCAGAAGAACTGCGTATGGCGGCTGATCCGGAAGTTATCTGAGGATTTTGGTAGCAATATGAATGCTGGTGACAAGGACACAATAAAATCTAACCCGATTTATTCCATCCGCTAAAGCTGGATTTTAAAAACCGGCTAGTTGGTGGAGTAATTTGGGTTAGATCATTAGGGTAGCCTTGCTCACCACGTTTTCTGTTTTAAATACCCTATGCTATTGATTTTGGACAATGCCCCACCCCATTTGGGCAACTGCATTAAAACAAGTCGAACTAACTCCAATTATTACAAATAAACCTGTTCAGTCATTTGCTCCCAATACCGGCAAACCCGATATTCCACGCCAGTTGGCAATGAACAAGATTCCATTAAACAAAAACGCTGTGCAGGCCATTCAAAAGGTTCAAAATCCATTGCAACCGCTTGCTGGGCTTTTCTGGCCAGGGTGACATGCGCAATATAAGGCCGCTCATCAACGGGTAATGCCAGCTGAACTGCAATCTTGGTTAATTGCAATACCAGATTGTTTAAATCATCATCACAGGTATTCTGACCGGTTAAACAAAGGATTTTTGGTTTCTGCCAATAAGTTAGCTGATCAAAGCTCAGTTGCAGCTTTGGCATGGGCAGCTTGGTTGCAGCTTCAATCAAAGCCTGCTCTTTTTCTGCATCCACCTGCCCTAAAAACAACAAGGTGACATGTAAATTGCTGGCTAAAACTGGCTGACCAGAACCCGGTGCCAGCTTATGTTGAATATCTACGCAGTGCTGTCGTGTTTTGGCATCGGGCAGTAATGCAAAAAATAGTCGTTTCATCGGTATTCCATATACTGCATAATGATTTAACACACTAGGTTAAGTGACGCATATAATAGGTTGAAATCAAGCGATAGTTTCTAAGGAAATGAGTAATTACAACATGCTTGGCAATAACCTAATACAAAACCATCCCGATATAGTGCTGGTTATTATCATTTTGTTAACATCAATCTGCATCGGATTTTTAATTTTTATTGTCCGGCGCAAACGAAATACCAGATTAAACATAACAGCAATTGCCGAAACACAAAAGCCAGCATCACACTGGCATGCGCTGTCGGTAATTGAGGTTTTACAAGCTCAATCCACTAATCAACAAACTGGCCTATCTGAGCAAGCCGCCAAGGCTCGTTTTGAGAAAACTGGCGCCAACAAGCTTAATGAAAAACCACCTCAATCCGCTTGGTGGTTATTTTTTTCCCAATTCAAAAGCCTGTTGATTCAGGTATTAATTTTTGCCGCTGTTGTTTCCGCCATCATTAGCGATTTATTGGATGGCATTGTTATTCTGGTGGTCGTAATAATTAATGCGGTGTTAGGATTTTATCAGGAATATCGAGCCGAAAAGTCCATATCCGCATTAAAAAACATGCTGGCTTTACAAGCCACTGTTCGACGTGATGGCATTATTGCAAGCATTTGTGCAGAACAACTGGTGCCTGGCGACATTGTTTTGCTGGAGGCGGGTGCCAAAATTCCGGCCGATGGCCGTATCATCAGTGCTAATAATCTAGTTGTTGATGAGTCATCCTTAACGGGTGAATCACTGCCGCAACTTAAACAAACCGATGCGCTAAAGCAGACGAGCACACCGTTATCGGAACGCAGCAATATGCTGTACATGAATAATACGGTGGCCAGTGGTCGTGCGGAAATGGTGGTTACTGAAACCGGCATGGATACAGAAATCGGTAAACTGGCCAGCTTTTTGGCACAAACAACAGTGAGTACAACGCCATTACAAGTGGAGCTGGATAAACTGGGTAAACGTTTAGCGATTATCGCGTTAACGATTGTATTGCTGTTATTTATGTTGGCTTTATGGCGGGGGGAGCCGTTAATCCAAACGGCCTTTACAGCAATTGCTTTGGCTGTTGCCGCCATACCTGAAGGTTTGCCCACTGTAGTGACGGTTACGCTGGCACTGGGCATGCATCGTATGGTGCGCCAACATGCTATTGTTAAACGCTTGGCCGCTATTGAAACCCTCGGCTGTACCACGGTTATCTGTACTGATAAAACCGGCACTCTCACCTTCAATCAAATGATGGTACGAGAAATCTTTTATCAAGATCAGCGCTTGCTGGTAACTGGTGAAGGCTATAAACCCACTGGCGATATAGTGCCCGAATTGCCTGACCAGCCCTTACCTGATTTAGCGCCGGTTTTAACTATGCTGTTATCCTGCAACAACTGCGATTTACAGCAAGCTGCTACGTCAGGCGACCCAATGGAGCGGGCATTATGCGTACTTGCGGCTAAAGCCACAAAAACTAAAACCAACGCCCATCAACTAGCCCGCACTGCTGAAATCCCGTTTGATACAGCACATAAGTTTATGGCAACCTTCCACCAACAAGGTGATGAAATCAGGCTGTTTGTTAAAGGCGCGCCGGAAGTTTTACTGCAGTTAGCGACCAGCCATGCCAAAAATCCGTCCAGTCCATTTTGGGGGCAAAATGAACGGTTGGCTAGCCAGGGATTAAGAGTGTTGGCAGTGGCTGAACGGACTTTTCCGGCTAGTGAATTGCAACCGGACAATCTGTTTTTTCATGTGCAGGAGCTGAATTTTGTTGGCTTAATTGGCTTGCTGGATCCGCCCAGAAATGGCGTAAAGCAGGCAATTATGCAATGCCAAAAAGCTGGCATACAGGTAAAAATGATCACTGGAGATCAATTATTAACCGCTAAAGCCATAGCCAATGAACTAAATCTGTTAGGTGATGTTGTAGACGGTGCTGAGTTAGCCAGCATGGATGATGAAACCCTGAGCCAGCGTATCGAACAAATTGCGGTATTTGCTCGCACTGTACCGGCCCAAAAGCTCAGAATAGTGAATGCGCTGCAAGCGAAGGGGCATGTGGTTGCCATGACCGGGGACGGCGTAAATGATGCACCAGCGTTAAAATCGGCCGATATTGGCATCGCCATGGGCATTACCGGCACCGATGTGGCTAAGGAGGCGGCGTCCATGATTTTATTGGACGACAATTTTACCACAATTGTTAAAGCCATTAAGGAAGGTCGCGGCATATACGACAACATGGTTAAATTTATCCGCTTTCAGTTATCCACCAATATTGGCGCTATATTGACCGTGGCTGCCGCGCCGTTTTTGGGTCTGCCAGCGCCATTTACCGCCGTACAACTTTTATGGGTTAATATTATTATGGATGGGCCGCCGGCCATGTCTTTAGGCGTTGATCCGGTGCGCACCCAGATTATGAGAGACCATCCCAGAGCGCCCGATAGCCAAATTCTGTCCTGGAAACGTCTGGGAAATTTGCTGGGCTATGGAATAACAATGGCAGTGGGTACTTTGGGCATATTGTATTTCGGATTGCAAACCGGCACTACAGAACACGCCGCCAGCCTTGCCTATACCACCTTTATCGGCTTTCAAGTGTTTAATGTTTTTAACGCCCGCTCAGAAAAACACACCGCCTTTAACCGCCATTTCTTTGCCAATAAATGGCTGTGGACTTCATTGCTTGTCGTTGTTGCCTTGCAAGTTTTATTAATCCATTGGCAACCGGCGCAAATAATCTTTCATACTTACCCGTTAAGCCAGTTTGATTGGTGCTTGGTAGCTGCAGTAGCTGCATCGGTATTAATTTTGGATGAATTACGCAAGTTATTATCATTTTTAATCAGCAAGATTAAACCCAAAACCAGCCATCACCACTAAACAAAGCCAATGAACTCAACTTCAGCCTTACGTAACCTGATCCCTGGTGCGCTTTTATTACTTTTATTGGTATTAAGCTTTTTAGTGTTGCAGGAATTTGCTTTCACCTTAATATGGGCATTTATCATTGCTTACATTAGTTGGCCAGTTTATCAATGGCTGCTCAAAAAGCTTAAAGGTAATGCTTTGTTAAGCGCCGCTATTTTGGCTGGTTTTATAGCGATCAGCCTGTTTATCATCATTTATTCAGTCACCGATCTGTTGCAAAACGAAATCAGCGAGGCTTATCAAAGCTTGGCCGATAACATTGCTAAAGACACACTTAAAGTTCCTGACTTTTTGTTGACTATCCCTTGGTTAAGTAATGTCTTGCAGGATTTGATCAATAAATTCAACCATGACCAGACACAATTCACTGGCCATATTTTAAATTTTGCCAAACAGTGGCTAGGACAATTTACCAAAATTATCGGCAGCATAGGCCGCTATGTGGTTAATTTGTGTGTAATTTTGATCACGGTATTTTTTTGCTTTCGTGACGGCGATGCCGCGATAAAGCAAGTAAAACTGGGCCTAACGCATTCATTAGGCAAATATCAGCCAATTTATTGGCAAGCTATTGGTAATACCACGCGCGCGGTCGTGTACGGCATTGTGCTGGCAGCCTGCGCACAAGGCGCATTGGCCTGTATTGGCTATGCGGTAACCGGCATCCAAGCGCCAGTTTTGTTGGGCGTCGTCACCGCGTTACTGGCTTTAGTGCCTATGGGTGCAACGCTAATTTGGCTGCCATCGGCTGCTTTCTTGCTGCTTACCGGTCAAGTTTGGCCGGGTATCGGGTTATTTTTATGGGGATTTTTTGTGGTCAGCACGGTCGATAACATCATTCGGCCCATCGTTATTAGCGGCACGGGTAAAGTGCCGTTTTTAGTGGTATTGTTCGGTGTTTTAGGCGGGCTTTCTGCTTTTGGCTTAATCGGATTATTTTTAGGGCCAGTAATTCTGTCAGTTTTATTAGCCGTCTGGCAGGCTTGGCTGGCTCAACAAACAGAAGGTTCGCCAAAAGAATAAGTTCGCACACAATTGCTAAAACCAGAATCACCTAAAGCGGCTAGTATTAACCCGAATGTCTACTCAAACCCTGCCGGCATGACGAATCTATTTTACAGCCTGATTTATTAAAAGGCGCTTTGAAGACGCCAGTATCCATTTTTATCGCAACAACATCATGAAAGTAAATGATCAACCCACTTTCCATTTGATATTACAGCCAATACTGGGCACTTGCTCCCCAGAAACTGTCTGTCCGGCCAACAGGCAATCCAACGCATTCCGTAAATCAACCCCTGTTAACGGCTCCTGGCTTTTAGGCGTGGACCCATCCAAACGCCCGCGATAAACGCAAGCCAGACTTTTATCAAACACATAAAGATCCGGTGTACACGCCGCTTGATAAGCTTTAGCGACCTGCTGGCTTTCATCATATAAATAAGCCGCAAATGGATTGCCCCATTCGGCCATCAATGCTGTCATTTTATCGGGTGCATCTTCCGGATAATTGACAATGTCATTGGAACTGATTGCCACGAAAGCAATACCCTGCACAGTGTATTGCTTAGCTATGGCTATTAGTTGGTCTTTAATATGCAAGACATAAGGGCAATGGTTACAGATAAACATGACAACCGTACCTTGACTGCCTTTTAGCGCAGTTAAGCTCATCAAATTGCCGGAGACGGTATCCGGCAAGGTAAAATCGGGGGCTGTTGTGCCTAACGGCATCATAGTTGACGTGGTTGCTGCCATAAATCCTCGCTTAAGATTAAAACTTAATCCCAATAATACCCCATTAAGCAATATCTGTAACAGTCGGCTCTGGTAATGGCATGCCAGTGGCTTCAATTACTAAATCACGCCAAGCTGCTTTTTGTGGAACCAATGGTGGCATAGCCACAAACTCAGGCTCTGGTGTTGGCTTGGCAATTAGCAATTCTGGATCGCGAGTTACCACGCCACCTTTACGGAAAAAGGCATTGTAAATAGTCCAGTTAGCCATATTACGGGAGCTGTCCCAAGGGAAACGCTTTAACATGGATCCGGCGGTATAAAAGCCATCATAGGTATCCAGATAACCCCGATACAACTGCTCGGATGACAAGCCATTGGGCTTAAACACGATATGTGATTGATCGTATTTGTCCCAATCAAAAGACACAATTTGTTTACGGCGCATCATTTCAAACCAATTGATAGTGCCAGGATACGGCGTTAACAACGAGTAGCCACACATATCAAATTTTGCATCGATATTAAATTTGAGGGTTTCTTCAAATACCGTGGGCTCATCACCTTCAAAACCATACATAAACAAACCCAGCACCATAATGCCGTATTTGTGCAGTTTTTCGACTAATGCCGCGTAATCTTCTGGATTGTTCTGGCATTTGTGCACATTGCGCAATGTGGTTTTAGAAACGGATTCAAAGCCAATGGATAACATAAAACAACCACTTTCGGCCGCCAATTCCAACAAGCGCTCATCGTGCGCATCGCGGCTATTGACCGCCGCCTGCCATTTTAAACCGCGACCTTTTAAGGCTCGCATTACTTCCATAGCACGCTTGGGTGTGCCAAAAAAATCGGCATCATTCAGTAAAATCACGCGTTCTTGCAGATTTTCTATTTCTGCGATTAATTCTTCGATAGGACGATAACGAAACCGCAAACCATACATAGTGGGTTCCGCACAGAACGTGCAACCATGATGACAGCCGCGTGAAGTCTGGATAAACCCCTTATTGATATAGCGATTACTTTTAAGCAGATTCTGCCTGGGCATTGGCATTTTCGTCATGGGATGCAAGACGTCTGATTTGTAAATCCCTTTCATTTCGCCGTTCTTAAGATCATCCAACACCTTGTGCATGATTAACTCGGCCTCGCCAACAAGCACGGCATCGGCATGCTTTAAGGCCTCTTGCGGGAGATAACTGACATGTACGCCCCCCATAATAACCGGCACACCTTTGGCCCGAAATAAATCAGCCACTTCATAACCCCGATTTACATAAGATGTCATGGCAGAAATACCAACCATATCCACCTGTAAATCAAAATCTATTTCTTCAATATTTTCATCAACCAAAATAATTTCATATTCATCATCAGGTATTAACGCAGCAACAGCCAGCAAGCCGGTAACAGGTGAATAGAGTGCTTTACCAAAAAACATCGGCCTGGTGGCGAAGGTATCTGCACGTGGATTGATTAAAAGAATGCGACGGTTGCGGGCCATTGAATAACCTCTTTTTTGGATGGATGAAATTAATAAGACATCTTGATGTTATTTAAAAAACTTAATTGATACTTCAAAAAGCCAATATAAGCATGACTTATGACTTTCTGATGAATGGGGTTACGAATTTTCTGTTGCTGACAGTACTTTACTTTAACTTGCATGAAATCATCAATCAACTTCCCAAATCTGCTAAAGTAAGCCATCGCTACAACCTGGATAACCGCATGTTACCTCAACATCCAAATTTAAATTTACCCTTGCTGGGCTGGCGGGAGTGGGTGCGTTTGCCGGAATTGGCTATACCAAAGATTAAGGCAAAGATTGATACCGGCGCTCGCTCGTCTGCGTTACACGCGTTTATGATTGATCCCTATGTAAAAAATCATCAAAACTGGGTGATGTTTGCCATGCACCCCCTGCAAAAAACAGAAGCCGAAATAATTGAATGCCATGCGCAAGTTAAAGACCGACGCTTGGTATCTGATTCCGGCGGTCATAAACAACGTCGTTACGTGATCGAAACCCAATTGATCGTTGGACAAACAGCATTCCAGGCGGAACTGACCTTAACCAATCGAGACAGCATGCGCTTTAGGATGTTGCTGGGCAGAACGGCGATGAATCAACGGTTTATCATTGATCCGAGTGCTTCTTATGTGCAGGGGAAATTGGGAGTTAAGCCGTAGCAAGTTTGTAGTACCTATATGCTCCGCGCAATAAGGGGAATATTGATTTCCAACTTACGTACGATTACGTTTCACTAATCGTGCCTATGCGGGCTAACTTAATTGGGGTAAATGTAAACGCGGTAAGGTGCGCTAAATGTAGGATGTGCTGAGGTACGAAGCGCATCGTTTGGCTG
>Ga0066448_1000341_pt1 | contig 16692 bp, 13 predicted proteins | sample LakWasMet70_HOW9_2_FD_59536 | JGI IMG/M metagenome (GOLD analysis project Ga0066448, IMG submission 59536) | Freshwater sediment methanotrophic microbial communities from Lake Washington under simulated oxygen tension - Sediment Metagenome 70_HOW9 | ecosystem: Environmental > Aquatic >...
GGGCGCTGGGCTGGTGAGGCAGTTTGGGTTAAGTCAAGACGATGTACCTGTTCTGATGGGAACCTTGGGCAAGGCATTTGGCACGTTCGGCGCATTTGTAGCCGGTTCTGAGATTTTAATTGAAACCTTAATTCAACAAGCCAGAACCTACATCTATACAACAGCCATGCCGCCTGCCACAGCAGAAGCCACGAGAGCCAGCTTGCAACTGGTGATTGCCGATGATTGGCGGCGTGAAAAACTCAATGAACTAGTCAATCATTTTAGAATTGGCGCAACCCAATTAGGCTTGACCTTGATGGATTCTACAACCGCCATTCAACCCATCCTAATCGGTGATAGCCAACAAGCCGTGCAGTTAAGTAACGGATTATTGGATGCTGGATTTTTAGTTAGCGCAATTCGACCGCCCACTGTGCCAGAAGGTAGTGCACGGTTACGGGTAACCTTTTCGGCATCGCATAAAATTGAGCAGGTTGACCGCTTATTAAGTGCTTTGGATGGTCTAAAACTGTGAGCCAAATTCATATACAAACTTTGGGCGCGGGCAAAACGATTGTGTTAGTGCATGGCTGGGCAATGCACAGCGGTATTTGGGCGCAATTTGCCCAACAACTGGCACTCCAGTTTCGTGTGATTTGTGTGGATTTGCCCGGGCATGGTTACAGCCAATCACTGGAGCCTTTCGAGTTGGCACAGGTGAGTAAAATGCTTGCAGAGGCAGTTGATGAGCCTGTGGATTGTTGGTTGGGTTGGTCTTTAGGGGCCAGCATTGTGTTGGATATTGCCACGCGATTTCCTGAGCGGGTTAAATCATTAATCTTGCTTGCGGGAAATCCCCGTTTTCTTAAAACGCCAGATTGGCCCGGCATGTCCGAGCCTGTTTTAGATGGTTTTGCAGAAAATCTACGTCAGAACACCTCGGCAACTTTGTTACGATTTTTGTCATTGCAAATTAATACCGATTTGCAGGAACAGAAATCCGTATTAAAAGACTTAAAACACGCGGTACAAGAACGCGCGACGCCGGATTGGCAAACTTTGCAAGGTGGTTTGCAGATATTAAAAACCGCTGATTTTAGAGAAACACTTGCCGATCTAAATAAACCGGTTTCAGTGATTTTAGGTGACAGAGATACCTTGGTGCCAGTGGCGATAGGACAAAAGTTAATGGCGTTATCACCTAACATTCAATTAACCGTATTGCACAAAGCAGGGCATGTGCCGTTTTTATCACATGCACAAGAAGTACTCTCGGCTGTTCATGCGTTTATGGAACGGCAATGCGATTGAGCGGTGAGTTAGATAAGCATAAAGTTAGGCAGTCATTTTCCGGTGCAGCTGAAACTTACGATAGCGTGGCCAGTTTGCAGAGAAACGTGGGCTTGGCTTTAATTAAGCAAGCTGGCGCTGAAAGCTTTTCCGGTACGGTGCTGGATTTGGGTTGCGGGACTGGTTTTATCAGTAGCCAGATCATTTCTTCTAATGATATTAACCAGATGATTTTGCTGGACATTGCTTTGCCTATGTTGCAAATATCCCAACAAAAATTAGTCCATCACAAGGCCTTATATGTTTGTGCCGATGCCGAGCAGTTGCCGCTGGCATCCAGCTCGGTTGATCATGTAATTTCCAACGTTGCTTTGCAATGGTGTCAAAATCTGGATCTGGTATTTTCTGATATTAAACGGATTTTAAAATCCGGCGGTCAGTTTTCGTTTGCCATTTTTGGCTCTGGCACACTGCAAGAACTTAAGCAGGCTTGGGCGTGTGTTGATCATTATCAGCATGTAAACGAGTTTTATAGCCAAGGCCAACTGGAAGGTTTTTTAGCGCAAGCGGGATTTAACCAAATTCAAACAACAAACGAATGCCATGTAGCAAACTATGCCAGCGCTATGGACTTAATGCGAGAGCTTAAGCAGCTAGGCGCTCATAACGTGCTGAGTGGCAGAAATAAACAGCTGACCACCAAGACGCAGCTGCAAACAATGCTGTCAGCGTATGAAAGCCAGTTTGTTGAAGGCTCAGTACCGGCAACTTTTGACGTTATCATTGTTAAAGCTTTCGCCTGACTTATGCAACAAGGCTATTTTATTACCGGTACCGATACCGATGTGGGTAAAACCTGGGCAACCATCAGTTTAATTCATTACTTTAAAAACCAAGGCCATACAGTGGTTGGCATGAAGCCAGTAGCAGCGGGCTGCTCATTGCAGGACGGTCAATTGAAAAATGCAGATGCTGTGCAAATGAAAGCCCATAGCAACGTACCGGTCAGCTATGACTTGATCAACCCTTATGCTTATCCCATGCCGGTTTCTCCACATATCGCTGGGGCAGATAATCCCGTTAAATTTGAAAAGATAATTGCTAATTTTGCTGTTTTAGCAGGACAGGCGGACGTTGTTTTGGTGGAAGGCGCGGGCGGTTGGTTTAGTCCGTTAAACGATTTGCAAGACAATAGCGATCTTGCCAAAACATTAAACTTGCCAGTTATATTGGTGGTTGGAATTCGATTGGGCTGCATTAATCAGGCAAAATTAACCAGCTTAGCCATCCAACAATCCGGTTTGAATTGTGCAGGTTGGATAGCCATGTGTATTGATCCCAAACTGCCATTTGTTGACGAAAATATTCAGACAATTCAGAAGGCAATCGACTTGCCACTATTGGGGATTATTCCTTTTGATAGCAATGCTGATTTTGCAAAAATGGCGCGGTGTATTTCATTTGGTGATTAAAAAAGCCCTTGGCAAGACTGGTCATGAAAATCCCCTACTTGTCTAAATTTTAATCAAGCAGATTGGTGAAGGCTTTGTGATTTGCCGTTGATTTAATTTTTTCTGAGTATTACCATCTTGGCATTACTTACTGAGGATTTATCATGCGTGTAACAATTAAAGGTCAAGTGACTATTCCGATCAATGTCAGGGAAAGTATGGGAATTTTACCAACAGAAACCGAGATTGAATTTTTGCAAGACGAAACAGGACGTTGGTATATCACTAAAATGCAAGCTACGGACAAAAAGCTTAGTCGTTTTCGTACTGCCCATAAAGCGGGGAAATTGCAAATGACAACTGAGGAAATTATGTCCTTGACCCGAAACGAATAATGGCTGTTATCTTGGTTGACAGTTGTATTATTACCGATTTGGCTGATTCTAACAGTGCGTGGTTTGAATGGAGTATCGTAACATTGGAAAGGCTGGATAAGCATAATGCATTGGTGATTAATCCGATTATTTATGCCGAATGTTCAGTAGGTTATTAACGTATTGAAGAAGTGGAAGCTTTATTTGCATGTTTGGGTTTTACAATCGCCCCGATTCCTAAAGAAGCCTTGTTTTTAGCGGGAAAAGCTTTTTTACAGTATAAAAAACGCCAAGGTAGCAAAGTTAATGTATTGCCAGATTTTTTCATTGGAGCGCATGCGGCGGTAGCAGGTTACGGGTTGGTGACTCTTGATAAGGGGCGTTTTGATACATATTTTCCCAGTGTTCAATTAATCATGCCTACGTCAGGGCAATCACATTAACAAAATTAGTCCAGCAAGGTTTATTCGCCGCGCGAATAATAAGAAAAATATGAGCAGGTGGGTGCAAAGTGCTTTAGTGACCACCAAAACGATGCGCTGACGCTGTGTTTTCAACGCGATTAACGAGTAGGGTCGCCATCTTTTGGGCTAATTCCGACTAAACAACCAGTACTCTGCGTGGCGGAGCTGATTTCTCGCCCGCAGAGCTGGTAGTGTGTAGGTAATTAATCAACAATTACTAATAACTTGCTGAATAATTACGTTATTTACAATCCTTTTTACGATTAGCGCTGTAACCTTTGGCTTTGGCTTCCTCTTGTGTCATGTATTCACCATCTTTAGTTTTGCCATAAAACTTAGTGCCTTCGCAGTGGTAAATTTTTGAACGGGTATTCACCCAAACTTTGCCTGTGCCGACTGCTGCTGGAGCAGTTGCTGCAGGGGGCGCTGCTGCAGTTGCGGTTGGCGCTGGCGGAGCTGTCGCAGTTGCAGGTGCAACTGGCGTTTGCTTATCGGCATACCATTCTTTTATGCCTTTGTGACCCTTACAAGCACCTTTTTTGGTTGCGCCAGTGTATGGCGTACCATCTTTACATAGTCCAGTTGCTGGCGCATTGGTTGGTGCCGGGCTGGCAGCAGCGGCAGGCGAGGGTGGTGGTGTTGCGGTTGATGCTGCCGGCGCTGCCGTAGGTGCGCTTGCAGCGGGTGTTTGCTTATCGGCATACCATTCTTTAATGCCTTTATGTCCTTTACAAGCGCCTTTTTTGGTTGCGCCTGTGTAGGAAGTTCCATCTTTGCATAGGCCTGTAGCTGGCGCATTGGATGGTGCCGGGCTGGCAGCAATTGCAGGTGAGGGTGTTGCTGCGGTGCCAGTTGCTGGTGTAGCGGGTGCAGCCGCTGCTTTGTCAGCAAACCATTCTTTTATGCCTTTGTGGCCCTTACATGCGCCTTTTTTGGTTGCGCCAGTGTACGAAGTGCCGTCATTACATAGGCCAGTTGCTGCGCCAGCCGCCGCTGGTGCTGCTGTTTCTGCAAAGGCACTGGTTGAAAGTAAGCAGATTAAGCTAGTCAATAAGAGGGGTTTTATTTTCATAGTTGAGTTCCTTTGTAAATATAGTAAGGCTTAAACAGAAACTAGAATAGCAGCTGCACTATGAACCTAGGCAATCTGTGTGTAAAGTTTTTCAAACCAAAAATTGGTCGCCTAGTAAAAAAGACAGCTAGTGGTTTTTTAAAATCATGAAGTCGCAAGTTGTTTTTAAGCAGACAAATCCTACCTTCTAGCGATTGAATGTATATAGCTAAAGCCTGGTTATATGGCATAAAGACAGGCTGCCAAAATAATTTATCCATAGTTTGGCCGGTAATTTAATAATATTAACCTTTGACGCCAAAAGTTCAACTATGCTTTGTTTGATCACGCTTTAGGGAGTTTAATTTAGCGTTAAAGCTACGGCGCTTGCGTTTAAACAAAGCCGATACAGTTTTATAAACAGCGTATTTAAAAAAGTCCTCTTCAGGGGATTTCTACGAGGATACAGATATTACAAAGCACCAAAAGTGCAGCTGCGAAGTAGGGACTTTTGATTATGCTGAAAATTTTCTAACAAACAGGAAAAATTATGGTTAATAAAAAAATAGCGGGGTTATTGTTGGGTGCACTATTTGCTTCAACAAGTATGGCGGCCGATGATATAGCGGAAGATTATGCCGGGTGGATGCAATTTGTCGGGGAAGGCAGTTTAAAAGGGCTGAGTCCAAATTTGGCAAAAAACCGGATTTGGCTGGAAGGACAATCCCGCTTTGACGACCATAATTGGGTAACTTGGTATCAGGGTATGCTTCGGGCTGCCGTTGGCTATTCGCTTAGTGACCGCGCTACGGTTTGGGCTGGGTACACTTGGCTGCCAACGCACAACATAGGCAAAACCTTTGTTTCGCAACAAGATGTCTGGCCGGCATTTCGTTATGTCTTGCCAACCAGTTTTGGCACAGTTACATTTAGAACCATGATAGAAAGTAATTTTATACAAGGCGCGGATGTGCGTTTTCGGCCAAGGCAAATGGTCCGGTTTCTACATCCGTTTGATTTTGAGCCGCGTTTAAGTTTTATAGCCTGGGATGAGTTTTTTATTCGAATTAATTCCACCCAATACGGTGGCAAATCAGGTTTTGATCAAAACCGTGCTTTCGTGGGGTTGGGCTGGACGTTTAATTCTACTTTTCGATCGGAACTGGGATATATGAACCAGTATCTGGATGATTCATCCCATACAAACAGTACGATGCGACACACGTTAATGGGGTCGTTGTTCATCAGTTTTTAGGGAAGGCGATACAGTGCTCTTGAAAAGACATGACTTGTAGCTGTAAGAGCAGTTATGGACTGAGTGCCAATTATATAGCGTTCAGCCCATAACAGTGTGAGTGCAATTTCTGAAAGCAGGCTGATATTAAGGCATTTGGTTCCTTAGTAATAACAAGGATTAACCGTATTTAGCCAAAATATCAACCGCCTTTAAAATCTACAGACCTGGCGCAATTGGCGATAGTCCCCAAATTTCCTTGTTGTATTCAGAAATTGTCCGGTCAGTTGAAAACTTGCCGCTGTTGGCGCAGTTTAAAATACTCATCTTGACCCATTTGTCTTGATCTTTGTAAGTGGCTTCGACCTGTTTTTGGGCATCCACAAAACTACGGAAATCCGCAATCGTCATCCAAGGATCATGTGGGCTTTTTAGTGAGCTGATGATGGAATCAAAAATACCAGGTTCAAAGCGGTTAAAATGCTCAAATTCCAGCATATCAATAACTCTTTTTAAATCAGCATCATGATTGATAATGGCTTCTGGATTATAAGAATTGCGTCCTGCTTGCACTTCTTCTTCCGTTAAACCAAACAAAAAGAAGTTTTCATCGCCCACTTCTTCACGGATTTCAATATTTGCGCCGTCCAGTGTACCTATGGTCAACGCGCCGTTCATCATAAACTTCATATTGCCCGTACCAGAGGCTTCTTTACCTGCTGTGGATATTTGTTCAGATAAATCGGCTGCTGGGCAGATTTTTTCCATCGCAGTTACACGGTAATTCGGTAAAAAAACCAGTCTTAACTTGCTGCCCACTTCAGGATCAAGATTAATGACGTCAGCCACGTTATTGATTAATTTGATGATGCGTTTGGCCATAAAATAGCCAGGCGCAGCCTTGCCACCAATTAGTACGCAACGGTCTGTCCAGTTTTGGGTGTCGCCGCGTTTGATGCGATCATATAAATGAATGACGTGCAGCACGTTTAGCAATTGCCGTTTATATTCGTGAATCCGTTTTACCTGTATATCAAACAAGGCATTCACGTTTATATCAAGATCAACACCAAATTCCTGAATTTTAAAGTTGATCAAGTCTTGCTTTGCACTCTGTTTGATAGCAAACCAACGGTCACGGAATTTTTTATCATCCGCATAAGGTGTCAATTTTTTTAATTGCGATAGATCAGTAATCCAGCCATTGCCAATAGTGGATGTAATCAGCTCCGCTAAGGCAGGGTTGCAGGCAGCCAGCCAGCGGCGAGGGGTTACGCCGTTGGTTTTGTTGTTAAATTTTTCTGGCCAGAGCAGATAGAAATCGTGGAATAGACCTTGTTGCAGCAATTTGGAGTGTAATTCCGCCACGCCATTGACTGAATGACTGCCAACAATTGCCAGATATGCCATGCGCACGTGCTGTTCGCCACCTTCTTCGATAAGCGACATGCGCGCTAAGCGATCTACGTCACCGGGCCAGCGTGCAGAAACTTGCGCCATAAAATGGGCGTTTATATCAAAAATGATTTCCATCAAGCGTGGCAGTAAATGTTTAAATAAACTGACTGACCATTTTTCCAATGCTTCCGGTAATAATGTATGGTTAGTGTAAGCCATGGTTTTAGTGGTTATGCGCCATGCTTCCTGCCAGGGCAAGCCGTGCACGTCTATCAATAACCGCATAAGCTCAGCCACCGCAATGCTTGGATGGGTGTCATTTAACTGGAAGCAGTTTTTTTCCGCAAAATGGGTAAAGTTTTGGCCGTGACGCCCCGTCCAATTAGCAATTACGTCTTGCAAGCTGGCCGATGCCAGTAAATATTGCTGACGCAAACGCAAGGCTTTGCCATTTTCGTTGGCATCGTTCGGGTACAATACCATGGTGATATTTTCGGCGGTATTTTTAGAGGCGACAGCTTCTGCGTAATCGCCAGCATTAAATTCCTGCAGATTAAATTCTTCCGTTGCGGTGGCCTTCCATAGGCGCAGTGTGTTTACTGTACCGTTTTGGAATCCGGGGATAGGTGTATCAAATGGCACTGCCAGCACATCCTGCGTATTCGTCCAGGTAACCCGTTTATGGCCTTTTTCGTCGATATGGGTTTCGGTATGGCCGCAAAATTTAATGCGTTGTTTATATTCCAGACGCTCGATTTCCCAGACGTTGCCATTACGCAGCCAATGATCGGGTTCTTCAATCTGTTCGCCGTTAATGATGTCTTGAGAAAACATGCCATATTCATAGCGCAAGCCATAACCAGTCACTGGCAATTGTAATGTAGCGCAACTATCAATAAAGCAAGCGGCCAAGCGGCCTAAACCACCGTTACCTAATCCGGCATCTGGCTCGCTATCAATCAGCTCTTCCAGTTCAAGACCCAATGCGTGCATGGACTCATCAACGGTCTGGTTTACACCCAAATTAAGCATAGCATTGCTCAAGGTGCGGCCCATTAAAAACTCCATCGATAGGTAATAGGCTTTTTTACAATCAGTAGCCTTGTGCGCGTTGTAGGTTTTTTTCCAGCGTTCGATTAGCCGGTCGCTAATGGCTAGTGATAAGGCTTCATACGCATAATGTGGCGATCTACAGTTTTCATCTCTGCCTAATCTGTGTCCATAATAGCGTTTGAAGTCGGCTACCATGTGAGCTTTGTCCAAACCAAGGTCTGGCAACTCATTAATGATGGGTTTAGGTTTGCTGGTTGCAAACTTTCTATGTGGCATGGGGATTCTCCTGTAAGAGGCGTTAAAATTTATTAATTAGTCTATCTTATCGCAAATCAGGTATAAAAACTAAGATAGCTTATTCGGCAAGTGGTAATCACCAGTGTCAATGATTAGTGGCTACTGTTAAAAAAATTTCGATACCGCTGAAAATTACCCGTGATTGAGAAAGGGTAAGTAAGCTGTTTGAAATATCAATAGATAGCCCCCATATCGATTTTTATAAAGTGTTTGGTATCATTTGCGCAGGGTTATTGTGCAGAACAGAACGTTTTTATCTGTATCAAATAACGCAGAGAGTATATAATCGTGCGTTTTGATTCAATCATTTACTTAATTCACACCGGAAGAAAACATGCTGAATAAGCTGGTTAAATTTGTTATTGGAAGCCGTAACGACAGATTGGTTAAGAAGAAAAGGGCATTGGTCAAAAAAGTCAATGCACTAGCTTCTACCTATGAAAAGCTATCTGATGAGGCATTAAAGGCGAAAACACAAGAGTTTCGCGATCGTTTGGCCAAAGGAGAAAAGCTGGATAATCTTATTCCAGAAGCCTTTGCCACAGTCCGGGAAGCGTCATCACGTGTATTTAACATGCGGCACTTTGATGTGCAGTTAATCGGCGGCATGATTCTTCATGATGGCAAAATTGCCGAAATGAAAACCGGTGAAGGTAAAACCCTGATGGCTACCTTGGCGGCCTATCTAAACGCCTTGCCTGGGCGCGGCGTGCACGTTGTTACCGTCAATGATTACCTGGCTAAGCGTGACTCCGAATGGATGGGGAAACTGTATGGCTTTTTAGGTTTAACCACTGGCGTTATTATCAGCCAAATGGATCATGATGCCAGACGCGATTCTTACGCAGCAGACATTACCTACGGCACTAATAACGAATTTGGTTTTGATTACCTGCGCGACAACATGGCGTTCAGTTTGGAGCAAAAAGTCCAACGCGATTTAAGTTTTGCGATTGTTGACGAAGTTGACTCCATCTTGATTGACGAAGCCAGAACGCCATTAATTATTTCTGGGCCAACGGAAGAAGGCACCGAAATTTATATTAAAGCCAATGCCATCATTCCACATCTAACCAAGCAAGAATCGGATGATCAGCCGGGCGACTACACGGTTGACGAAAAAGTTCGTCAGTTATACTTAACTGAGCAAGGCCATGAGAATGTTGAAGACCTTATGGTTCAACACGGTTTGATGATGGAAGGCTCCAGTCTTTATGACGCCTCCAACATTCGCTTAATGCACTACCTGAATGCTTCATTACGCGCCCATGTGTTGTTTAAACGTGATGTTGATTACATTATCGATAACAATGAAGTAGTCATTATTGATGAGTTCACTGGTCGAAAAATGCAGGGTCGTCGTTGGTCAGAAGGCTTGCATCAAGCCATTGAAGCCAAAGAAGGCGTGCCTATCAACAGTGAAAACCAAACACTGGCATCCATTACTTTCCAAAACTATTTTCGTTTATACGACAAATTGTCCGGCATGACCGGTACAGCCGACACGGAAGCGTTTGAGTTAAACAAAATCTACGGTTTGGAAGTGGTTGTTATTCCAACGCATCGTCCAATGGTTCGTAAAGATCTGGGCGACGTGGTTTTTTTAACAACTGACGAAAAATACAACGCTGTTGCAAACGACATCAAAACTTGTGTTGAACGTGGACAGCCAGTATTAGTGGGTACTACATCCATTGAAAACTCTGAGCGGGTCTCTAATTTACTGACCAAATTGGGCATTAAACATGAAGTGCTCAATGCAAAACAACACGAGCGCGAAGCCCATATCATTCAACAAGCTGGTATGCCGGGTGCGGTGACTATCGCCACCAACATGGCGGGTCGTGGTACTGACATTGTCTTGGGTGGCAATTTAGAACATGAATTGTCGCTGCTAGGAGAAAATGCTTCGGAAGCAGACATTGCGAATGTTCGAAAAGCCTGGCAAATACGTCATGATCAAGTATTGGCCAGTGGCGGTTTGCATGTGATTGGTTCCGAGCGGCATGAATCTCGCCGTATTGATAATCAGCTTCGTGGCCGTTCCGGTCGTCAGGGCGATCCTGGTTCCACTCGTTTTTACCTGTCACTGCAAGATGATTTGATGCGGATTTTCGCTTCAGAGCGAGTTGCCGGTTTAATGAAAAAGTTGGGTATGGGTGATGGCGAAGCCATTGAGCATCCTTGGGTTACCCGTTCCATTGAAAACGCGCAGCGTAAAGTGGAATCACGCAACTTTGACATTCGTAAAGAAATTCTGGCCTATGACGACGTGGCCAATGATCAACGTAAAGTCATTTATGCACAGCGTAATGAGTTGATGGCGGCTTCTGAAGTGTCCGAAATCATTACTGCCATCCGTAAAGATGTGGTTAATAACATTATTAACCAATATATCTTGCCGAAAACAATGGCTGAGCAATGGGACTTGGAAGGTTTGCAAGAACATTTGCAAGAAGAGTTCAATGTCCAGATTCCGGTTAAGCAGATGTTTGAACAAGACATCAAAATGCAGGAAGCTGATCTGCGTGACCGCATAGTGGATATTTTAGAGCAAAGCCATCAAAGCAAATCTGAGCAAATTACCACTGAAATTCTGCAACATGTTGAAAAATCAGTCATGATGCAAGTATTGGATAGTAGTTGGAAAGAGCATTTGGCCGCTATGGACTATTTGCGTCAGGGCATTCACTTTAGAGGCTATGCGCAGAAAGATCCCAAGCAGGAATACAAGCGCGAAGCATTTGAAATGTTTAGCAGTTTGTTAGAGCACATCAAGTTTGAAATCATCAGTATTTTATCTAAGGTACAAGTTAGACAAGAAGCCGATGTACAAGCTTTGGATGAACAAATGCAAGCCCCAAGGGAAATGCACTTTGAACATGCTGAGGCCACATCAGCATTGGGTACTTTTGAAGAAGTGCCTGATCAAGATGCAGAGCAGCCCAGAACGGAACAACCCATCGTGCGGGTTGGTGACAAGGTAGGTCGTAACGATCCATGTCCGTGTGGGTCAGGTAAAAAATACAAACAGTGTCATGGTCAGTTAAGCTAAAAGCAGATTCTTGTTGCTATAAAAAAGCCGGTTAGATTATCTAACCGGCTTTTTTTTTGAGGATTGCAGTTGTTTTGTCACAACTCCCTGCGTAAATCCTCTAAAGCATTTCTACCCACCGGCAGTTTTTGGTCACAGCCTTTTAATGTAACTGAACAGCCATCCACCCTGAACGGGTCAGGAACGATTCCCGTTATATAAGTAAAATTAACCAGATGCCTTCTATGAATAGGCTTAATTGTGGGCAGGCAGAAGTCTGTTTTCCATTTGTGCAATGGAATATGCACTCTTTGCAACACTTCGCCGTTAGTTAGTTGTACTTTTACCGTTTCGTCGCAGGTTTGAATGTACAAAATCTCATCTGGACTGACGAATTTTATACACCTGACCCAATCGCCATTCACTAACATCATATGCGGAATCCGAATGCGGCTAGGCGTTGGCTTAGGTGTTCTGTCCAAAATCTGAGCTAATTTGGCATCGTCATACGGCTTAACCAAATAACCATAAGGTCGGACCTGTATGGCGTCTATGCCGTAGTCCATGCCGGAAGTAAAAACTAACCACGGCTTGGGGGTTTGCAAACGGTCAATGCGGATAGCTAAGTCCAGGCCAGCTGTATTGCCTTCCGTTTCAATATCGATATCCAAAAAAGCGCCATCAATGCCGCCAGCCAAAATCACCGGCCAAGCACTGGCGGTATCCTCAAATTCACCGACGACTTCCACATCAGGGTGTTTTGATAATAAATATTTCAGTTCTGTGCGGGCTAAAGGTCGGTCTTCGACAATAATGACGCGTTTTTTTAACATGGACTATTCCCTGATAGGTTGTTTTAATAAAACAGTAGTGCCTTTGCCACGCTCACTGGCAAAACATAATTCGGCAGATTTTCCAAAAATCAATTGCAAACTTTGTGACAGCTGGTGCAGTGCCACGCCGCTACCGTTATTTGCCGATTCTACTTCTTGTTGGCCAAGTTTGGGTAGTCGCTCTGATGTAATGCCATGACCGTTATCTTTAACTCTGAGTACCAAGAATGTCTGATCACGAGCTGCTGTTACAGTAAGCAGATACGGTGCCGGCTTGCCTTTAAAGCCATGTTTTAAGGCGTTTTCCACCAGCGTTAGCAGACAGCCAGGCAATACTTGTATTGCCAATAGTTCATCAGGGATTTTTAACACATCCTGAAGTTTTAAATCCAGGCCTAAGCGCTGCAGATTAAGATATCGCTGCAGTTGTTCCTGCTCTTCTGCCAGACTGATTGTGTTCTGTTCGACAAACTTTCGGGTATATTTAAAAAAGTCCGCCAGTTGTTGGATGGCGTCCCGGGCGCTGTCGGGCTTTTCCCGAATTAAGGCTTTAATATCATTTAAAGTATTGTTTAAAAAATGCGCATCGACTTGCGCTCTTAACGCTCTGACTTCCGATTGCAGCACTAATAAACGTGATTCATGTGCCTCATTTTCTAATCGATCACGATCCAGGTCGCGTAAAATCCAAAAAAATAAAACGCACCCAAAAGTGTTAACCACCGCCACGGGAACTAACACTTCCCAGGATAACGCCAAGGCATCGGCATAGGGTTTTACAAAAAATAAAATCATCAGGCGATGAATAAGCGTGCCGGTTATGGCTACCCAAAACACGCCTTTAACCGAGCTGACCCATTGTGGTCTAAGGTAGCGAATCCCTCCGGCATAAATGCCTAATAACAAGGTGCCAAAGCTACTGGCAAAAGCGGCTAAGCCACCAAGATGATAACGATCAACACCTGCTATAAGGCCAACCCCAAATCCAACCCAAGGCCCACCGATCATCCCTGCTGCTAATGTCATCGTGTCCCGAAACCCGACCACTGCTTGGGAATCATCCAGTTTTTGTGGCACTTCCGCAGAAAAATCAACCGTCCACCAGCCTTTATGGATGTCAATGGGGATGCCTGTGTGGGTGCCTATGACCGCTAAAAAGCCAAAGGTCAAGGTGGCTAAAATTCTATAGCGCCATTTAAGTTCTGCGCCACGTATCGCTTGTCGCCACCAGTCAAAACGTATGGTAATGAAAGCGGCAATGACCACCACAAAAAGCCGTTGCAATAATTGCAAAGATTCATCAAACCAGTGGAACACAAGAAACAGATTGAAAAAATCCATACGTTTTGCCAGAATCAACCAAATACTTAAGCTTATGTTAACAAAGTTTTAAAATTACCATCGCACCGTTCAACCAGAAACCCCTACTGTTCACCGGATAATAGCAACCAGTTAATGGTTAAGCTAAGCATTTCGATGTTATCGACATGACTTGTCGCATTACGTTTAAATTCGCCTTACTTGCTGCAACCTTGCTGACCGTAGAATTAACCGAATTATTAATCCGCACAAAACCCATATGTCCAATAAACCCTGTTTAAACAATTTAGCCGCTTTAATAACCATCACTCTGGCTTGCCTCAACGTTGCTTGCAGCACAGCTAAGGTAACGCCAGTCAGTCGCCTTGATGATATCGAGCATATTATTGTTATTTATGCCGAAAACCGCAGTTTTGATAATCTTTATGGCTTGTTTCCTGGCGCAAACGGCATAAAAAACGCAACGCCAGAGCAGTACACACAAATTGACCATGACGGTAAGCCCTTTAAAACCTTACCGCCAATTCTGGGAGACAATACCAATCCTGCCATCAAGATTTCGCTGCCAAACCGGCCATTTCAATTGGATAGTCCTGAATTAAACTTGCCTTTATCAGCAACCACCCGCGATTTGGTTCATCGTTTTTACCAAAATTATGAACAAATCAACGGTGGTTTAAATAACAAATTTGCCGCTATTTCCGATGCCGGCGGACTGGTGATGGGCTATTATGATGGTTCTAAATTGCCATTATGGCAGTGGGCTAAAGAATATACCCTGGCCGATAATTTCTTTATGGCAGTCTATGGTGGATCGTATTTAAACCACAACTGGTTGATTTGTGCCTGTACGCCTGCTGATCCGCTGGCATCTGATAAGCTCAAAGCTAAGCTGGATGCTAACGGCTATTTAAAACGTAAACCCAGCTCCCCAGCATCTGCCATGCAAGGTGCGCCCGAGTTTTACGATGGGCCAAATAGTCCGGACGGCTATACGGTTAACAGCGCTAATTCACCTTATCAGCCCTCACGCATAGCACCAGCAGTTAATGGCGATAGTCGCTACGCTGATCCACAACAGCATTCGCTACCGCCTCAAACAAACAAAACTATAGGCGATACACTGTCAGCGAAAGGCATTTCCTGGGCCTGGTATGCCGGAGGTTGGGACAGTGCGCTAGCTGACAGCAAGCTCGCTGAAGGACAACGAAAAGTCATTTATTCCAACAAACCCGGCACCTTAAGTTTTCAACCGCATCATCAACCGTTTAATTATTATCAACGCTTTGCACCAGGTACTGCTGATCGGGCGCTGCATTTAAAAGATGGCGATGAATTCTTAAAGGCAGTAAAAAACGGTACTTTACCGCAAGTTGCCTTTTACAAACCGGTAGGAATGTTAAATGAACATCCCGGTTACACCGAAGTATTGGCCGGTGATCAATATATCAGCGATTTGTTAGAGCATATCCGCAGCAGCCCAATTTGGGATAAAACGGTGGTTATTGTTACTTATGATGAAAACGGCGGGTTTTGGGATCATGTAGCACCACCTGAAGGTGATCGCTGGGGGCCGGGAACGCGTATTCCAACGCTCGTGGTATCGCCGATGGCTAAGCGAGGATTTATCGATCATACCGCTTACGATACCACATCAATTATTAAATTTATCAGCCTGCGTTTTCAATTGGAACCCTTGCCTGGGGTTAGGCCGAAGGCAGGAGATTTAACCAATTCTCTCAATTTAAACCAAAAATAATCAAGGTCAGATAAGTTTCCAACCGTAAAAGTTGGTTTTTACCTTAAAATAGCAGTCATTCGCCCATAACCGCTGGCAATTGCTGGTGGTTAATGGATAATCGAGCGCATGTCTGGATAGGGTCTCTATCTGAGCTGTGTTGTGTGAATTTCTACCATGAAAGCAACGTCTGCTAACAGGTTAAAAAAATAAGTAGGAATATGTATGTCTCAAATGAGTAAAGTGATTGCTTCAACCATGATTGGTAATGGCCTGGAGTGGTATGACTACGCTTTGTACGGCACGTTTACGGCCTTAATCAGCAAGCATTTTTTTCCAGCAGGGGATGAAGCCGTTGCCTTAATTGCCACGTTCGGCATATTTGCCATTGGCTTCTTAATGCGACCATTGGGCGCCATGTTTTTTGGCTATATCGGTGATAAATTTGGCCGAAAAAATGCACTGGCACTATCGATATTGTTAATGGCATTTCCCACGGCCTGTATCGGCTTGTTACCCACCTATCAAAGCATCGGCATTTGGGCGCCCATCTTACTAACCGTGATTCGATTAGTCCAGGGTGTTGCCGTTGGCGGTGAATTTGGTGGATCAATTGTGTATTTGGTTGAACATGCCACGGAAAAAAATCGCAACTTTATCGGCAGCTTAACCATGCTCAGCATGTTGATAGGTTTGCTGTGCGGAGCCATGATTGCAACAGCGCTAGCGGAATTTTTATCCGCAGAAGATTTTGATAACTTTGGCTGGCGGATACCGTTTATTCTAGGATTTTTTATTGGTATTGTGGGTTTGTATATCCGTTCCAAGCTGGATGAAAGTCCCGCGTTTATTGAAGCCAAAGATGCCGGACATACCACTGACAAACCCATTAGCGATGCTATAAAACAAAATTATCGGGAAATTTTGCTAGGCATCGGTATTTATTTGGCCGTGACCATTCCGTTTTATATCCAAACCGTATTTATGCCCAGTTTTATGGTTAAGTTTTTAGGCTTTACCACCGCCGATGCCTTGCTGATATTTTCTTTCAGTCTGGTTACCATGATGATCGTAGCGCCCATTTCTGCAATCTGGGCAGATAAGCGGGACAGAGAAAGATTGCTGCAAGCTATTTTGATATTGTATTTATTATTTGCAATCCCGTATGTGGCT
>Ga0066448_1000342_pt1 | contig 16590 bp, 13 predicted proteins | sample LakWasMet70_HOW9_2_FD_59536 | JGI IMG/M metagenome (GOLD analysis project Ga0066448, IMG submission 59536) | Freshwater sediment methanotrophic microbial communities from Lake Washington under simulated oxygen tension - Sediment Metagenome 70_HOW9 | ecosystem: Environmental > Aquatic >...
TTGTGAAAATATTTTAATTTAAAAACACCCCGAAACATATTGTCCCAGATCAAAACTCCAATCCCTCAAAAACGTTGGGGTTCGTTACCTCACCCCAACCTACGTTTGATGATATTTGACTACTACGCAAGGTGGTATTCTAAAAAATAAACCGGTCAATCCTCTCCCAAGCAAGTCGCTCAACCGGAATTCAGAAACAGTGATGTAAAAACCTTAAACAGTTAACCCTGCTCAACAATCTGCACCCTCGGCGTAATTCCGCATACCAAGGTATACGGAATCGTATCCGCACAATGGGCGATTTCTTCCACGGGTAAGCCTTCGCCCCATAAAGTGACCAAGTCACCTGGTTTGGCATTGGGTTGGCTGGCTAAGTCAACAGTGATCATGTCCATTGATACCCTTCCAATCAGCGGTACGCGCTTGCCGTTAACCAAAACTGGTGTGCCAACTTTGGCATATCGCGGGTAACCGTCACCATAACCAATCGCCACCACGCCTAATGTGGTGTCTTCCGGGCAAACCCAACTACCACCATAGCCTACCGACTCGCCTTTGGCTAGTGGTTTAACTGCAATTAACTGAGAATGCAATCCCATGATGGGTTGTAAACCTAATTGCTCACCGGTTTGGTCAGGAAATGGCGAGATGCCGTATAACATAACCCCAGGCCGCACCCAATCGGTTAATGCTGCTTTCCAACCCAGGATGCCTGCTGAATTTGCAATGCTGCGCTCGGCTTTATAACCGGCAGTGGTTTGATTGAATAACTCAATTTGGGCCATGGTTTTGCCATCAGCCAAATCATCCGCACTGGCCAGGTGCGTCATTAAACTAATTGGCTGCTTAACAATGTCACATTCCAATAAACACCGATAAGCATCCGCAAATTCATTCGCTTTAAAACCCAACCGGTTCATGCCGGTATCTATTTTTAACCAAACAGAAATTGCGGCCTGCTCGGTACGAGAATTTAAAATAGTTAATTGATTTTGTGAGTGCACGACAGCATCCAGCCCATAACGAATAAACTGCTCTAATTCATTATCCGTGGTAAAGCCTTCCAGCACGGCTATGCGCTGTTTTATGCCGGCATTTCGCAAGCGAATGCCTTCATCCACACGCGCTACTGCAAAGGCATCAGCGTCAATTAAGGCATCTGCAATGCGCAGCAAACCGTGCCCATAGCCATTGGCCTTGATAACCGCCATCACTTTAGCGTTTGGCGCATACCTTCTGGCTACTTGCAAATTATGGGCAGCCGCATCCATATTTAAAACTGCGTAGGCGATTGGGTTCATTCGTAATCCCCGCTGCCGTGATACGGACCGGAGAAATTTTCAAATCGGGTATATTGGCCCAAAAAGGTTAGCCTGACTGTACCCAGCGGCCCGTTACGTTGCTTGCCGATAATCACTTCGGCGATGCCTTTGTCCGGGCTGTCTTCATGATAAACCTCGTCTCGGTATACAAACACAATCAAATCCGCGTCCTGCTCGATCGCTCCAGACTCCCGTAAGTCCGACATTACAGGCCGTTTGTTAGGACGTTGTTCCAGGTTACGATTTAGCTGCGACAGCGCCACCACTGGCACATGCAGTTCTTTTGCCAGGGCTTTCAAGCCACGGGATATATCAGAAATTTGTTGAACGCGATTATCACCACTGGACGGCGATTGCATTAACTGTAAATAATCCAGCACAATCAAGCCTAACTGGCCATGCTCGCGCATTAATCGTCTGGCTCTGGATCTAACTTCCGTTGGCGTTAACGCGGGGGTGTCATCAATAAACAATTTGGTTTCGGCTAACATGTTGATGGCTGAAGTTAATCGCGGCCATTCGTCATCATCCAGTTTGCCGGTTCTTATTTTGTGCTGATCAATTCGCCCCAAGGACGACATCATCCGCATGGCCAATGAATCACCAGGCATTTCCATACTAAACACAGCCACCGGCTTGTCGCCTTTAATTGCAATATTTTCCGCCATATTCATGGCTATGGTGGTTTTGCCCATCGACGGACGACCAGCCACAATAATTAAATCCGATGGCTGCAAGCCAGAAGTCATATCATCAAAATCGGTAAAACCGGTAGCTGCGCCAGTGATGGAGCCTTCTTGTTCAAACAAGGTTTCGATTTTATCAACCGCTTGCGCCAGCAACGATTTAATCGGAATAAAACCGCCCTGCCCGCGTTGACGTTGTTCCGCAATTTTAAAAACTTCTCTTTCTGCCTGCTCCAATAAGTCCGCAGTGGTGCGTCCCTCAGTGTTAAACGCAGAATCAGAAATATCAGTTCCGATATGGATAAGCTGCCGCAATACCGACCTATCGCGCACGATATTGGCATACGATACAATATTGGCGGCGCTGGGCGTATCCTTAGCCAACAGCCCCAAATAAGCCAAACCACCGGCATTATCTAATTCCCCCGTGGCTTCCAGGGCTTCGGAAATAGTAATTACGTCAAATGGAATTTGTTTTTCGGCCAGTTGCTCAATAGTCCGAAAAATTAGTTTATGATCCCGGCGATAAAAATCCGCCTCCACGACTTTATCGGCAACCGAATCCCAGGTTTGGTTATCTAACATCAATCCACCCAACACCGATTGCTCGGCTTGTATGGAATTGGGCGGAACTTTTAACGAATCAAGGGAATAATCGTGGTCATACGAATAAGTTTCTGACATGTTTTGGTAATTATTTGTGTGGAATTAACAATTGGAATTCTAAGAGCCGACTACTAGCCCAGGTAATTTGCAAATAAACAATAATTATCACTGGAATAGTTTTTAAATGATAGCGCAGATTAAGACATGTTCATCGAAACCGCTTTCCAGTTTATAAACACCATTTTACACAAACTAGAAATAAAAAACCCCGCTAAGTCATACAACTTGCGGGGTTCTGGTTCAGCTTGAGCCTGTAAAAAACAGGCTTATAACTTACAAGCTGTAGTACATATCATATTCAACTGGATGAGTGCTCATGCGCAGACGAGTTACTTCTTCCATTTTCAATTTAATGTAGCCGTCGATAACGTCATTAGTGAAAACGCCACCTTTAGTTAAGAAATCACGGTCTTTATCCAACGCGTCCAACGCTTGATCTAAAGCGTGGCAAACTTGTGGGATTGCTTTTTCTTCTTCTGGTGGTAAGTCGTACAAGTCTTTATCCATTGCATCGCCAGGATGGATTTTGTTTTGGATACCATCCAAACCAGCCATCATCATGGCAGCAAATGCCAAGTATGGGTTTGCAGTTGAATCCGGGAAACGGACTTCAATACGACGGCCTTTTGGATTGTTAACAAAAGGAATACGGATAGAAGCAGAACGGTTACGTGCAGAGTAAGCCAACATAACTGGCGCTTCAAAGCCTGGAACCAGACGTTTGTAGCTGTTGGTTGATGCGTTGGTGAATGCGTTCAATGCTTTAGCGTGTTTAATGATGCCGCCGATGTAAAACAAAGCCAGTTCAGACAAACCGCCGTACAAATCGCCAGTAAATAAGTTAACGCCATTTTTAGCTAATGACTGGTGAACGTGCATACCGCTACCGTTATCACCAACCATTGGTTTTGGCATGAAAGTAGCTGTTTTGCCATAGGCGTGCGCGATGTTGGCAACAACATATTTTAATGTTAATACTTCGTCGGCTTTTTTAACTAATGTGTTAAATCTAACGCCGATTTCACACTGACCTGCAGTTGCAACTTCGTGATGATGTACTTCGGTGACTTGACCCATTGCTTCCAAAGTTTGGCACATTGCAGAACGAATGTCTTGGAATGAATCAACTGGTGGTACAGGGAAATAACCACCTTTTACGCTAGGACGGTGACCGATGTTGCCATCAGGATAAACTTTTTCTGAGTTCCAGCCAGCTTCTTCAGAATCGATTTTGAAGAAAGAACCGCTCATGTCAGTACCCCAACGAATGTCATCGAAGATGAAGAATTCGTTTTCAGGACCAAAGAAAGCCGTGTCAGCAATACCAGTTGATTGCAAATAAGCTTCTGCGCGTTTTGCGATGGAACGTGGATCACGTTCGTAGCCTTGCATGTTTTTAGGTTCAATGATGTCGCAACGCAAAATTAAGGTGTTGTCATCATAAAATGGGTCGATAACTGCTGTGGTTGGGTCAGGCATTAAAATCATGTCTGATTCGTTAATGTGTTTCCAACCAGCAATTGAAGAACCGTCAAACATGTTGCCTTCTTCAAAGGTATCTTCATCAATGCTGTGCGCTGGAAAAGTAACGTGTTGTTCTTTACCACGGGTATCACAAAAACGAAAATCGACGAATTTAATGTCGTTTTCTTCAATCATTTTTAGTACGTTTGCTGCAGACATTTATAGTTTCCTCGGATATATTTTTATTAAGTATGTAACTAGCCCAAATAACATAACATTTTTTTTAATTGCTTAGCCACAAAAAAAATGAGCTGGATCACAGCTTTCTCCTCTACATCCTTCTAAAATCAACAATACACCACTTTAGTGCGCAAATAGATTTAAATCGCACCATAATAGAGCAAAAAGATTTCACCTTGTTGCTTAGAATCCAAGAATATTCACAAAAATACAACTGGCATCGTAATTGCTTAGGTCTAATTAGGCACACCGCCATGAGATTAATCAACGAGGATCTTTACCATGAAAACTCAAACCACCCATGTCCGTTTAAACCTTAAGCCTTTGGCATTAGGTATGGCTTTAGTTTCTGTTATAGGCTCTGCCCACGCAAAGAGCCTGACTGAAGCCACTACCCTGCTTGAGGCTGCGGGCGACCCCAATGGCAGTTCTTTTATGACCAAAGCGGGGATTAAAGTCGGCGGCTGGGCAAATGGCGGTATTACTTACAATGCGTCTGCTCCTGCCAATAATTTCAACGGCCCTGTCACTTTTGGCGACCGTTCGGCAGAGTTCCAATTAAATCAGTTAAATTTGTTTGTACAACGAGCGGTGGCTACTGAAGGCAACTCATTTGATTTTGGCGGCCGATTTGATGTCATGTTTGGTACTGACTCCATTTTTACCCAGGCTTACGGCGTGCCAGCTTTTGATATTAATTCTGCCAATACGCTAAACCGCAACCATTGGGATCTTAATTTGCTCGGGCAAAATCATAACCGTTTTTACGATTTAGCCATGCCACAAGCTTACGTGGAAGCCTATGTGCCACTGGGTAATGGTTTAAACATTAAAGCCGGTCACTTTTACACCCCCATCGGTTATGAAACTGTGCCTGCACCGGATAACTTTTTCTATACCCATGCCTATACCATGCAATATGGCGAACCGTTTACTCACACAGGCATTATGGGTAACTACACTATAAACAGCAATTTTGCAGTGATGGGTGGCGTGACTACAGGTAGTGCCACTGGTGGCTGGGATGGCGGCTGGGATAAGCAACTGGGCAACTGGAGTGGTCTAATGGGCTCGACCTGGACCAGCACCGACAAAAACACTTCTGTTAACATTAGTGGTACTGCTGGCGGTGCCTCTGAAAAAAATGGAAACTTTTTTGGCCTGTACAGCATTGTTGCAAAACACAACATTACGCCAAAAACGCACTTAATGGTGCAACATGACCACGGTTTTGCTGATGGTACTTATGATTATGCAAATCTGAAGGCTAATGCGATTGATGCTGAATGGTATGGCATCAACACTCATTTAACTTATGATGTTAGCGATAAAATTGTTGCTGGTGTCCGTGGCGAATGGTTCCGTGATCAAAACGGCTTCAGAGTTTGTTCACCAGGCCGCGTTGCAGCTGCAACTGATGGCGCTGGCAGCAGCTTTGCCGCTGGTGGTAACTTTGTTTCTACATGCTCGGCAGCCAGTTACTACGCTGTTACAGCTGGCGTAACCTGGAAACCGGTTGCATGGTTGAATGTTCGTCCAAACGTTCGTTACGACTGGGCCGATGGCGCAAGACCATTTGGCAACAACAAACAAGATCAATTCTTGTTTTCAACTGACGTCACTGTCAACTTCTAAGTTTTACTTAACTTAGTCTCGCTGCACCAAAAATGCGCCTTAGGGCGCATTTTTTTTGACCAATTACAACCACTTCACTAACTGCCTGTCATTGGCTGCACTTCACTTGCACACGCAACGCGTAGACACTAAATTCCGGTAAAATCTTCATCAGACATTCTACTGAAAAAGTGTTTTTTACAACGGCTAGCCCAACTATTTGTGCCTGTGAATCGGTTTTATCGGCACTTCCATCATAGTTAAACCTGAACTCTGTACTAGGTACCGAAGGAGCGTTGGTAGTACTGTGATTAACTACCGCATTTATTTCATCTCGCGATTTTATCCTGTCAAATTCTTCTTCGCTTAATTGATAATATAAAACTCCACCATTGGAGTCGTAATAATAAGATGTCGGGCTATAAACATTAAAAAAGACGGTCTTGCTTGAATAACCTTTCCACCCCCAATCGTACTTTTCAAGTGCCTCACTACCTGGGCCGTATTGTTGATTAAATAATGATGTACTTGCAAACACAGCAGTGCTGTTTCCTAACAGGTAATATATAAAATCAATATCGGCAGATTTAATTATGGCATCTGCTTTTTTAAAAGAATCTTTTAAAGTAATAGACACAAATCCATCACCGGGCTCGGAAAATTCTTTAAAGCCCACAGACTCAGGAACACCAATCGGACTGGGTGCAAGATAGAAATCAGAGTAAATAGCAATCAATTTGAGCGAACTGAACACAAAAGGCACAGTAGGCTGCACCAACTTGGCGGTAGCCGTTATGCTGGTCAGCTCAAAACGAATATTTTTGACAGTCTTAGTTGGTTTTTTAACTTTACAACTAACATTCATTGGCGCTGTGAGCATCCTGTCCGCAACGATTACAACGAAATTATCCGGCAAAGTGGTTAAACCCAATCCATTATCCCGACATTTATCGGCATAAAGCTTCTGTCCACGCTCATCCCCAGATTGCCCAGTTAACGTCAGCAAACCGCCAGTTTTGGTATCAAGGTTTAGTTTAACAGTACCATCCACTATGGTTTTAGATGATTTACATATTCCTGCTGCGTTATATTTAAGGCACTTTACATGACTTTTCACCCAAGTACCTTGCAAGCTGGTTGGTGTAATCTTGGCTTTATTTTTTACAGCAGTGCTTAATGACTCCGCAAACTCAAACACGCCCAGGTTAACTTTAATCGGCGACTTATTAATCTCATCAACCGTGGCCGTGTTCTGCAACAGCGTAGCCAAAATCAATCGCGTCGAATCTTTCGATAGTTTGAGCAACACAGAATAAGTCCCAGCAGTTACTTGATAACAATTTTTAACTTTGTCGCATTTGAGCGTGTCTTTTTGCGATTCATTAATACTCACGGCATCCGCCTGCGCCGTATCAAATGGAATAGCAAAAGCGCCCACCCATATAGCCGCAACTAGCAAGAACGTATGTTTGCACATTTCGATAACTCCAAACCAATAAAAATTAGAATCTATCAACAGATATAACAGACTTGGTATCGGAGTCAAAGGTAGTTTTGCACTACTAAAAACATCATTTTTGTTAATCAAGCTTAAAAACAAGATTGGTACAGTCACCTAAAGTCATATTGTTACCAAAAATCTTTCTCACCATAGACAATTCTTAACATTGAATGGCGGATAAACGGATTTAGGTACTACTTGATAAGTAATTGGTCATAGTTTTTTTAACATTTGTGGGAGCTGCTTTAGCCGCGATTGTTGCGCGACTAAAGCAGCTCCCACACCAATAACACTTTAGAACACCTACTTACGTTTTGCGTAACAGACAAAAGGCAAATTTATCGCCGCTAACCTGAAAACAACACAGTTAATCCAACATTTCTCAACACTAGGTTCTTAACTGTGCATGCAAACCACACGCACCAACTTAGCTCACAAATCTAATGCAGCACCGTCATGGTGCACTCAGTTAGACGTTTTTATGAAAATTCCTGAATTTAGCTAAGCTTTTTAAGGACATAGCAATTGGCATAAACCGTGCATTAGAAGAAATGAATCGTCACTAAATGCAAGAGGAACAATTATGAAACTGATAACCGCTATTGTTAAACCCTTTAAGTTGGATGAGGTACGAGAAGCCTTGTCCGATATAGGTGTTTCTGGAGTCACTGTCACAGAAGTTAAAGGCTTTGGTCGGCAGAAAGGCCATACCGAGCTGTATCGCGGGGCCGAGTATGTGGTGGATTTTTTGCCAAAAGCCAAAGTGGAAGTGGCAGTTGCTGACTTTCTGGTAGATCAAGCGGTTACTACAATAGCCAAAGCCGCTAATACTGGAAAAATTGGCGACGGAAAGATTTTTGTTACTAACTTAGAACAAGTTGTCAGGATTCGCACTGGCGAAACTGGCGATGAAGCACTGTAATCGTGGGGCCTGGAGAAATCAAATGAAACATCTACTACAAATCATAATGCTATCGACCTTGCTGGGTCTAACCGGCTCGGCTTTTGCCGAACCAACACCTGCAGAGGTTAGCCCAGTCAGCACGCCTGCAACCGTCACAGCAACTGCTATCGCGGCAGAAGCAGCCCCAGCTGCAGCACCCACAGTAACTATTAATAAAGGCGACACTGCTTGGGTCATCGTGGCAACCGTACTGGTTATTTTGATGATTATTCCCGGTCTGGCCCTATTTTACGGCGGCATGGTCAGATCAAAAAACATGCTGTCTGTATTAATGCAAGTTTTTGTGATTTTTTCCATGATGGCCGTGCTTTGGGCGCTTTACGGTTATAGTGTCGCCTTTACCGAGGGCAATGCCTTCTTTGGAGGGCTGAGTAAGACATTCTTAAAAGGCATAACACCAGACTCCCCTGCCGCCACATTCAGCAAAGGTGTTTACATACCTGAATACATCTATGTCGCTTTTCAATTAACTTTTGCCGGAATCACACCAGCGTTAATCATTGGTGCTTTTGCGGAACGCGTTAAATTTTCTGCCATACTGATATTCATGTTGATCTGGTTTACCTTTTGTTATTTACCAATGGCGCATATGGTTTGGTACTGGGCTGGTCCAGATGCTTATACCGATGCTAAAGCGGGCGAAACTGCCGCAGCGACAGCTGGCTTCCTGTTCCAAAAAGGTGCATTAGACTTTGCAGGCGGCACCGTGGTGCATATCAATGCTGGTATTGCTGGCTTGGTTGGCTGTTTAATGGTTGGCAAACGTATCGGCTTTAAAAAAGAATCTTTAGCACCACACAGCGTTACTATGACCATGGTCGGTGCATCTTTATTATGGGTGGGCTGGTTTGGTTTTAACGTTGGCTCCAACTTAGAAGCAAACGGTTTGGCTGCGTTAGTTTTTGTAAATACTTTATTGGCTAGTGCCGCTGCCACCTTAGCTTGGACAGCCGCAGAATGGTTAATTCGTGGCAAACCAAGCATGTTGGGTGGTGCTTCTGGTGCGATTGCAGGTCTAGTAGCAATTACTCCAGCATGTGGTTGGGCTGGCCCAATGGGTTCTATTCTTTTAGGATTAGCGGCAGGTGCAGTATGTTTCTGGTCAGTTACCAGCTTAAAAAGCCTGTTGGGTTATGACGATTCCCTGGACGCCTTCGGTGTACATGGTGTGGGCGGTATTTTAGGTGCTTTAGGTACTGCAGTCGTTGCTAACCCGGCATTAGGCGGCACTGGCGTGTGGGATTATGTTAGCAACAGCGTGGCGGAATACAGCTTCACCACCCAATTTATCAGTCAGTTTTGGGGGGTTGCGGTTGCCATAGTCTGGTCTGGCATCGTCTCCTTTATAGCGTTTAAAGTGGTTGACCTTTTGGTGGGCTTACGTGTTACTGAAGAAGCCGAACGCGAAGGTTTGGATTTGTCAGAACATGGCGAAACCGCATACCACTTATAAAATCCATATGGGTTAGTTGAAGGATTACTATTACTGCGGTAACTCAGCCGGTTATCCAAACCCTAAAAACGGGCGCTGCAAAGCGTCCGTTTTTTTTATTTTTAAGCCATTAAAACTATGAGGTTAATACCATCAAGATTGAATGTTAATTAATAATGTGTATGATAAAAACTTACAGTCTTTTATTCACAAACCGAGGGAAACCATGAAACTAATCACAGCTATTATTAAGCCATTTAAGTTGGATGATGTTAGAGAAGCATTATCCGAAATTGGCGTCGCAGGCGTTACCGCAACTGAAGTTAAAGGCTTCGGCCGACAAAAAGGCCATACCGAGCTTTACCGTGGAGCGGAGTATGTTGTTGATTTTCTACCCAAAGTTAAACTGGAAATTGCCGTTGCTGACGACGTAGTCAACTTGGCAATCGAAACCATCGTAAAAGCAGCCAACACCGGAAAAATTGGTGACGGCAAAATTTTTGTCACAACCCTGGAACAAGTCATACGGATTCGCACGGGTGAAACTGGAGAAGACGCGATTTAACTAAACTTTGGAACAACAATGTTTTATAAAAATAATAAAATGCTGGCACTCAGCTTACTACTATTGCCGCAAGTTAGTTTTGCGGCGGAATTAAACCAAGCCAATACGGCTTGGGTGCTTACCTCAACTGCTCTGGTTTTGTTTATGACTATTCCAGGGTTGTCTTTGTTTTATGGCGGATTGGTCAGAAGTAAAAATGTATTGTCCGTATTAATGCAATGCTTCGCGATTACCTGCCTGGTTTCCATACTCTGGTTGGCTGGGGTATACAGTTTTATTTTTGCTGACGGCGGTAGTTTGCAAAAATTTATTGGCGGCGCATCCAAAGCCTTTTTGCCAGACATATCAACTGGCGCATTGATTGGAGATATTCCAGAAACCGTCTATTTCATGTTTCAAATGACCTTCGCCATCATTACCCCCGCACTAATTGTGGGCGCATTTGCAGAAAGGATGAAGTTTTCTGCCATGCTTTGGTTCAGTGGTTTGTGGTTGCTGATTGTCTATATGCCTATCTGTCATTGGATTTGGGGCGGTGGCTGGCTAGCCAATTTAGGCGCTATGGATTTTGCTGGCGGGATCGTCATCCATGTTAATGCCGGGGTGGCGGCTTTAGTTTCCGCTTTAGTCATGGGAAAACGTAAAGGCTTTCCTACCACAGCCATGCCGCCACACAACATGACCATGGTGGTCACTGGCGCCGGCATGCTTTGGGTTGGCTGGTACGGATTTAATGCGGGCAGCGCGCTTACTTCAGATGGACGAGCAGGCATGGCCATGTTAGTTACCCATATTGGTGCAGCCGCAGGTTCATTAACCTGGATGTGCATTGAATGGAAGCGCTATGGTAAACCCAGCGTATTAGGTATCGTCACTGGCATGGTGGCCGGTTTGGGCACTATCACCCCTGCCTCAGGTTTTGTTGGTCCGATAGGCGCATTAGTGATTGGTATATCGGCTGGTGTAGTGTGTTTTACTGCCACGCAATATGTCAAACGCACCTTAAAAATTGACGATTCCTTGGACGTATTTCCAGTGCATGGCATTGGCGGTATTACCGGATCTTTATTAACCGGCGTTTTTGCGGCCAGTAGTTTTGGTGGTTTAGGCTTGCCAGAAGGCACCAGCATTATGCACCAAGTTAGCGTGCAAGCTCTTGCTATCGGCGTCACTATTATTTGGAGTGCTTTGTTCAGCTATCTGATATTAAAAGTACTGGATAATCTAATTGGCCTGCGCGTTACCCCTGATGAAGAAGTACAAGGTTTGGATACTGTACTTCATGAAGAAACCGGCTATCTTGATCTTTAGCATCAGACTGGCTCGGTAAAAAAGGCGGCCAATGGTCGCCTTTTTTGTTTTAAACTACAACACCGCAAAAATCGGATGAGGTTACAAAACTAGTTATGAATATAAAACGTGTTGTTTATAACCTTGCCAAAACATTGCTTATTTTAACCCTCGTGCTGGCAGTAATAAGCGGTGCTGCGCTGTATTTTCTGCCCGGTTTTATTCAATCCAAACTGGTTGACCTTATTCAAGAGGCCACTGGTCGCAAAACCTCCATAGCTAAAGTCGATTTTAGTGTAATGCCACTACAATTAAATTTGCATGACTTTGCCATGCTGGAACTCAATGGCCAGCCTTTTGCCAGCTTTAATCACTTTGATATTAAAATTAATACCAAAAAATCGATTGCCCAATCCGAGCTGGTAATTGATCAACTAATTTTGGATCAACCCATCGTACACATTGCCAGAACTAAAAATGGTGATTTTAATTTTAAAGATCTGATCAAAAAGGAGACCAAAAAAAAGGAAGAAGCCAGCACACCTTTACCGCCGTTTACCATCAATAAGCTAATTATTGCAAAAGGAAAGCTGACTTGGAAAGACGCAAAGCCCAGCCAGCCAGAACAAGAAATCGTTACACCCATTAATGTCAACGTTGAAAATTTAACCAGCAAAGCGGACATACCGGCTAACGTGGACTTTTCATTAGCACTCGGTTCCGGTGGACAATTTAACTGGAAGGCCAATGCGGGGATTAATCCGATAAAATCAGCAGGACATATCAAGCTGGATAAAATCAAGCTGCAACACCTTAAAACCTTGGCTTTGCAAGATCTTGAGTTTGACCTGAAAGGTGATGAATTAATTGAGTTAGATTATGTTGTGGCAAAAACCGACAAAGCCACCACCGTTGCCATCAAAAAAAGCAATATTGAATTCCACGATGTGCAAGTGGCTAAAGACAACATCCTGCAACTCAACGTGCCTAAACTGGCCTTAACTGGCGAGTATGATCTGAGTATTGATAAAGCATTAAAGCTTACCGTTAAGCAAAGCAAACTGGCACTTCAAGACAGCCAATTTAGCCAGGCCGCTAACAACATGCTGGTTAAAATCCCCGCCATTACCCTGGAAAGCGATATTAATGTCAGCCAATCTGATCAGCAGTTAGCGGTCAATGTTAACAGCAGCAAACTCAGCTTACAAAATGCGCTGTTTACAACTGATCAACCCGGGCGCATTCAGGTTAAAGCGCCCTCAATAATATTGGAAAGCCAATGTGATGTCAGCCGGCAAGCAGACAAATTAGACATCATCACTAAAAACGGCAAACTGACCCTGCAAGATTTGCAGTTGTCTGAACAGGGCAAAGACTTGGCGCTAGTTAAAGTGCCTGAGTTTTCTGTACAAGGTGCGGGGGTAAATGTTAATAAGCAGCAGGTGACCGTTGATTTGGTTTCTGCCAGCAATGCAGAAGTTAAAGCGTGGCTGGATGCAGCAGGCATTAATTTTCAAACTTTATTTGCAGGCCAAAAATCTGAAAGCCCAGTCAAAACCGCCAGCTTAGTAAGCACAGAAAAAGCACCTGCCCAAGCATCAACTAATCCTTGGAACATACAGGTAAACAACATAAAAGTCGCTAATTTTGGCCTTAGCTTTGAAGACCGCACCTTAAAAAAGCCAACCACCATGACAGCCAAACCGATCAATGCATCGCTGTCTAATTATAACAACCAAACCGGTACTAAACTACCCTTTGACCTTAGTGTTGACGTTAACCAAACCGGCGCGGTAAAACTGAAAGGCAACACGGTGCTTTCACCCTTATCGGCCAGTGTCGCTGTTGATGTAAAAAAACTGGATCTGGAAAAATTCCAACCGTATGTCGACAGATATTTACGTCTGGATATTATTGATGGCGATTTTCAGGTTGATGGCAATGTAACGGTGGCGACCGTAAAACAAGATCAGCTGGATATAAAATTTAAAGGCAACACCGGCGTTTCCAACTTCTTAACCCGAGATCAAATTAAAAACAAAGACTTTGTTAAGTGGCAAGACTTAACCCTCAAGGACGTTAACGCAGATGTGCTGGCAAACAAATACAGCGCTGCTGCACTGGTAATTAATAAACCGTATGCTCGTGTGATCATCAAAAAGGATAAGTCGGTTAACTTTCAAGACATTCTTCCAGCCCCAAACACCAAAACCGCTACGCCCGTTAAAGTCGCAGCCGCACCAGTTAAACCAAACCCGGGCTCAACCAGCTCAAAAATAAATTTTAAACTGGATAAGATTCAAATCATTGACGGAGCTTCAGATTTTGCCGATTTATCGTTAATTTTGCCGTTTGCCGCCAAGATAAAAAGTCTGGATGGCGGCGCTAGCGGTATTAACTCGGATAAAAACTCAATCATTAAGGCGGATTTAAAAGGTAATGCTTACGACCTGGCTCCGGTTGATATAAGCGGCGAAATCAGTCCCTTTCAAAATACCTATGACATTACCGTTAATTTTGATGGCATGCCCATGCCATTAATTTCCTCTTACATGGTGCAATTTGCCGGTTATAAAATTGAAAAAGGCAAAATCACCTTGGGCCTGAATTACAAGATTGCCAATGGTCAACTGACTGCCAGTAACAAAATCATGATTGACCAACTGGAACTGGGCGAAAAAGTTGAAAATCCCAATGCCGTGTCATTGCCATTGGAGTTAGCTATAGCCTTAATGAAGGATTCTGAAGGCAAAATAAAAATCGATGTGCCGATTTCCGGCAGCATGGAAGATCCACAATTCAGCATTAGCCATATCATTGTTGACGCCCTGATTAACGTCATCACTAAAATTGTCACCTCACCATTTACGGCCATTAGCTCGCTAATGGGCAGTCAGGAAGATTTAAGTTCAGTGACTTTTGCAGCAGGCAGCAAAGAACTCAGCAAAACCGAAATGACCAAATTAGATACACTCGCCAAAGCCTTGAAGGAAAAGCAGCAATTAAATATTGACATCAAAGGCACCGCCTTCCAAGACCTTGATTGGCCGCAATTAAGTGATGACGCGCTATATGATCAAATCAGACAAATACTGGCAAGCGAACTTAACAAAGAAGCCGCCCGCAAAACTCGCGCAGAAAACGTTTATTTATCAGAAGGCGACTATAACCGGATTCTGGCAAAATTATTTATAGAAAAATTTCCAACCATGGCAGAAAGAACCATTTTTGGGAAACCCAAATTGATTAACCCGGAAGCAGGTGATTTTTATGCGGTGGCAAAACAAAAAATGTCTGACGTTATTCAGCCGGAACTACAACGTCTGAAAGATTTAGCCAACGAAAGAGCCAAGGCTATTGCCCAATACCTGGTGCAAAAAGGTGGCGTTGCTAATGAACGGGTTTATATACTGGATACGGCCATTGACCCCAAACGGGAGAAACAGGAAATTGCCAGTGTGCTAACATTAAAAACTAAATGACTTGAATTTTTAGCAACTGCCCCAATATTCTGACCCTGCTTAAATAATAATTACTAAAACTAAATGAACAATCCTCAATATACCCAAGATCAGGCACAGTTACTTTATGACGTACTTGTGCACCACAACGCTTCCACTTTAGCGCCTAAATTTGATTCCGAGCAACAGCGTTTACTCAATGACGCCCTGGCAACACTACGCATGGAGTTATCGTTATTTGTTGCCGAAGGTTATAAAGATGACCTTGATTATCAAGATGTTATGGATGATGAGGATCATTACCAACAAGACTGGCTGGATGGTCAATAACCAGGGTCCACGTAGTCTGTAATTTTTATCACCTTTAGGGGTTCTTTATGAAACAAAATATATTAACGCCGATTTTGCTAATCATATGCAGTACTCTGGTCATGACTGGCTGTAATAAAGAACCCAAAACAGCCAAAACAACTCAAACTGCCATCAAAAGTTTTCAGCAAAGCGCATTATTACAAGGCGTGGTCAGCAATAATTCTGGCGTTATCAAAGCGGGCAAGGTGGAAGCCACCAATGAAAATGGCCAAATTATTAGTCAGACGACCGTGGAAAACGGCCATTATCGACTACAAATTCCTGCTCATACCGCCCTGCCTGTTTTATTGTCGTTTTCACCTGAAACCGGCACAGAAAGATTAGTTGCTGTCGTGATAAATGACAGCGTAACCGAATATTACATTAACCCTACCACTACTGCGATTGCCAAAGCAGCGAAAGCGGCAGGTGGATATACCCATGCCAATATGGTTAGAGCTGCGGAAAACACAACCCATGTGCCCGATGCCAACAAAACCAGCACAGGTTGGCGTGGCGACCCGACTACACAATATGGCGGCTGGCATTAATTAACGCTCGCACAATCAGCCCCCAATGATGCTCTTCGTACCTCAGCACATCCTACGCATTACGCATATTGTTTAGTGCACCAGACTGCGTTAAACCAAAGTAGATCTCAACCAATTTGTTGATCCGGCCTTAATTTTTAACATTTTTGCATGTCGCTATAAATAACCCCACTTTTTTTGATCCAGGTTAAATTTTTTTCTACGTAGTTTGATTAAATGTGCTCGCGTTGTCGCACTTACATTAAATTAAATAATAATTACGGAGAATTCACATGAGCGAAGTTCAACAAGAAAAAGATTATTTCTGGTTTTACGTTGGTGGTTTGGTTGTTGCGATTGTTTTGGTTGTCGTCATGATTAAAGGTGCTGAACATGACAAATATGCCTCTACTGCTAAAGCCATTTCTGAAGATTCGTCTTACCAAGGTCGTACCACAAAAAATAATTAGTTTTTTGTACTGATTTTTAGTTGTAGCACTGCAC
>Ga0066448_1000349_pt1 | contig 16435 bp, 16 predicted proteins | sample LakWasMet70_HOW9_2_FD_59536 | JGI IMG/M metagenome (GOLD analysis project Ga0066448, IMG submission 59536) | Freshwater sediment methanotrophic microbial communities from Lake Washington under simulated oxygen tension - Sediment Metagenome 70_HOW9 | ecosystem: Environmental > Aquatic >...
GTCGCCGACATATATGACCGCGAAGTCCACACCACCGTTAAGCGCATGCTGTCGCTGATGGAGCCCGTCCTTATTTTGGGGCTGGGCCTGGTGATTGGCGGCATCATCATGTCTATCCTAGTGGCAATCTTAAGTGTCAACGACTTGGCACTGTAATTTCGCCCGGCATATTGATTTTGGAGAAAAAGCAGATGAAGAGTATGCAATCAGGCCGGCGCCTTCGGGGTTTTACCCTGATCGAACTGCTGGTGGTTCTGGTCATTTTGGGCCTGCTGGCCAGCGTCGCTGGCCCCAAGGTTATGGGTTATCTGGGTGGTGCCAAGTCGGATACCGCCAGACTTCAAACTGAAGAGTTTGGTGCCACTCTCGACCTGTTCAAGCTGGAGACGGGGCGCTACCCCACTACACAAGAAGGTTTGCAAGCCCTGGTGCAAGCGCCTCCAGGGCTGGCCGGCTGGAATGGCCCGTACCTCAAGAAAAGAACGGTTCCCAAAGACCCCTGGGGCAACGACTACCGCTACGTTTCCCCTGGCCAGCACGGCAGCTACGACATCAGTTCTCTGGGCGCCGACAACAAGGAAGGTGGCGACGGCGAGAACAAGGATATCAACGGTTGGGAAGACAGCAAAAAATAAGCCCAGCCAAACAGGCTGGGTTTACTCTCATCGAACTCCTTGTGGTGCTGGTCATCATGGCGATGGCCTACACCTTGGCGTCTCCGATGATTTCCTCTGGGGTTTCCGGTACCGAGCTCAAGGCCTCGGCACGACAGTTGGCCGCCGGTTTGCGCAGGGCGCGCAGTGAAGCAGTTGCCAGTAGGCATGAGACCGTCTTGACGGTGGATGTTGACGGCCGTCAATTCCAGCTCAGCGGTGACCCACGTGTCTACCGATTGCCCAAGAGTGTTGCGGTCCAGCTCTTTACGGCCCAATCCGAGCTGGTCAATGGCAGCGCAGGTGCGATTCGCTTCTATCCCGATGGTGGCTCCACCGGCGGGAGAATCACCGTCACCTCGCTTCAGCGCAAATACGATGTGGACATCAATTGGTTGACCGGCCAGGTTGCCATCCTGGATTGACCATGCGCAAGAACTGCGAGGGCATGACCCTGATCGAAGTGCTGGTGGCATTTATCGTCCTGTCAGTAACGATGGCGGTCATCATGCAGATCTTTTCTGGTGGAATGCGCAATGCCCGACTGGCCGACAGCTATAGCCGCGCCGTCTTTCTGACCGAATCCAAAATGGCCGCAGTGGGTTTGGAGCGTCCTCTCATGGCGGGCGAAGACAGTGGGCAAGTGGGTGGCGAAATGCAGTGGCGCGTATCGATCACGCCGGCGGAAGACGATGCCACCACCAACGCACTGCTGATGCCCGTGCGCCTCTACCTGGTTCGGGTTACTGCTACCTGGGGAGACGATGGCCGCGAACGCCACGTCGAATTGACTTCGCTGCGTCTGGGGCCACGGCAATGAGCGGTCAACGCCGTCCTGAGCGTCTGACCCAAAAGGGCTTTACCCTGCTGGAGTTGCTGATATCCATCACCCTGTTGGGCATGATTCTTGTATTGCTGTTTGGTGGCTTGCGGTTGGGTGTGCGCAGTTGGGATGCGGTCCAGCAACAGGTCGACAACCTGAATACCGTGCGATCAGTCGAGAGCTTCTTGCGTCGCGAAATTGCAATGACCCAGCCGTATCGCTGGAAGACCGGCACTGGGCAGCGCCCGGCGTTTCTGGGTGAACGTAGCAAGATTAACTTCGTCGCCCAATTGCCCGCGCGCATTGGGGGCGGAGGGTTGTATGCCATCACGCTGGAAATCGAGCGCCGCGGCAAAGACAAGCGCTTGGTATGGCGGCATTTGCCGATCAATCCCCTAGTGCAAGACTTTGCAGCCTTGTCCCAGGCGCCAGAAATCGTCCTGGTCGGGGCTGAGCTGAGTGCCGTCGACGACATCTGGTTCACCTACTTCGGTCGTTTAAGCGATACGGCGGGGCCGGTCTGGACGGACCGTTGGGAGTCGGACACCCGCCTGCCCATGCTGATCAGAATCCAGGTCCAGTTCGCTAACGGTTCGGAATGGCCAGACTTTGTGGTCGCGCCTTTGCTGGCGTCAGAGGGCGCGCGATGAAGCGGCGCCAGAGCGGTGTTGCACTGGTGCTGGTGCTGTGGGTGATTACCTTGCTGTCGGTGATTGCGGGAAATTTTGCCTTCAGCATGCGTGGCGAGGCCCAAATTGCCCGCAACCTGATTTCCACGGCCCAAGCCCAGGCACTGGCCGACGCTGGCATACAAAAGGCCTGGTTTGAACTGTCCAAGCCGCCGACCGACTTGCAGCGCTGGCAGGCCAATGGCATTGCGCACGCATTCAACATGGGCGACGCCGTTGTGATGGTAACCATACACGATGAGACTGGTAAAATCGATCTGAACACGGCATCTGACGCGTTGCTTCAGGGGCTGTTCAAGTCCGTCGGGCTGAGTGAAGAGGCCAGTGTCGCGCTGGTGGACGCCGTGGTGGACTGGCGCGACGCTGACAGGCTGAGACGACTCCACGGCGCGGAGGAAGACGATTACCGTTCCGCTGGAAAAAGCTATATCCCCACTAATAGTCCCTTTGAGACTGTAGACGAATTGCAGCGGGTTTTGGGCATGTCCCCGGACTTGTACCGTAAACTCGCCCCGGCGCTGACGGTCTACTCCAAGCAGGCAGGTGTGAATACGGCGGTTGCACCGCGGGCAGTCTTGCTGGCCGTTCCGGGGGTCAATCCGGCCATGGTCGAACAGTATTTGGCGCAGCGCCAGAGTCTGCTCACCGCGGACCAGAAGGCACTGCCATTTGCTGGGGCGGGTTCCTATGGGGTTGGCTCAACGGGGTTGTCCGCCTCTACAGCGCGCTGCGAGGTCAAAATGCCCGACGGAACGGTGTTCGTCCGCCAAGCGGTCGCCCGATTGGCGCAAGACCCCAAGCGTCCAATGACGGTGCTGGCGTGGGGTGAAGGGGAATCCGAACAATTGACGGAAAATTGATGAACACATCGACGGAAACTTTCAAAGAAACGCTTGCCAGGTTGAAGCAGCAGTTGGTCGGCAGCCGTTTCCTGCGCTGGTGGCTGGGCGAGCTGTCCAGCATGGCGCCTGCGTGGATGCGCTCCACCAGCGTCAATGTCGAGAGCTTTAGCTTGGTGCCGCTTGAACTGGTGACCGCCCAGTACACCCGTCCAGACAACATTGACAAGCGGGAGCTGGCGCTCACACTGTCTCCATCGCGCGTTCTGCGCAAGACGCTGACCCTGCCCCTGGTCACCGAAGAGAATCTGCGCCAGGTGCTGGAGTTCCAGATGGAGCAGCACACCCCCTTTCCCGCAAGCAAAGTGTATTTTGGCTACTGGGTGATGGGGCGGGACTTTGAGCACGGGCAACTCTCGGTCGAGTTTGTTGCGACCCCGCGTGAGGGGGTCGACACTGCCATCAAGACTTTGAGCAATCTGGCGCTACCGGTGGGGGCGGTGTTTGCCAACGACATGCTGGCGGCGGGCAACCTTGTCAATCTGTTGCCAGCCGGGCTCGGCAAGGCGCCCTCCGCGCTGCGGCACGGCGCCAATCCATGGTTGGCTGGCTTGGTTGCTCTGTTAGCGGTCACGGCCATGGCAATGCCACTGGTCATCAAGCGCGAGGCGGTTGTGCAACTGTTGCCGTGGGTGGAAAAAGGCAAGAAGGCCGCCGAAACGGTGGATACCTTGCGCCGCGAGCTGGCGGCCCGCGTCGACAAACACAACTACCTGCTGGAGAAACGGCAGTCAACGCCAACCGTTATCCAAGCACTGGAGGAGCTGACCCGCGTGCTGCCAGACGACACCTGGGTGCAAACCCTCGACATCAAGGGCAAAGAGCTGCAAATTCAAGGGGAAACGGCGTCCTCGGTCAGGCTCATCGGCCTGTTCGAACATTCCAGCATGTTCCGCGAGGCAGGCTTTCGCTCGCCGCTAACCAAGGGCCAGTCCAGCGGCACGGAGCGCTACCAACTGGCCCTGCAGATCAAGCCCGTTGCGACGGTCGCCCCGGTCGCCACCCCTGGCGCGAGTGCAGCTGTTGCATCGCCCGCATCGGCCCCAGCGCGCGCTGCCTCAGCGGAGAAAGAGCCATGACCCAATTGACGCCCAAACAAAGCAAAGCGGCAGCGCTGGCCCTGCTGGCACTCGCTGTCGCGCTGGTGATCAGTGCCATCGCCCTGCCTTTGTGGCTCCTCAACCAACGCTACGACGTGGCGATCGACGATGCAGCCACCCGGCTGGAGCGCTATTCCCGCATTGTTGGCATGCGAGACGGGTTGCAGAGGAAGGCCGCACAAGTGGTCGGGCTCGAGGCCAATCACCACTTCCTCAAGAGCGCAAGCCCGGCGCTGGCCGCTGCTGAGTTACAGGAGCAGGCCACCATCATCCTCGACCAGAATGGCGGCAAGCTCAACAGCATCAATATTCTGCCGCACAAAGACGATGGCGCTTACCGGCAGGTCTCCGTCAACCTGCAGCTGACAGCACCTCTGAGTGCGGTCAAAGCCATGCTCTATGCGTTGGAGTCGGCACGGCCGTACCTGTTCGTCGATAATTTTTCCATTCGGGCCACTTTCAACCCCGTTGCGCGTAACGACTCTGCCAACGAGCCGGATTTGCTCGTTCAGTTCGACTTGACGGGTTATGCCCTGAAAGGTGCGCCATGAAGGACACCATGAAAGTCGCAATGCCAAAGGAAAAGGCTCTTGCCATTGTGCTGGCGCTGTCCGCACTGGTGCTCGCCGGTGTGCTGTTTTGGGAGTGGAACCAAGGCCTGGAGTTGCGGCAGCAACTGACCAAGCTGCGCACCATCCCGGTCACGCCGGTACCGGAGCAAAAAATACTGCCCGAGTTCAGTCTGCCCGAGGCCGAAGCTGGCTTCCCTGAGCTGCTGTCGCGCAACCTCTTTTCTGGTAACCGCCGTTCGGTGGCGTCCGCCGGCAAGGGCGGCAAGGGTGCGATGAAAAAAGGCCAATTTGTGCTGGTAGGGGTGTTAATCACCCCAAAGCAACGCTCGGCGCTGTTGCGCGACGTGCAGACCAACAAGACTGAAACCGTTGCGTTGGTTGGTGTCGTGCGCGGAATCACCTTGGGCGAAGTAGAGCCCACGCGCGTCGTACTGCGCCAGGGCGCAGAAAGCGAAGAACTGATACTCAACGTTCAGGCCGGACCCAAGTTGCCAACGCCAACGCCAGCGCAAGGGCAAGGGCAACCAGGCGTGCCGCCTGCACCACCGGTTGCCGCAGTGCCGCAGCCGGCAACGCCTGTACAACCTGCATCTGTCGCTTCTGCGGCGTCTGCACCCGCCCGACCCGCCTCCGGCCCACGGCCACCAGCGCCGGACGGAACTGCCCCTGCCCGACCGGCTGATGGTGTTTCTGCCCCCAAGCCCTCGTCCAATATGCCTCTACCGCTACCAAAAAAGTAGCATGCCAGTTAAGGAACGCAAATGAACAAACCCGCAAACCATCGCCTGGCAATGGCCCTGGCCCTGATTTACTGCTTGCCCGTGGCCCTTGTGGGCTGTGCCACGCAACCCGCAGCGCAAACGGCTGCAGCGGCACCAATTGCACAGATGCCCATGACGCCCGTCCAAGCCAAGGCGAATGGTGACGCGACGCCAGGCGCAACGGTCGCCAGCCCAAAGCAGACGGAGGCCGATAGCGCCACCAAAATAATTCCTGGCACAGGCGTCTTCGTCAAGCCGGCCAGCATTGCCGCCCCACCTGCTGGCCCGCAAGACATCGTGCTGAATTTTGAGGGTGCCGACCTTCGCGAAGTGGTGCGCGTTGTCATGGGCGACATGCTGGGCGAGAACTACACCATCGACCCCAGGGTCAATGGCACGGTCACCATCCACACCAGCCAGGCCATCAACCGCGCGGCGGTCACCCCCATTCTGGAAACCGTCCTGCGCATGAATGGCGCAGCCATGGTCAAGGAAAACGGCTCGTACAAGATTGGCCCGCTCAACAGCGCGATGCGCGGCACCACCACGCCACAGATGGGCGCTTTGCAGTCCGGCTACAGCGTGCAGATCGTGCAGCTGCAATACATAGCCGCCCGCGAGATGTCCAAAATCCTGGAGCCGCTATTGCCCGAAGGCAGTATTCTGCGGGTCGACGAGACGCGCAACCTGCTGATGCTGGCCGGCGCCGAAAGCGAAATGCGCCACGCGCTGGAGACCGTGGGCGTGTTTGACCTGGACTGGCTGGCCGGCATGTCGGTGGGCCTGTTCACCCTGAAAAGTGTTGATGTCAAAAGCATACTGCCCGAGCTGGAACTGCTGTTTGGCGACAAGTCCAAAAGCCCGTTCGCTGGCATGCTGCGCATCATCCCCATTGAACGCATGAACGCCGTGTTTGTGGTCAGCCCAAGGCCACAGTACCTGGAACAAGCCAAGGTGTGGGTGGAGCGACTGGACCGCAACGGTGGCAAGAGCGGCACGCGCCTGCACGTCTACCCCATGCAAAACGGCAGTGCCGAAAAAGTTGCGGTGCTTCTGAGCCAAGTCCTTGGTGGCAAATCTGCTTCAACGACTGCGGCTGCCACGGTGGCGCCCGGTCTAACTGGCGCCACAGTACAGTCATCCGGCGCTAGCCCAACCACCGGCGCGTTGGGTAGCACAGCCGGGGTGGTTGGCACTGGGGCAACGTTACCAAACGCAGCCTCTGCCGCAGCGCCAAGCGTTGTGGCCTCCGGCACCGGTGAAGCACTGGGTTTGGGAGCAGGCAGCAGCATCAAGATCATTGCAGACCGCGACAACAACGCGCTGCTGATCATGGCCAATGGCGCCGAGTATGAAAAGATAGAAGAGGCTATCAAGAAGCTGGATGTTGTGCCGCGGCAGGTGCTGGTCGAAGTCACTATTGCAGAGGTTCAACTATCGGGCGCCCTGACCTACGGTTTGGAGTGGTTCTTCAACAACGGAAACAATCTCTCTGGCAGACTCGTCAACGCGTATGGCACGGCGGGCACCAGTGCGTTGTCAACCCTGGAACCTTCTGCGACCTTCGGCGCACCGTTGCCCTTCACGGCTGTGTGGAAGACCACTGGAGGCAATATTTCCGCCGTGCTCAGCGCATTGGCCAAAAATACCAAGGTCAATGTGTTGTCGTCGCCGCACGTCATGGTTACGGACAATCAAGTGGCCAAAATCAACGTGGGCCAGAGCGTCCCGATAGAAGGGCAAAGTACCGTGGTTGGCACGAATATTCTCCGCTCTGTGAGCTATGTGGACACTGGCGTTGTGCTATCGGTGCGGCCACATATCAATTCGGGCGGTCTGGTTACGCTTGAGGTCAGTCAGGAAGTGAGTGATGTGCAAGTTGGTGTGACGACCAGCGGGCTTAACTCTCCCACCATCAACAAACGCTCCGCGCAAACAATAGTTGCAGTTCAGTCGGGTGACACCATGGTCCTGGCCGGACTTATCAAAGACAACAAGACCGCAGGTTCGCAGGGTCTGCCACTGCTGTCAGAGATACCCGTGGTGGGTGCGTTGTTTGGCGCGAAATCTGACACAACTGAGCGAAGCGAACTCATCATCACCATCACCCCACGTGTGGTGAATGACAACCAACAGGCCCGCGACGTCACCGCTGAATTCCGCAAGAAACTCACCGGCATGCGCAAGCTAAACGGTGATGCAATCGGCACACTCAAGAGCGAAGAAACCAGCGCCGCGCAGGCCGAAGGCGCCAAAGGTAACTAAATTTCGCGTATTGGTGTTGCATTTAGGGAACACAGGCGCAAAAAGCCTCGCAAATCGCTTGGAATCTCTTTGACCTGTCTAGTGAACTTTTGTACATTGGCAGCATGCGTCAGGGAACTGGCCATCCGGCAGAGCAACTAAAAGTTTTTTTGACCGGTTTAGTCAATCCATGTACAATGGATTTCGTTAGTGCAAAAGGTAGTACACTGGGCGCGGTAATTTATATTGCCATCTCGGATGTATGAATTATTTTATTTTGGCCAAAATAGGAAACGTAAACATGAAAAAAACTTTTCAAAAGACTCTGATCGCTGCAGCCGCTGGCGTAGCTCTGATGTCTGCTGTCGGAACTGCTAGCGCTAACTCGCTGTTGTTCCCTTACTTCACGACAGAAGCTGGCAACACTAGTATTCTTAGTGTGTACGGCGGTACCGGCATGGGTACAGCGGCTGGTAGCGTGCACTATGTGTACAACTACGGTTCTGCTTGCACCCACTATGATGGCCTGGGTAAACTGACTGCCAATGACGTGATGCAACATTCCATTGCTTCCACAGCTGCGGGTGGCTTTGGCAAGGTGGTGGCTGCTGATACATCTGCACCTTTCTATCTGCCAGTTAAGGACTATGGCTTCTTGGTTCTTTCGTCCAAAGTGGCGGCGGGCCAGATCACTGGTGACATGATTGTTTACAATCCCACTTCCGGCATTGTGACTTCGTACGCTGGTATTGACAATGGTATTTTGGATACTACTGGTGCCAACGAAGGTAACTTCAACAACATCGCAGACACCAAGTTCAACCTGGGTTTCTACCCCACCAGCCTGGTTACAACTAGCTGGTATGGCGTGGTTGCTGGTAACATGAATGCTGCTATTGTTGCCGGTGCTAACTGGGCTGGTAAGGCTACTTTGAGCAATACTGCTGGTGGCGTGTCTGGCGTTTACGACAACGACGAGAATTTCGTTTCTGGCGCTATGACCAAGTCCCTGACTTGCTCTGGCATGGTTGCTCCTGCTGATCTGATGAACTCGGCTCAGCAAGCTACTGTTGGTCCTAACGGTGGTTTGGTTCACTCGACTGCAACTCCAGATGCAGCTACGCAAGCTACAGGCGTGGTTTTGACCAAGATCCAGATCATCACAGGCACTAAGGCTGGTGTTCTGCATCGCGAGCCAACATTCGCTGCGTTCTAATTGATCTCAGCGGATTGAGGGGGCTCTGCCCCTTTGAATCTAGTGAAAGCCCCGCATCAAGCGGGGCTTTTTTATTGATAATCCGGTTTGGCACGGGTTTGCTACACTGGCGTGGAATTGTTTTTGATTGTTGGGTATGAAACGCATTTTTTCTTGGGTATCAACTTTCTCTTTGCTGTTTCTGGCTGGTTGTGCAGGCGCTGGTCCTGAAGCCAAGAGTTCTGTGTTGATGACGATAGACGGCTTGGCGACTGGAAGTCTTCCAACGATGCCCGCGGTGGCGGAAATTGGGGGCCAGCCTGCAGCTTTGTACGCTACATCGGATGGGCGCCTTGTTTTTCAACGTGGATTGCAAAAACAGTTTTTGGATGCGAATGCGCCGGTTAAAGGCGGAAACCGCTTTCAGCTGAACAAAGATGGAAGCCACATCTATGCGCAGTGGTGGTCACACGAGAATGAAAAAAATCTGTACTTCACTTCAACGGTAGACAACGGGCAAAGCTTTGCGCCGGTGAGCATTGTCAATGACAACCATGGCGTTCTTTCACCGCACAGTTTCTTGCGTGGAGAAGACGGAACCATCGGGATGACGTATCACGATGAACGCCTCCCCCGCTTCCAGGCGTATTCCAACCGCTCAACGGACCATGGGCTTACTTGGTCGCGGCCGGATACGCGCCTGGATGTTGCGCCGGCAGGTGGTGAGTCGAGCACGGTGCAGAACCCTGTGGGCATTGAGTTGGACAAGACCTGGTTCGTAGCCTGGGTTGACTCTGAGACGCTACTTGGGAAGACCAGAAATCGAATCCTGACTACGCGCAGCAGTGACACCGGCCTGCATTGGTCGACTCCAGAGGTGGTTTTTGAATCCGAGCTGAACATTGCTTCACTGACGGTCAAGGGTGCCGGTAGAACGGTGGTGATTGCCGTCGCCGAGGCCGAGCAAGGCATACACGCATTTGTCTCACAAGATGCGGGTGCCAAGTGGCAGGGTTCGGGCCTGCTGGCGGGAACTGCGGCATTGGCCGGAACAGAAGGCAGCAGCATCAGCGGGATTCAGATGCAGATATCTCAAGGCTATGCCCATATTGCGTGGATGACGGCCCATCGCACCATGAAGACACGGATTATGCGTGGGCGTCTGAGCCTTGCAACCGGTAGCTGGCAAGGTGGCGCAGCGCGGCTGGATGTCAAGTCATTTGAAAATACCCAGTCTACATTGCCAACGTTGTTGGCGACACCGGGTGGTATGTTGCTCGCAGCATGGGTAGACAGTCGGGAGATCAGGCCCAATATCTACTTGTCGTGGTCCTCAGACAAGGGCGAAAATTGGACAGCCCCAAGTCCATTGGAACAGTCTGGCAGCGCATCGTACGGGTTGCCGAAGTTGGTGCAATGGGGTGACGACGCCGCCATCGCGTATGAAAGCTATCCCACTGACCGTATAGGAGAGGGGCAGTTTTACCTGCGGCTGCTGCCGGTAAGAGGTGCTACTGTGGTTTTGCCAAGCAATACAGAGCCAGTAGCTGTGACTGCGGAAGAGCGCAAAGCACTTTTGATTAAACGCGTAAACGACTTGTGGGCAAGTCGCATTGCCGACGACTACAAAGTCAGCTATGGAATGTTTGACTTTGCCTACCGTGCAGTTGTCACTGAAAAGAACTACATCAGCAGTGTTGGTGTGATGACGTATTTGGCGTACGAACAACCTGATGTTGTGATCAACGGCAATGAGGCAACCGTGACTACAAAGATCAAATATGAAGTCCAGCCTACCACCCTCCCAAATGGCCGCGTCCTGAAGCTTCCCGCAACAGATGCTGAGACCGTCAGCACCTGGGTGTGGGTCAAGGACAACTGGTACTTGGTTTTCAGGCCTACCCCGGGCGAACCAACCCTTAAATATTGAGAAACGTTAAGACCAGTGGCACCGGATTTCCGCTGCCGACTGGGTTCCTTCGGAAGTAAAGCATGCCCATCGTTCGGCGTCTGGCAAGTCTTGGACGCAACTTCATTGATGGCGTCGCCACACCGTTCCGCTTGATGTGGGAGCAACGCGGGTTGCTACGGCTGCTCATCCGGCGGGAGATGGTTGGGCGCACCTCGGGCACATCGCTTGGCAGTGCGTGGATGCTGGTTCAGCCAGCATTGCAAATGCTGGGCATGTGGTTCTTTTTGGTCATCGTGCTCCAGGTCCGCTCACCAGGTCGTGTGCCGTTTGTCAATTACTTTCTCGTCGGCATGGTGGCCTGGACCATGCTCAGCGAAATATTGCAGCGCAACCTGACGGTCTTGGTTGAGTTTGGCACGCTCTACCAGCGCACTATTTTTCCATTGCCCTTACTGCCTTTGCTGCCCTTGCTGGTTTCGGGGGCCATATATGGCACCGTGTTGGTCGTGGTGGCGGGTGTGATGGAAGGGCCGGTTGCGGCAGCTGGTGCAGCATTAGGCATCTTGCTGCTGCTGATTTGGTTGGTACCCATCAGCTATGGTCTGGCAGTCTTGGGGCTGTTTGTCAAGGAGGCGCGGCAGGTTGTGCCGTTCGCACTGACCATGCTGATGTATGTCACACCGATTTTGTACATGCCGGAACAGTTGCCATCCGCATTACGAACTTGGAGCGCGCTGAATCCGTTGGCAGACATAGTGGCGCTTCTGCATGCCATCGTGCAGGGAGAGCCCTGGTCGTTGGGCAATTTGGTGCGCCCACTCATCATTTGGCTGGTTCTAACTCCGGCCGCATGGATGCTTTTCAAACGCACCGAACCGCATATGCGAGAGGCGCTATGAGCGCCATACGCTTATGTGGGGTCGGCAAAACCTACGCCCAGTACGCACGGCCTTCAGACCGGTTGCTGGAAGTGATTATCGGCCGCAAACGCCATCGGGAATTCGTGGCACTTCAACCGCTGGATCTTACGCTGAACCGCGGCGAGGTACTGGGTCTGGTCGGCATGAACGGCGCAGGCAAGAGCACGCTACTCAAATTGATTGCCGGAACCATTTTGCCCAGTTCAGGACAGGTTGAAAAACATGGCCGCATCTCGGCCTTGCTGGAATTGGGTGCAGGCTTTCACCCGGAGATGACTGGCCGCGAAAACGTCTATCTGAGCGGTGCGGTGCAAGGCCTGACAACGGAGCAGATTGATGGTCTCTATGCCGGAATCGTCGAGTTCTCGGGCCTGGCGGATTTCATGGCCCAGCCGGTCAAGACCTATTCGTCTGGCATGTTCGTGCGCCTGGCGTTTGCCGTGGCAACCTGCGTGCAGCCGGACATTTTGATCGTGGACGAGGCCCTGTCGGTGGGTGACGGGGCGTTTGCATTGAAGTCTTTCAAGCGCATCATGGATTTCAAGGATGCGGGCAGCACGATATTGTTTTGTTCGCATTCGCTGTACCAGGTGGAGGCCATTTGTTCGCGGGCTATCTGGGTGCACCGAGGTGGCATTGTTCTGGATGGTGCTTCGTCCGCCGTAACCGCAGCCTATGGACAGTATCTGGAGTCAGGGCTCTTGCCTGGAGAAACACCGCCATTGGCGGCGCAGGCGCCAGCGGTCGTTGCCATGGATTCCCAGCCGGCCGAATCGATTGCCATCCATGCACCGCAAGGTCAGGCGAGAATTGCCGCTATTGAGGTCCGCGGTGGCGGGCGCGTTGACAAGGAGTTGGAGCTTGAAAGCGGCAAGGATGATTTGACGGTATGGGTCCAGTTTGCGTCTGATCCAGCGCTGCCCGATCCATCACTTGCAGTGACCTTGGTGCGCGCGGACAGCAGCATCGTGGCGAGCGCCAGTTCGCACAATGATGGCTTTTCGGTCGGCCGCGCAGTTGATGGACGTGGCGAAGTGGAACTGACTTTTGACAAATTGCCTCTGCTCAAAGGCGACTATTGGGTAACGGTGTTCCTGGGTTGTGAGCGTGCCATGCATGTCTATGACCACGCAGAGATGGTTGCTCGCGTACGGGTTATACAACAGGGGCTCGCGCAGGGCGTCGTCGCGTTACCGCACACCTGGCAGACTGTGTCGGACCGATCTGCCGGGGGCTAGCGGTATGGCGGAAAATGTATTCTCTCTGGCGGTGCTGTCCACACCAGACTGGTTGCGGCTGGGTGTGCTGTTTCAACGTGTGTTCGGGCATGCGCTGGACTCCAAACTGGCGGACTATAAGTACGCGCATGGTCATGGCGAATCCGTGGCGTTGGTTGACGAAAAAGACCAAGTCGTTGCCCACTGTGGAATGATATTCCGTCGGCTATTGATAGCGGGAAAGCCATCCCACGGAGCTCAATTTGGTGATCTGATGGTCGAGCCAGCGGTTCGCGGTATTGGGTCGCGTCAAGGGTTGCCGTTCTATCGGGTATTTACAGGCGCATTGCAGCAGCTCAAGAATGACACACCACTCCCGTTGGTATTTGGTTATCCCAGCGCGAGAGCTACTCGCCTCGGGGAACGCTTGGGACTCATCGTGGAAATGGATCAGATTCAAGAGTTGGTCTGGCCCACTCTCAGCGCACCTTTGCGTGCTGTCGAGCAACTGGCGTCACCCCGCCTAGCCACGGCGGTGGACCGGCTCTGGAAAGCAATGTCCCTGGACTTGGCGGATGCGGTGGTTGGTGTCAGGGACTGGACCTATTTCGAGCGGCGCTATTTTCACCACCCGGTGCATAAGTACCGTGTGTTTTTACTCCGGTCGCGCTGGTTAAGGTTGCCACTGGGGGCCTTTGTGATACGCAGTCATGGAGAAATGGTTGAACTGGTGGACTGGGTGGCGCCACTTCGGCATGGCATGGTCGTCATGGAGCAGGCCAGATGTGTGGCGGCCAGCATGGGGGCGCAACGATTGACAACTTGGCAAAGCAGTGCGTATGCACAACGGTTTGCGATGGGCACCTCCAGTTGTCAATCCATGCCGATTTGCGCCGCCGTTGGAGGCGAAATTCCATCGCAATGGATTGAGCAGTTCAAGGGCCACATGTGGGTCACTGCTGGCGACACGGATTACCACTGAGAACTACCGCATGCATTGGATGAATCCTGCGCTGGTCTACCGCTTGTATTTAACGGGAATGCGCGCCATTGCCTGTTTGCGGCCCGTGCGCTTCAAGTATTGGGCCGCCTGTGTCTGGGCCCGGGTGGCGAGTCCCCGTCGGTCTGAGCGCGAGTTGGTCATGCGTCAGATGAACACTTGCGCCAGTGAACTTTCACGTGGGACAGATCAGGCGTGGCAGGACTACCTGTGGCACGTGGGAGCCAACACCCTCAATACGTACTTGTATTCCTCCATGGGCCGCGGCTGGGTGGGGAGTGGCATTGAAGTATGTGGTCAGGAGCACCTGCAAGCGGCGCTTGACAAAGGTGCCGGCGTGCTGGTGCTGACCGCCCATCAACACAGCATGATGCAACTGGCTGTTACCTTGGGGCTACTAAACTTGCAGACGCATCCGATTTTGATGGACCCCGGATTGACGGTCCCTAACTATCTTGAGGAATATGCCGCTCGGGCAGTGCGTGACAGTAGCGCGCACTACAACGGCGGCGGGTATTTGTATGTGGATTACAGTGGCGCGTTTGTGCGCCCTGTGTACCGGGCCTTGCAGGCCGGTTGCGTCGTATTGTCGGCCAATGATTTTCCGGCGAGCCTGGCTCCCAAGCGCCGGCAGGTTGTGCCATTTCTGGGGCGCAAAATCTCGTGCCCCACGGGGAGCGTTGAAATCGCCATGCAGTGCGGGGCCACCATCGTGCCGAGTTTCATCTACCGCAAAGGCGGAGGACTCGTTGTCGAGTTCCATCCAGCCCTGGACGGTGAATTGGATGCCATCATGCGTGACTATGGCCGTTTGCTTGAGGCATCTGTGCGCAAGGACCCTGGTGCATGGGAAGGTTGGAAGTGGGCCGATGTATTTGACGTTCCAAATGGAGACAAACGATGATGCGGATGCGCAATGTGCTGGGCGACGTGTATCCCACCGAAACACCTGCGCACATGGCAGCGGCGCTCGGTGTCAAGAATGGCGAGTCCGTGCTGGACATTGGTGGCGGGCACAGCCCGCTACCCGAGGCCACGGTGGTGGTGGAATACAACCTGACCTCGGGACACGACCGGGATGGACACACGGTTGTGCTGGACGCACGGTACATGGAAGGCGATGCACAAAACCTCCCCTTTTCCGACAAATCGTTTGACTTTGCATATGCCAGCCATGTTTTTGAACATGTGCGCGAACCGGCTTTGGCCTGTAGTGAAATGATTCGCGTGGCGCGGCGCGGCTATATAGAGACGCCACGAAAGATGACGGAGCTGTACGCAGGGTACCCATCACACCGCTGGTTGGTGGATGTTTATGACGGCGTGCTGACCTTCGAGCGCAGATGGTTTATTGAAAGCCCATTCCAGAACTGCGTGCTGGCCCATGTGCACAATTTCAAGGGGGCAAGAGAAAAGGCGCTGGTGGACTTTCGTAACTTGTGTTGTGTGCAGTTTCCGTGGCAAGGCGAGTTCAAGTTTGCGGTTATCGAGCGCGCTGGTTGGCGAGACGAATTTGATTATGACAACCCAACCCATGCCGCCTGGTCGCATTTCTATTTTGCTTTGAATTTGCTGGCCAATGGGGATTCCTGGGAAAACGTGCATGTACATTCACAAACCGCGCTGGGAATGCTGCCAAAAGAAGGTGTATTTCATCTGCTGGACGGTGTAATTCATGTGCTGCGCGGCCAAATGGACGAGGGGCGGCAGAGTTTCGAGCGAGCGCAATTGCTGCATTGTGATGATGCGGCACTGGCCAGCAACCTGAATGCCCTCCGGACCGATGCAGAGCATTGTCACTTGCCATTGGGACGTGGACTGATCGCACGATTGAAAACCAAGCACGAAGAATAAAATTCCAGCGTGACGAATACGAATAACCAAATGATGAATGCAGTAGACAAGAATGCCCCATGCCCCTGTGGCAGCACAAAGAAATATAAACATTGCTGTCAGAAGAAGGAAAAACAATTGGCTGCAATGGCCAGTCGTCAGTCACCCATGATTTCGGGTTGGCTGGCACTTGGCATGCAGGCACTGCGCGCTGGCAACGGAGAGCAGGCCAAAGCATGGTACAAAAAAATAATCCAGATAAGCCCATCGAATGGCGATGCATGGCTCTGGTTGGGAGTACTGGAGCACCAGCTAGGCAACGCAAATGAAGCGTTGAAGTGTATTGCGGAAGCAATTCAAAACAAACCGAATAGCGCTCAGCCCTATGTCATTTTGGGCAATGTCTATAAAGAACTTGAGCGGTATATAGAGGCCGAGGCAAGTTACAAAAAAGCAATCGAAATAACTCCCGACAGCGCAGAAGCATTCAATAACTTGGGCACGCTGTATTGTATGGTGGATCAGTTCGATGAAGCCGCGGGTTGCTTTAGCAGGGCTGTATCCTTACAGCCAAAGTATGCCGAGGCCTACAACAATCTGGGAACTGTTCTTGTAAC
>Ga0066448_1000351_pt1 | contig 16357 bp, 16 predicted proteins | sample LakWasMet70_HOW9_2_FD_59536 | JGI IMG/M metagenome (GOLD analysis project Ga0066448, IMG submission 59536) | Freshwater sediment methanotrophic microbial communities from Lake Washington under simulated oxygen tension - Sediment Metagenome 70_HOW9 | ecosystem: Environmental > Aquatic >...
CCCGACCCTCGCCTTGTAAGGGCGATGCTCTCCCGGCTGAGCTAAGCACCCGACTAAAGAGCGACTAGTTTACAGCATCTTTTAAAGATTTACCAGCTTTAAATGCAGGAATTTTTGCCGCTTTAATTGTTATTTCTTCTCCACTTTGTGGATTGCGACCTTTACGCTCAGCTCTTTCCTTTACAGCATATGTTCCAAAGCCAACCAAGGCAACTGAATCACCTTTACTTAAAGCATTGGTAACAGCACCGATAAAGCCATCCAGAGCTCGGCCTGCATCTGCCTTAGTTAAGCCTGCAGACTCTGCAATAGCATCTATAAGTTCCGATTTATTCATTATTCCCCCTTAGGAAATCAATATTAAAATGTTTACTGCAAAACAAGCGCATTACTGTTGTGTGTCAATTTTAAGGACATAAGTAACGCTGCTCTTTATATCAATTGACTGAGCATAGTGTCAAGCTTTAAACCCGCCACAGGCCATGATTTTTGTGGTTTCGGTTAAGATTCTATTCACTAATGCGCAGTCAAGACCTGCTTTACAAGTTTAGCAGAATCCACTTCACTTTTTGAGTTTTCAGAAACTTCTGCATTATTGCTAGGTACCGGCATATACTGCAAAGCCACTTCCAAAACCTCGTCTATCCAGTGCACAGGTTTTATTTCTAGATTTTGTTTGATATTTTCTGGTATTTCTGCCAAATCCTTTTCATTTTCAGCTGGAATTAAAACAGTCGTAATGCCACCTCTATGGGCCGCCAACAACTTTTCTTTCAAGCCACCAATGGGCAACACTTCACCTCTCAGAGTAATTTCGCCGGTCATTGCCACAGACGCTTTAACAGGTATCTTCGTTAAGGCAGAAATTATCGCCGTGCACATGCCTATCCCTGCGCTAGGGCCATCTTTTGGCGTAGCGCCTTCAGGCACATGAATATGAATATCGTTATTCTGGAATAAGGCATTATCAATTCCTAAAATTTCAGATCGACTTCTTACTACCGTCATGGCTGCTTCAATGGATTCTTTCATGACTTCACCGAGTTTGCCGGTTGAAGAATGCTTGCCTTTGCCAGGAATCACAGCCGTTTCAATCGTAAGCAATTCACCCCCAACTTCGGTCCATGCTAACCCGGTAACTTGTCCAACCTGATCCTGTTCTTCAGCAAGGCCGTAGTTAAAGCGCCTAACACCCAGAAATTTATCAAGATTATCGGGTGAAATTTGCATTTTTACTTTTGTTGGATTGAGCAATAAGTCCTTCACAACCTTACGGCAAATTTTAGAAATCTCTCTCTCAAGACTACGCACCCCAGCTTCCCTGGAGTAGTAACGAATAATATCCCGAATCGCTAAATCTGAAATTTCAATCTCGCTTTCAAGCAGTCCGTTATTTTTAATCTGCTTAGGGATTAAATAACGCATTGCGATATTAATCTTCTCATCTTCGGTATACCCAGCAAGACGAATCACTTCCATACGGTCTAACAGTGCAGATGGAATATTCATGGTATTTGCGGTTGCAACAAACATGACGTCAGATAAGTCAAAATCAACTTCCAGATAATGATCAGAAAAAGTATGATTCTGCTCTGGATCTAGCACCTCAAGCAAGGCTGAAGCAGGATCACCACGAAAATCTGCGGCCATTTTGTCAATTTCATCCAGCAAAAACATCGGGTTGCGTGTTTTAATTTTGGCTAGATTTTGCAAAATTTTCCCAGGCATTGACCCAATATACGTTCGTCTGTGCCCGCGAATTTCAGCTTCATCGCGTACGCCACCCAGTGCCATACGCACATATTTTCGGTTAGTTGCCCTGGCAATGGATTCACCCAAGGAGGTCTTACCCACACCTGGAGGACCCACCAAACATAAGATTGGTCCCTTCAATTGCTTAACTCGTTGATGGACTGCCAGATATTCTAAAATACGTTCTTTAACTTTTTCCAAGCCAAAATGTTCCGCTTCCAAGACTTGTTCAGCAATCTTTAAATCATGGCGAACCTTGGTTTTTTTCTTCCAAGGCACGTTAATCATCCAGTCGATATAATTTCTAACGACTGTCGCTTCAGCTGACATGGGTGACATCAGTTTAAGCTTATTCAGCTCGGTATCAGCCTTGGTTCTTGCTTCAGCAGACATACCCGCGTTTTCTATTTTTTTGGCCAACTCTTCAATTTCGTTTGGCACATCATCCATTTCACCCAATTCCTTTTGGATAGCTTTCATTTGTTCGTTTAAATAATATTCGCGTTGATTTTTTTCCATTTGTTGCTTAACACGGACACGGATTCGCTTTTCCATTTCCAGCAGATCAACCTCGCCTTCCATAAGCGACATCAAACTTTCCAGACGTAAATCAATATCAACGGTTTCTAAAATAATCTGTTTTTCATTAACCTTTAAAGCCATGTGTGCCGCAATGGTATCGGCCAATCGACTTAGATCATCAATTCCAGCTAACGAATTTAAAACTTCAGGCGGAATTTTATTGTTTAATTTGACATATTGGTCAAACGACCCCAATACGGTGCGCTGCAACACTTCTTGTTCTTGCTCGGAAATATTGAGCACGTCTTCAATTGGTTGTATTTCAGCTGAAAAAAATGTTTGAGTCTCTACATACTTCAGCACACTGCATCGTTCGCTGCCTTCAACGAGTACTTTAACTGTACCATCCGGCAATTTTAACAATTGCAAAATATTTGCCAGGGTACCTACCTGGTAAAGATCTTTAAATTCAGGCTCGTCGACTTCAGCCTCTTTTTGAGCAACCAATAATATTTGTTTATTGTCGAGCATCGCTGAATCAAGCGCATCTATTGAGCGCTCACGGCCAACAAAAAGAGGAATTACCATATGAGGATACACAACAACATCCCGCAACGGTAACACTGGAACAAGAACTTCAGTTTGTGATTTATTTGTCATCTCTACCCGTCCGAAAATGTGACCGAAAAAGTCATACATAAAGGCATTATGGGGGCGCCAATTGAAATAGCAAGCCTTAATCAAGCATTTTTGAATTTTTTTTCAAAAAAAAAGGGCTTAATGTTTAAGCCCTTTTTGTTATTAATTTTAGTGATGGTGTTAATCTGCCGAAGCTTTCTTCTTTTCAGACTCATAAACCAACAAGGGTTCTGATTGTCCTAAAATGACACCTTCATCAACCACTACTTTGCTTATATTGTCAGCTGAAGGCAATTCATACATGGTATTCAGAAGCACATTTTCGACTATTGTCCTTAAACCTCTGGCACCGGTTTTTCTTTCCATCGATTTTTTAGCAATTGCCAGTAACGAATCGTCCCTAAATTCCAATTCGGCACCTTCCATTTCAAACAAGTGCTTGTATTGTTTAATGAGCGCATTTTTCGGCTCAGTTAAAATTTGTACCAAGGCCTTTTCATCCAACTCTTCCAAGGTGGCAACCACAGGCAACCGTCCTACAAACTCAGGAATCAAACCATACTTGATTAAGTCTTCTGACTCAACTTCCGCAAATAACTGGCCCACATTCTTTTTATCTTCTTTTGAGCTGACTTCGGCAGAAAAACCGATGCCGCCTTTTTCAGAACGCGCTTTAATTACCTTATCCAAACCAGCAAAAGCACCGCCGACTATAAATAAAATATTAGCCGTGTTAACTTGCAAGAATTCCTGCTGCGGATGCTTGCGACCACCTTGTGGAGGCACTGAAGCAATGGTTCCTTCAATCAGTTTTAATAGCGCCTGCTGAACGCCCTCACCAGAAACGTCACGCGTAATCGACGGGTTATCTGATTTTCTGGAAATCTTGTCTATTTCATCAATGTAAACGATGCCTGTTTCTGCTTTTTCAACATCGTAATCACACTTTTGTAGAATTTTCTGGATAATGTTTTCAACATCTTCACCAACGTAACCAGCCTCAGTTAAGGTAGTCGCGTCTGCTATGGTAAACGGTACATCCAATAAACGAGCCAGCGTTTCCGCCAGCAATGTTTTGCCTGACCCGGTAGGGCCAATCAGTAAAATATTGCTTTTAGCTAATTCGACTTGATCTTTTTTGGAACGGCTTCTCAAACGTTTATAGTGATTGTACACAGCAACGGCCAATATTTTTTTGGCGCGCTCCTGCCCAATAACATAACTGTCCAGTTCTTCTTTAATCTCTTTCGGCTTTGGCAAGTCGCCGTGTCCAAATGTTGAAGTTTCATCTTGTAACTCATCAACAATGATGTCATTACAAAGATCAACACATTCATTACAAATATACACTGATGGCCCAGCAATCAGCTTTTTTACTTCATGCTGACTTTTTCCGCAAAACGAGCAGTACAGTAATTTATCGTCGTCTTTGCTTTTTTTATCATTACTCATAAGGACTCCTGCAACTAACCAAGCCAATACAGCTTGTTGTCGATTTTGAATAGAGAATAACCGAAATACAAAAAATTACCACTGGTTATTTTTCAGCTTCCATCGACCTGCTGGATAAGACCTTATCGATTAGTCCGTAGCTTACGGCATCGTCTGCACTTAAAAAGTTATCTCTATCGGTATCCTGCTGCACTTTTTCAATAGACTGACCGGTATGATGCGCCAATACCCGATTCAGCTTTTCCCTGATTAATAAAATCTCTCTGGCATGGATATCAATATCAGAAGCCTGCCCTTGATAGCCACCAAGAGGTTGGTGAATCATCATTCTGGAATGCGGCAAGCAATAACGCTTACCTTTTGCTCCACCCGTTAACAGCAAAGCACCCATACTGGCAGCCTGACCGATACACATGGTGCTTACATCCGGTTTAATGAACTGCATGGTGTCGTAGATAGACATGCCGGCAGTTACCGATCCACCTGGAGAGTTAATATATAAGTGAATGTCTTTGTCAGGATTTTCTGATTCCAAAAACAGCAATTGAGCAACAACCAGATTAGCCATGTAGTCTTCTACTTGACCAACCAGAAAAATCACTCTCTCTTTCAATAATCTGGAGTAAATATCGAAAGAACGCTCGCCTCTGGCAGTTTGCTCAATGACGATCGGAACTAAGCCACCGGCGGCTTCTATAGCCTGCATCTGACCATTCATAATTTGTCTGTACATTAGGCTACCTTCTATTGTTGGTTGTTGTTCATAACATCACTAAATTTCATCGCAACTTCAGAAACTTTAGCTTGAGAAAGGAGCCATTCAACTGTTTGTTCTTCCAAAACCATCTGTTGGACTTCGCTTAAACGTTTGTTGTCAGAATAATACCACGTAACAACGTCTTCAGGGCGTTCGTAGCTTTTTGCCATTTCTTCAATGGTTTCACGCACCTTATTGTTGTCGATTTTTATGTTGTTTTTAGCAATCACTTCACCCAGGATCAACCCTAAAGCCACTCTACGTTTTGCTTGCGCTTCAAAAACATCTCTAGGTAACTTTAAATCTTCCAGCTTCATTTTTTGGCGCTTGGCTGTTTCCAAATATGGCTGCATCATGTTTTCAACTTCTTGATCAACCAAGGTATTCGGCACCAAAATTTGCACTTTTTCGTACAAATCATCTAAAACTGCGTTTTTTAATTTTGCCCGTAAAGCATTTTCCAGCTCACGCTGCATGTTGTTTCTAACATCTTCCCTAAAAGCTTCGAGCGTGCCGTTTTCTAAGCCATAAGCTTTTATAAATTCTTCATTAAGCTCAGGTAAAACCGGCCCTTCTATCGAAACCAGCTCAACGCTGAAATCTGCCATCTTGCCGGCTAATTTTTCATTTCCGTATTGTTCTGGAAAAGGTACTTGAAAAGACTTGGATTCGCCAGCAGTCAAGCCAACCAAATTATCTTCAAATCCAGGAATCATCTGCTTAGCGCCGATTTCAACCTGATAATTTTCTACTTTACCGTCAGTGAAGTTTTCACCATCGGTTGAGCCGGAGAAAGAAATAATTGCCCGATCACCTAATTGTGAGGGACGTTCTACAACTGCCCACTCGCGTTTTTGCAGACGTAATTTCTCAATCATTTCGTCAACATCGGATTCTTCAACAACTGAAGTAGGACGTGCAACTTCCAATGAACCAACGTTGTCCAGAGAAATTTCCGGATAAACTTCAAACTCAGCGGTGTATTTAAATCCTTCAGTTTCTTCCAAAGGCAAGATATGAGGATAACCAGCTGGCTTGAGTTCTTGTTTTTGTAGCGCTTCGAAATAAGTTGACTGTATTAAATCGCTGGTAATTTCACCACGCACCCGATCGCCATATAATTTTTTAACAACATGGGCAGGCACTTTACCAGGACGAAAGCCATCAATTTTCACTTCCTTTGCTAAAGACTTTAACCGTGCGGCTATTTTTTCCTGAACTTCATCTTCAGGCACGATAACAGTCATTTTCCGGCTTAATTCTGATGTCTTTTCGACAGAAACTTGCATTTCTTTACCTCAAAAATATTTAAAATAGAGTGATATTTGGACGCCGATACGGCTCGATGATATGAAAATCAACGATACTAATCGCCGACTTTACAATGGATAGAATGCTCTATCCATATAGAATTTAGTGGTGCGAATGGAGAGACTCGAACTCTCACAGGGTAACCTACTGGAACCTAAATCCAGCGCGTCTACCAATTTCGCCACATTCGCACTTTGACTGAGTTGAGGATTATAGCTGTAAAGTTATCGTAACAACAAGCGATAATTTCAGAAATTAGCAGCTAAATTAACCTTATCTGAGCTGACATTCACAGTTCTGTTATAAATCACCAGCCTGCGTATTGCAACTTTGTTAAATCCTAATATCATTAGTATAAAGCTCAATCCAATACGGGAATTACTCAAATGAACATTAACCTATCCAGCAGTGCAGTCAGCTTATTTAATTCTGCCCAGCAAAAAACCAACACTGCCGGGAAAGAAATCGCTCAACTGCCTGTGCAAAAAAATGAAGTTGGTAGTTCGGAATTTAATGCCAAGGATATTATTAAACCGGTGATCAGCTTAAAATCTGCCGAATTTGAAACGTCAGCAGCAGCTAAACTGGTTGAAGCAGACAATAAAGCCATTGGCTCATTAATAGATCTAAGAGCCTAGTTAGAAACTTACTGAGACCTGATACCCCAACCCTCGGGCTGTGTCTGCAAAATCATTCATAACCTGCTCGGAGCATTTGCTGATAAGACTGGCTTCCGGCTGAAGTGATGGTCTGGCAATTGTATAAATAAGCAATTCCTGAATGTGAATGGACTCTCTAATAGCTTTTAGCATACCTAATAACATGCGCTGCTCGTGCTGCATAAAAAGTGGATCTGGAGTAGTTATCAAACAGATTTGTAACTTTGTAGAGCAAATTTCGGCGCAAATCTGCAAGTTTTCCAAGGCTTTCTGAGCGCTCTGCTCAGCATTATTCAGTGTTTTCCGTCCACCATCGGTGGCACTATCAAATTTAAACCAAACTTCACCACCATAATCATGCAGGACTTTTAAACCGGCTTGAACCCGAGCATGGTGCATCAAACTACCATTGGTTATCAAAACAAACTTACTGCGCTTAAATACGCCAAATTCTGTCGCTATCTGACCAATCAATTCAACTGCTGCTGCAAAATCTTTTACGCTAGTGGGCTCACCATTGCCTGACATGGCTATATCTTTGATAATCCGATTATTTTCTGCCACGCCATAACGCTCAAAAAAATCACCCTGTAAAACATCAGCCAAAAATCCGCGTAACTCTTGCTCCAAGACTTGAAAGTCCAGTTCTGGCGCTGATCCAAGTTTCAAATCCGGCACCTGGCAATAAAGACAACGCCAGTTACACGCGTTATTGGTATTAAAATTGATGCCTATGGATAATCCACCCGCACGCCTGGACAGCACTGGGTAAACGTAAGTTAACCCGACAGCATCACGATTGTGGTTAGTGGTCGATAATATTGATGACATAATCTCTACAAACAAAAAAGCCTTGGCTTAACTTAAACCAAGGCTTTGAAAACTTTTAGGGATAGGTTGGTTAGTTTAATTTAACCAAAACCTCACCGCGCCCCTTCTCAGCCATATCCCCAGCATACCGTTGCACACGATTAAAGCCAGCAGAAGCTTGAGCAAATTTAGAATTAAATTTTTTGAAGGATGCAAACAAGATGGGTAAAAATGCCAAAGTATGTGCTCCGCAATCATTGAAATTAGCGGATAATACCGGTTGATTCCAAAGCAGTAAAGTGCCGCGGCGCATTGCATAGCCTAGATATTTTCCAGTTTGGCCCATCACGGCAATGGTTCCTGCGGTCATTCTTGATCCGCAATAATCGCCAGCGTTGCCTTCGATAAGGATATTGCCTCGGCGCATATGGTCGCCAGCCCGCTCACCCACGTTGCCTTTAACTAGAATAGTACCGCCTTTCATGCCCATTTTATTGCCTGGCAAAGCTGCACCCAAAAAATCCCCTGCATTGCCAGTAATGGTTACTAAGCCCTTCTTCATTTCACATGCCGCGTAAAGCCCAGCGTTACCGTTAACGGTAATTTCGCCGTTTTTTATGCCCAAGCCCAGATAAGCGCCAGCATCGCCGTTAACAGTCAGCGTGCCGCCATCCATTTCTTTACCGATAAAATCCAGTTTATCGCAACTATTTTGGATAACAATTTGCTGAGCATCCGAGCCTTCAATGCTAAATAACTCATCGACCCTAAATTTTTTCTTACCACTTTGCAGCTCTAGCGCACCTATCTCAGCGGACGACAAATTTTGCAGTTTTTGTGGCACCAGCGATGACATATCAACCCGTTGTTGCGGCTGGAGTTTAAGAGTAAAGGTTAATGCGCTCATGCCATAATCTCCTGCAAATGAAAGTGGAACGGCCCTAATTTGCCACCATAGTTGCCCGCACTAATCCGCTTAATACCGTTAGCAGCGCCCAAATCACAAGCGGCTTGAATGCCGACTCGCATGGCTTTATCAATATCTTCTTTAGTTAAACCATCAATAACAATTTCCATGACCGATTCAATTTCCGGCGAAAGATCAGTTTTAGTCGCACCTTTTAAAGTCGGGCAAAACGCATCGTTAGTGGAGGCGCCCAAAGAAGCGTATTTTGATCCCACTTTGGAACCAGAGCGCACCACGCCACCAGGAAATGGCATGATTACATTCGGCATTTTGCGCATGGCTTCAATTGCTGCTTCGCAGGCTGCCAAGGCTTGCGGTTGCGATTCTGCCAATACCAAAAAGTTACCTCCACCCACTGCATCAACTTGTCCTGTGGTGGCTTCAGTCAAAAACTCGCCATCCATCACTGGAATTCGCCAGTAGCGCTTGCCGTCGATTTGTTTAGAAATTTGAAAGCCATCGCCAAAATAACGCAGATTTTTACCCAAAGCGATACGCGTACCGCCATCAATACCAGCAAACAATGCTGAAGTTGGCGAGGTTAATACACACTGCCCTGCCCTGGTTTCCAATTGCTTGGCCAAGCCTTTGCCACCCATCGCAAAAATCATTACTGACACGCCTGGTCGACCATCGGGGGTTTCAGACGGATCTAACACCCTTTCAATTCCGGCTTCGCAACCGCAAGCGATGACCGAGGTAGCAAAGCCAGTCATGGCCTGGGCCGAAATCATGGCCCATTTTTCATTTTGTGCAGTGATGATTGCTCGAGTCGCTTTCATTGGAAACGCCTCGGCAAAAGTCTCATCAATTACTACGCCGTTAATAATCATATTGTCATGCTCATTGTTTAATCTTACTGGTGACGAGAATGGTTTAGTACCCTGATTTGCTGGGAGTTTGGTATTGCATTATTTTATTGTAATGTAGATTCAAGCAGTTTGATTGAACCATTCCCAGAACACCAAATAACTCGGGCAAAAGTTGGCTTATTATAGACAAGAAACGCTCCAGAAACGTACTAATCTTCATTGCCCGTGTAATCATTATGTGCACAAGCAACTAAACCAATCTAAATAACCGGAAACTTAACCCTAAACTCCGCCCCCGGCGCTTTGTTAAGTACATCAATTTGCCCTTGCATGCTCACGGTCATTTGATGTGCTAGTGCCAAGCCGATGCCCGTACCAACCGTTTCTCGGGTCATTTCATTTTCAGAACGGTAAAACAGTTTAAAAATCTTTTGCATTTGATCTTTGGCAACGCCTGGACCAAAATCCCGCACACTAAACTGAACATGCTCACTGCTCAAACGCACACATTCCAGCTCAATGGTTTTAAGCTCCGCTTTGGCAGAGAATTTAATGGCATTGTCCACCAGATTGATCATGATTTGGATAAACCAATCGGGATTCACTTTAATAATAGCCGATGCGGCTTTTTGATCACATCGCATGGCCAGTGTAAAACCGGCCAGCTCGACTTGGCTGGATACTTTTGATTTTACGCTGTCCATTAACTCGGCCACTGTTACGCTAGTGAATACGGGTTGCTTTTCATTGCGGGTCATCTTGGCAAGCTGAAGCACGTTATTAATCAAGCGCGATAGCCGTTCGCTTTCGGCAAAAATAAAATCGTAATAGGTTTTTTTCCTGGCCTCATCCACCCAACCGGCTTGCAACATTTCCGCGTACATACGAATGGACGTCAGCGGCGTTTTTAACTCATGACTGACGGCGGAAATAAAATCCTGTTGTTGATTAACCAAACTAATCTGACCGACACCCAGTCGATATAAACCAAAAAATCCGGCGCAAAACACCACGGCAAGCACGGCAGTTAACCAGATAATCACCAGCCCGCCGGGGCCTATGGGCAGTTGGGTTATGCTAAACAGCAGCTGCATGTCGCTAAATGGATCAGACAAGCGCGCCTGATAGAGCAACTCACCGCTAATTTCCTGCCGACTGGATAAGTAACCTCTGGTGGTTCGTCCGGTAAATGCGGATAACACATCCCCACGATACACCACCAGCAAATCACTCATTTGTGATAGCACGGTTTCTCTGAATGCGATATTGACGATGTTTTGCAAGAATGGACTTTGTTCTACCAGCAAGCCCTGGATATAGCGCTGTCCATTCAGCCAAACTTTGCGGAAGATAACAAAATGTCCGCTATCCAGCTGGCTGAATTCAAAAGGATCGATGGCGCCTTCAAAGGTACGGATAGGTAATGAATCGGTTTTTGCTGCTTGTTGTGGAGCCGGTAGTTTTTTATCAACCCCCGCATCGGCTTTCATTTTTGCACTATCCAGGGTTTCTGGCAGTGCGCTTTCTTCCTTGCGCATTTTGGTTAGGGCTTTGCTGAGCGCGGGTTTAAATGATTGCTTTAATTGCAAATCCTCCAGCCGACCCAGCTTGTTTTCTGATTGCATTTTGGCTGGTGCGGATTTTTTTAGCTCATCAAAAGCCGCCTGCCCTTCTATGGTTTTTTCCGGTTCTGGCGCGGGTGCGTTTGCCACGGGGCTTGCTGCATACTCGTTACTGGCTAAGCCAGCGTTATCTTTGGCTCTATTTTTAGGTTTGACCGTGCTTTCGCGCTTTTCCGCATCCGCATACTGATTTTTGACCAAACGATTTTCACTTAATATCTGTTGAATGCGGTTTTGCAAGGCCGACCTATCCGCAAGCTCTTGCGATCCTATACCGTAACTGGCGGCCTTCTCACGCCCCTCCGGCATTAACGGCGTCATTAGCCTTCCAGCGGCATCAACTTGAAAATAACCGATCAGCCCGGGTATTTCAGATTGCACTGGATAACTGGACAGCGGTGAACGTTGCGAAAAATTGGTTTTAGATTGTCCAGCCACATTCAAAAACGCATAGTCGCTAAACGGGCGTTGTTCTTCACTCGCCATTAGCCGCAAAAAATGGCCGTTAATACGATTAGTTAGCTCATCCGCCAGCAACTGGTGCTGATGAAAGGCCTCCCAGCGTAATCGGCTAAATGATTGTTGGATTAAGATGGCGGTTGGAATGGTCAAGCTTAAAAAGAACCAAAGCAACCACCGGCGCAGTTTGCTTTTATCCAAACCTTTAAGTTTATTGTGCTTCATAACTGCGTATTAACTAGCCGATACCCAGCACCGCGCACCGTAATCAGCAAGGTTGGCTCGGCTGGATCTTGTTCTATTTTACGGCGCAGTTTGGCAATATGAATGTCCACAGTGCGTGTCTCCAATTCCACATGGCTGGCATAACCCCAAACCTTGTTCAATAACTCATCGCGGGATACAGGCCGCTCAGCATTGCTTTGTAAATACTGCAAAATATCGATTTCCCTGCGCGTAAATGACAGGGTTTCTGAGCCACGCAAGCCGGTTAAGTTTTGGCAATCGATTTCCAACTGCCCGCCCAGTTGAATTTTTTGGGTTTGAGCTGTTAAAGCCCGAGTTCGCCGCAACACCGCCTGCACTCGCAGCACCAGTTGCGCCACTGAAAACGGCTTGGCAACATAATCATCCGCGCCCAGCGCCAGGCCTTCAATAATATCTTCATCATTGCTTTTGGCGGTTAGCATGATGATGGCTAAATCCCGATCTTGTTCGCGGATGCGGTTACAAATCTCAAAACCGTTAATGCCCGGCAACATGACATCCAGTAACACCAAATCGAAATTGCCTGTTAGCGCTTTGTGCAAGCCTTCCGTACCATGCCCGGAAAAATCCACCTCATAGCCGTGATAAACAAACACATCGATTAAGCCGGTGCGGATGGCGGTTTCATCTTCAATAATCAAAATCCGTAATTTTCGTTGCATAGCTTCTACCCAGTTAGTCCTCATCAGTGTAGCAAGAGATAACTGTTTTCCGGCACCGGCTATGTAAATTTTTTGTAAAAACACACCCCAAAAGTTTTACCAAACCGTGTCTACAGTTTGATTAGCCAACTGCATAGACTGTGCCTCGTCAAATAACTTTTTCAACGAGGCAAGCACATGACTTTAATCGCACGATTTACCAAGCTATTCCATGCCGATATGCACGCGGTATTGGATGCCATTGAGGAGCCGGAATTGCTGCTTAAGCAATCCATACGGGAGATGGAAGAAATTCTTACTAAAGATGAAAAACACATTCAGTTATTAAGCTACGAGCAACAGCAACTGCTAGCCAAGCAACTGGAGTTGGAACAAAGCTTAGCTGAAGTCGATGAAAAATTGGCCCTGTGCTTTCAAGCCAATAAGGATGAGTTGGCTAAGGCATTACTAAAACAAAAACTGGCGTTACAACAGCATCAAAAGACTATATCCGCCAAACAATCCGAACTCAAAGAAAGCATCACCCGTTTAACTACTCAGTTAAACGAACACCAAAACCAATTCGCCAGCATGAAGCAAAAAGCCGATATTTTTTTGGCCAAGTCAGGTGCGGTCAATTGGGAATCCCCGCAAACCGCCATCCGCGATGAAGATGTGGAAGTGGCTTTTTTATATGAAAAACAAAAATGGGGGCAATCATGAAAACAGCCACCTTTTGGCAAGGCTTAGCCATTGCCGTTATTGCTAGTGTAGTCGGCAGTATTGGCTTTTTTGCCTTGAGTTATTTATTTAGCAATAACCTGAGTTTGCGACTGTTAACCAGCGCACTCACGCTAGCTTACCTGCTGTATTTGCTTAGCCGCAGTCAGGAAAAAGTTGGCAGAGTTAGCGCGCTGTTGATTTGGCTGGTTTTAATCACGGCGCTTTGGCTGGTGTATCCGGCAATTGGCCTATTTTTACTGGCGCACATCGCAAGTATTTGGCTGATTCGCTCACTGTATTTTTATAACAGCCTGATCTCGTCACTGGCTGATTTGGGATTGAATGCGCTGAGCATGGCGTCAGCATTCTGGGCTTATTTCCACACCGGCAGTTTGTTTTTGGCGATCTGGTGCTTTTTTCTGATGCAAGCGTTGTTTGTGTTTATTCCCAGGCACAAAGGTCGCTTAGGAGATAAGTCAGAAGTCTTGGGCAGTGCCACGGATTTTAACAATGCTTATAACACGGCTGATGCGGCGGTGCGCAAGCTTTCATCTTTGCATTGATTTTACATGGTTTCGGTGGATTACGTCGCGCACAAAATGCTTACTTTTATTAAGTCTTGAGTTGTTGCGCGACTAATCCACCCTACGAATTGGTGCTTTATGAGTGTTGTGGCACGAACAAAGCAGCCAATTACCCTACCAATTGGCACTAACCGACTAAAAACCTAGCTAAAACAAAGAGTCACGCTAGTAACACCTTACCTAACTTTATAACGGAGAACTACCATGAATACCAAACTAATAGCCATCAGCCTTTTAACAGCTACTGCCACCACAGTGGCCTTACTACCAACCATTCAACATGCTATCGCCACCACCAACCCACTCTCAATCCAACCTGATCCTAAAATGATTAAAACCACCGCCAACCAGCGCCCGCAAATAGAAGTCGTGTTCGTGCTTGACACCACTGGCAGCATGGGCGGACTAATCGCTGCAGCTAAAGAAAAAATCTGGTCTATCGCCAGCACTATGGCTTCAGCGCAAACCGCACCGGAAATCAAAATGGGGCTAGTGGCATTTCGGGATCGTGGTGATGCTTACGTTACCCAATCCGTTGCCTTGTCCAGTGACTTGGACTCCATGTATGCCAAGTTAATGGATTTTCAAGCCGATGGCGGCGGTGACAGCCCCGAAAGTGTTAATCAGGCGTTATCCGATGCCGTCAATAACATGAGCTGGAGCCAAAACCCAAACACTTACAAAGTGGTGTTTTTGGTAGGCGATGCGCCCGCGCACATGGATTATCAAGATGATGTTAAATACCCGCAAACCCTGGCACTCGCCAAACAAAAAGGCATTATCATCAATGCTATCCAATGTGGCGAAGATCCGGAAACCAAGACCAATTGGCAGCAAGTGGCCAGTTTAGGGCAAGGCAGTTATTTTCAGGTTGGGCAAACTGGCAATGCCGTCGCTATCGCCACACCTTACGATAAAAAACTGGCAGATTTATCCAACAAACTGGACAGCACTCGGCTGTTTTTTGGTGATGAAAAACAAAAAGCCAAACAAGCGGAGAAATCAGCCGCCACCGATAAAGTCCATAGAGAAGCTACCGAAGAAGCCCGTGCCCGCCGTGCTGCCTTTAATATTTCCAAGAGCGGCAAAGCCAACTTCTTAGGTGAAAGCGAACTGGTCGATGCGCTTGATAGTGGCAAAGTTAACTTATCCAGCATTCCAACCAAGTCTTTACCAGCACCCATGCAAGCCATGTCGCCAGCTGCTCAGGCAGAATTCGTTGGTAAAGCCAAAAAAGAACGGACTGAATTGGAACATTCCATCAAAGAACTGGCTGATCAACGAGATGATTATCTAAAAAAACAAGTGACTGCCGATGGTGGTAAGAAAGACTCGCTGGATGCCAAACTGTTTGGTGCAATTCAAAAGCAGGCCAAGGCTAAAGGCTTGGATTATCGGGAGGAAAATGCCAAGTATTGAGTTTTGTATAAGATTTATTAAAGTATAGCCATAGTTCCCACGCTCCGGCGTGGGAATTCATCCTGAAACGCTCCGCGTTTCGTGACGCTGGAGCGTCAATGGCGGCGTTTCCAAGCCGGAGCGTGGAAACGATAAAAAACAGCGAATAAAATGACTTATTCCGCACCAATTTGAATAATCTGATTCAATCGCTCGCACACTTCTATGAACAGATGGTCTGGCATGGTTTTTAGCGGATGAGATTTGGCTTTGCGTAAGCGCCAGTCAAAAGACTTGGGTTGATGACAGAGGACATAACTGGTTTGCCCAGCTTTACGACCGCTGGTTTTTCCTACAGCAACGGCAAATGGATTGTCGGCATTGTAGGTGGCGGTTGTCATGGGCAAGCCAATCACTAGCGAGGTTTTTTCATTGAATACACGCGGGGATAACACCAGAAACGGATGAACATCTCGCATTTCCTGACCAACTTGGGGATTGCAATCAATCCAGATAATATCTTTTCGATTCGGAACCCAATCCGCCGTTTCCTTAAGCCTTACCAACGCTCAGCTCCGATAGTTTGCTCGCTGACCATGGCTTCGCCGCCATGTCGCTCAGGATCGTAGCAAGCCAGGCGTTGTTCCAATGTTAATGCGTCATCTTTTAATGGCGTGATGATAACTTGGTCGTTCTCTACTGAAACTCGCACTTGCTGATGGTTGTGCAAATGAGCCGCTTTGGCTATTGCTGCTGGCAGGCGAACGCCAAGATTATTACCCCATTGTTTGATGTCTAGTATGACTTCGGTCATAACAATCTCCAAAATGTTTAAACGTAAGTATAAACATTTTGGAGGACATGGGTCAAATCATCTCGCCTATACCCAGTCGTCACCGCCACAAGCCATTCCCCTTCCCACAGTTAACGCAACACCCCACTAGCAGGCGTATAACTATCCAACACCTGCACATAATTCGCT
>Ga0066448_1000369_pt1 | contig 15645 bp, 11 predicted proteins | sample LakWasMet70_HOW9_2_FD_59536 | JGI IMG/M metagenome (GOLD analysis project Ga0066448, IMG submission 59536) | Freshwater sediment methanotrophic microbial communities from Lake Washington under simulated oxygen tension - Sediment Metagenome 70_HOW9 | ecosystem: Environmental > Aquatic >...
GCATTGTCACTCTCAGTATCAACAGTTATCACCTGCCCCTGTTCCATACTAGACAAAGGTTCTGCCGATTGTTGCTGTTTACTTAGCACCTCTAGCGTCGCTTCTGAAACATCATTTTTCCGTTCCTGAATACGTTTGGATAGTGTTTCATCAGACGCTTGAAAATCAATGATTATAAATTTAACAGCGCATTCGTTGGCTAGCTGTCGAAACTGGTTTCGTTGCTCAAGTTTTAAAAATGCGGCGTCGATGATGGTAGAAAAACCATTCTCTAGTACGACTTTAGCAAGCTCAGCCAGATGTCGGTAAGTTTTTTGCGACGCTTCCTGCGTGTAAATTCCGTTATCTATAGGGCTATTGGTACTTGCATGAGTCCTATAGCTAAATAGGCGCTTTCGCTCCGTATCTGAACGTATCTGTATTGCGCCAATTTGTTCCGCCAGTTGAGCGGCAAGCGTCGATTTTCCAGAACCGGAAAAACCGTGCGTAATGATCAGCGCTGGCGGTTGCCGGGTGGCTTTGATAAATTGATCGGTCAGATTGGCAAATAGTTCATACTCGGATCTGGCCAGGGTAATGACGGCAATATCCGGATTTTGGGCGATCCGTAATACTGCGATTTTAGCGCGCACTAATGCTCGATAAACCAGGTAAAAGCGTAATAAAGCCAGTCCGGTGTAATCGCCCGTGTGCTGCAAATAGTGATTGAGGAAGCGGAAGGCTAGGACGTCATGGCCTAAATGTATCAAGTCCATCACTAGAAAAGCCACCTCGCTCATGACATCAATCCAACGCAGCAAGGGATTGAACTCGATACAGTCAAAAAGCAGCACCGCACCGTTGACTACGGTCATATTAGCCAAATGTAAATCACCGTGGCATTCGCGCACATACCCTTGTTGTTTTCGATGTTGCATTAATGGTGACTTGTTTTTCCATTCTTCATCGCACCAGGTTTGGATGGCTTGAAGTTGTTGCAGTTGCTGGCTGTTATCCAGCAAAGGCCTGATATGGAAAAAATTCTCATCCAGCCAACGTTTGATGTCTTGGCTATCGCCGTAAGGAGACTGTTCGCCGGCTTTTTCAATACGGTCATGAAAATTGGCGACCATATCGGAAATCTGATCTATTTCCTTCATGCCCAACAGCCCGCTTTCACTCAGCTCTTTTAGTGTTTGTGTTGACGGAAACTGCAACATTTTGACGGCGTATTCAATTGCTTCGCCGGCACCATCCATGCTAGGTTTGTCAATCTGGCCGGTTATCGGGACTACCTCAAGATACCAATCTGCAGCCAGTCTGCGATTTAGCCTTAGTTCTTCCTGACAATAAAACCGACGCTTTTCCAGGCTGGAAAAATCCAGAAATCCGAAATTGACCGGCTTTTTTATTTTATAAACATATTTTCCGGTCAATAGCACCCAGGAAATATGGGTTTCAATCAGTTGAATAGCATTCGTTTCATGTTGATAGGCGGCTGGCTTACAAAGAGCTGCAATTAAGTCGGGAGGTGTATTTAGCGTTGTCTCGTTAATATTCAAGATAATGCTCCCAGAAACAGAAATTGTTATGGCTTTATTGAAGTTACCAATAATCAGAACTAAATGTTACAGACAATTTAATATTCAATATGTTAATTCTTAACCACTGGAAAATATAAGCCCTCTTTTTTTCATAATGGCAAAAATCGAACCCCTTAACAAGCTCGGCCCGCTTTAAAAAAATACTGGTTAACTTTAATCGCTGCATGCACAGCTATAAGCAGCTATTGTGAAGGGTTTAAGTGTGATTGCGTATGATTGCCACTACTCTTCAGACCAAAATAAAGATTGGTAATAATTCATAGAATTTAGGGTTGATTCGCAGTATAAAGAAGACAAGATTTCCAGCTTGTTTATGCCCCTCCTTCTTCTCAAATGGATGTTTTGAAGTGCAAGGACGCACACTTTTTTCCAATAAAATCCTCCGCTTTTCTTGATTAGTTAAACAACCATCGCAGCCGTTCAACAATTCCAATTGTGACGAACCCAGCCTAAAACGATGTATCTAAACCTGAGTTTCTTGCGATTGCTCCAGATTTGTAGCGACTGTTCATTTGATCGACAATCAAATGGGTAAAAAATACTACCCTCGGAACACCGTTAACCCAGGCACAAAAACAACCAAAGCGAAAGTCAGAGCTCGATTTAAAGCTGTTCCTCTAGCACTTGTATTCTCTAATAACTAGCGATGCAATCAAATTAACTCCTGATGTTGAACACATATTTGATTAACATTCAGATTTTTTTAGCTTATTATTTGATCAAGATTAATAGACTATTTACCCATGTGAAAAACAATACATTAGTGCAAATTAAAAATCTGGACTTTGGGCATGCAATTAGCCAGTTACAGGGCTTGTTCGTTGGTCTGTTGCGCATTTGGACCATTCCCATCGTGTTATTGTTGAGTATGGCATCTGGCTTTACCACCTACTATGGCTTGGCCAATTTTATTACTCCCTGGATTGCCTTGGTTATTACGATAGCCGTCCAGTCCATCATTGTCATTTGTTCATTTGAGTTGGCCGGCATTCATTGGAAAGCCAATAAAATTCGTTATCTGTCCGTGGTTCTGTCCTTATTGATAGCCTTGGCTGCATCGGTATCGTTTTCTTATTTTAAATTTTACGAAATTTCCGAACACGATAATATGCGCATAAGCCGCCTGACCGGCTTAAAAATTGAAATCAAACATTATTTGGATGAAGTTGTTGTAGTTAAAAACCAGATTTTGGATAAGCAACGCCAGGAACTGGCGGTTGCTTCCAAAGACGTGTCGCAGGCTTATTTTGGTACACACCCCGATATTGCGAGTGAATATAGAAATCAAGTCGGCCAGGGTCCATTCTGGAAACATTTCAACCAACTTTATGCTGAAAAAAAACAGGCGACTGATAAATTAAATCAGCAAATGCTTTTGCTGGATGACACTATCCGCAAACTTCAAAACGATCTTAACAACCTGGATACCTCAGAGGCAGCTGAAGATAATTACAAAAAGATGGTGAATAGTTTTCAGGAAGTGCAACTGCAAGTAAATCAATTGCCGGCACTTACTGATAAACCGTTTCCAGCGGCACCATTATTAATGTCTTACCAGCAATTTATCCAAAATATAAAACCTTCTTTTTCCATGTGGCAGGGTTTTTCGGCATTTGCCTTTATTTGTGCGGCTATGGTGGATTTTTTTACCGTACTGTTATCTTACCGGCTGGAGTTCTCATCACCCGGACCACTAAACGCGCATGAGGAAGAACTGGTATTTGAATGTTTGCGTGAATTTTCCGAATTTAAAATCAACAAAAACGATGAGCTGCAAATAGTCATTGAAAAAACCGCGCTGGAAAAAGCGCAACGGTATTCTGACTGGTCCAGAATGTTTGCAGTTGGTTTGCTGCTAAACCGTGGTTTTTTAAGAAAGTTGGACGAACGCACCGTTGAATTTGCTCCGAGCTTATATCCACTAGTGGCCGATAAAATGGCCAAAAAGTTACGCGAGCTAAAAGCTGCACAAGCAGAATTAACACCAGATCATTATGAATAAAGCCCAGCAATCCCTTGAAATTTCCTATGCCAATATTGATTGGGCACGTGCTGACACGGTAAAAACCAGCCATTGGGATCCAGGTTTTGATGCAGAGCGCTGTTTGGTTTTTTTAAAACTTGGGCCTTTTCAAAGATTATTTGAGAAGCCCAGTAACTTTACCAAACGCTTTTATCATACCCTGTATCCGTTACCCATAGAGCATTGGCAATTTACCGAACAGTTAGCCTTATACGATGGTTTTTGCAGCATAGATGTGGATTTAACCATCCGCTATCAGGGAACATTAAATTACATCAAAAAATCTGATGCAAACTTACAGGAAGTTAATAAATTCATCAAAACCTGCTACGAACCCCTAGTACAGGATATTGTGCAGGAAACGTTACTTAAATTAACTGATGGAGCCTGGGTTAGCACTGGTTTAACAGCTCAGGAACATGAAATTGAAATCGCTGTCACCGAATTGTTGCTGGGGCAAGAAATTCAAGCAGATGCGCTATGCCAACTGAAGCCGCATTTCGGCGCTTATCCGGACATTAAGTTTAAGGAAGAATCGATTTATTTGATGGCGATGAAAAAAAATTATGAGTTGATCAGCCAGAAACAGCAACAAACCTTTTTACAAGAACATCTGCTTGAGCAGCAAAGACTGGAACAAAAACAACAACAGCTTGAACTCTTGGCTCGCGAGCATGAAATAAAATTACAATCGCTTGCGCTAAAAGCCGAGCACGAACAGAAAACCTTGCTGGAGCACGAGCGGCAATTAAGCGAAAAATTGGCTATTGAAAAACGCCTGCATGCCGAACAAGTTAAACACGAAACGGCACTGCATCAATTATCGATTACGGAAGCTCTAATACGGCAAGAACAAAAAGAAGCCTTAGAACGGCAATTTGAATTAAAAACCCTGGATACCAAACTGGAACACCAGCTTATCATCAAAGAACGACAGCTAGCCGCTAAAATCAAGGCGTTTGAACTTGAAAAAGCCCAATGGTCAAAAGCTAAAGCAAAAATACAAGCGGAAGAAATTGAAACCAGAAATCGCCTCAAGCAACAGGAACTTAATGCCGATCTAGTTAAAAACTTATCAATTATATCAAAAGCCAGCTCAACAACTCAGAGCGACCCAAAACCTGGCTAGGGCCAACAACAGGGTGGACACCGACCGCATTCCGGTATTGAAGCTCAACTTTTGACGGCAAATCAAAGGATGCTGCTGACGTAAGGAAGCGCATCATCCGAGTCGTTCATAAGCATAAATCCTAAATTCACCTGAGTCTTGCTCAACACTCTGCTAAAAATGTGATTACCAAACCAATCATTTCCTAATTAGAAGATGATTTCGCCGTAATTTTGAGCGCTACCAGCAAGCGACGAAAATCTTGCGTACTTAAGGCGTCGTTTGCAATCAACAAAGTCCGGCGTTTATCATTGGCAAGATAATGCAAAAAAATGGCTTGGGTATTTACAACGGTAGTTGGCAAAATTTGCACGGCTGATTCATCGCCGATCTGCCAGCCAGTTTGTTGGTTATATTGAATTGTGCATGAGGCTGGTTGATAGTGTTTGCTCAGCCACAGACCATGTGACAATACGCCTAAAAATACCGCAACCCGCACGCCCCACGGCAAACCATTAAGTAAACTGGCGAATAATGCCAGTGTATACAGGGCAACTAGAAAGCGAGTTAACCGTTGCGATTGTTGTAATATAAAATACTGTGTTGGTTCGGATTTTTTAGCGTAGGCCATAGCTATGCTTAATGAAGACTTCTATTTTGCGTAACCAGATAGTTAATAATGCGGTGGCACTTCATCCACGATTTCAAGGCTGCCACCTTGATTTGACAAGCTTTTTATCCGTTCATGCAGCAATTCACAGGTAGCGGTCAAGCGATCAATTTGCAGTTGTTGACTGGACACAATCTGGTTTAATTCTGCAACCAAATCTTCTTGATAGGCCATTTTGATTTCTAACTCAACTAACCGACTTTCTGACATAAAACTAGATTACCTTGGAAAACTGCTGTTGCTTTTGTGCCAGATATTTATCAAACACCATGCATACATTGCGGATTAATAAACGCCCTGGCAATAAAACCTGAATGCCGGATTGGGTTAGGGTTAACAAGCCATCTTCTTGCATGGGTTGCAATGCCAAGAGTTCACTAGCGAAATAATCAGCAAAATTAATGTCAAATTGTTGTTCAATACTGGCAAAATTCAGTTCAAAATGACAAATTAATTGCGTAATGACGGCACGGCGTAGTTTATCGTCCTCATCCAAATCCACACCTTTAAAAACAGGCAATTTATCTTCTGAAATCAATTGATTGTATTCATCCAATTCTTTGACGTTTTGGATATAGGCATCACCCACCCGGCCAATGGAAGTTATTCCCAAGCCCACCAAATCACAATCCGAATGGGTGGAATAGCCTTGAAAATTTCGGTACAACTTGCCTTCGCGTTGGGCGTTGGCCAGTTCGTCATCGGGTTTGGCAAAATGGTCCATGCCAATGTAAACATAACCGGCTTCAGTTAAGCGCTGGCCTACCATTTGCAATATGGCCAGTTTTACATCAGGCGAAGGTAAATCTGCATCATTAATTTGGCGCTGGGTTTTAAAGCGCGCTGGCATATGGGCATAGTTAAAGATGGAAAACCGATCCGGTGCCGCGGCCAATATTTTGTCCAAGGTGTTGGAGAAGGTTTCTACCGTTTGCAGTGGCAAACCGTATATCAAATCAATGTTGGTAGATCGAAATCCTTCTGCACGAGCTGACGCCAGTACATTAAAAGTTTCTTCTTCACTTTGAATGCGATTAACTGCTTTTTGAACCGCTGGGTCAAAATCCTGCAACCCCAGGCTAATGCGGTTAAAGCCAAGTTCCCGCAGTTGTTTAATGGTGTCTGGATGGGTTTCTCTGGGATCGACTTCAATTGAATATTCACCCGAATCATCGCCTAACAAAGAAAAATGCGTCCTGGTGACTTCCATCAGGGTTTTCATTTGTTCGTAACTTAAAAACGTTGGAGTTCCGCCGCCCCAGTGCAATTGCTTAACTACGCGTGAGCGATCAAAAAGATCACCTTGCATGGCAATTTCTTTTACCAAATTATTTAAGTACGGTTCGGCATGGCTGCGGTTTTTAGTGACGATTTTATTGCAGGCGCAATAAAAACAAACCGTATCGCAAAACGGGATATGAAAATACAACGATAACGGCCCACCTGCCGCATTGGATTTTTGTATGTGCCGACGATAATCGTTGTCATCAAAACCGTCGTGCAATTCCAAGGCGGTGGGGTAAGAGGTATAACGCGGGCCGGCTTTATCGTATCGATTGATAAGCGCCAGATCGAATTGAATAGATTGATCCATCAGTTACTCGTTAGAAGGGGTTGCAAGGGTAAGGAAAACCGTACCCTTTTCTAAATTAGGCTTTACAGTAGGAAGGTATCCAGCTTTTTTCAATCATGTACTCTGGCACTTGGTTAAAATCAAATGCCTCGCCATCTTGAATCATTTCTTTAACGTTAAACAACTGCCCTACTTCCGGAATATCGTTAAAAAATAGCGTGTAAAAAGGTTTAACCAACCATTTAGACACTTTAATGCCTATCGGCCCGATAAAATTGCGACGTTGCCCAACATGCGCGATTTCATCAATAGTAATTTCATCCAGCAATTCTTTTAAGCGCGTGCGCACTTCCGGTTCATCCGCCAATATATCATCAAACAATCTGTGCAGATAAAAATAGTAAGTTACGCCCATTAACTCTGTTACAAACGCAGGCGCATCCATTAAAAAGCCTGGAAACTTAGGAAATTGTTCGTAAATTTTTTCTTTGATTGGCCCCAGCGGAACCCATTCCACTTTATCCAAGCCACAGGTACGCAACATTTCGTCAAACAAACGCACATGGCAAAATTCTTCGGCCAAATGCACACGGCTGATTTTGTCTTCAATGGAATGGGAGTTAGCCATATCAGGCACAGCATCCCATGCGCCTTTAATTCCCACCCATTCATGGCGGGCAAATTTATACATGCCAGTCAACATTAAGGTCATGCGATCCAAGGTTTTTGGATCATCCTGCATTTCTACGTAATTACGGTAAAACGCGTCTGGATTAGCTAAAGGCGTGCGTAACTTAACTGGATTGTCTTGAAAATGTTTTAATCTTGCGCGTTTTTTTGCCAGATCTTTGTCGTTTTCATATAACTCACCGCCGTGGTGCTGGGTAAATTGCCAATAATCTTTAAAATTTTCTGTTCTTTCTTCTTTGGTTGCGGGGGTAAAAATAGAACGAAATCTAGCAATGTCCATAAATGGTTCCTGTATGAAGTTATGTGAAAGCATTTTAAGGGATTTGGGTACGATTACCTATTTAAAATTGTAAGTAACCAAACAATGACGTGGCTTTACTGAACAAATTAACCTGATAAATTTACTTGTAAAATACGTTTAGCAGGGTATGAATAATCGTCTAACCGTAGTTTTAATATGGTTATTATAATTAAGTTTTACTGAAGAAGCAGCTTAATTAACTACTGAACTATTATGATAAAAAAACAGACTAAAATTTATATAGTCTAGGATTGTTTCTAATTCGTCGAGCATGTCATGAATGAATTACCGTATCCACCAGAATGGCCTGAAATAAACATAAAGCTTTACAAGCGGTCGGTTAATCTTATTCGTGGCCTTAAGAATATGCTTAGTGTGCAATTAAAACTGCATGCTGACCATCAGGTGCCAGTGGGAGATATTTTTTTATTCAACCACTTTTCCCGTTTCGAAACCTTTATTCCGCAATTTTTAATTTACGAAAAAACCGGCAGTTTTAGCTGCGCCATTGCCGCGAGTGAATTTTTTAATGAAGACAATGTGCTGTCCAGATACCTGAAACATGTTGGTGTCTATCCGCACAATCATCCTCGCTTGTTCCCGTTGCTGGCTGGGCAAATTTTAAAAGGTCGTAAAATAATCATTTTTCCCGAAGGTGGCATGATTAAAGACCGGCGGGTAATAGATAAAACCGGCGAAGCCAGCATTTTTTCCCGTATCACCGGCACGCGCCGTAAACAACACACTGGTGCCGCTGTGCTAGGGCAAGGCGTGGAAGCCATAAAAATTGCCATCCGCTACGCGCATCAACACAACCACACTGAGCATTTGCTGCACTGGAAAGAGCAACTGAAGTTTGACAATATCGAACAATTAATCGCTGCAGTACAAAAACCAACCCTGATAGTACCCGCAAACATCACGTTTTATCCGATTAGGTCATCAGATAATTTGTTGTACAAATCCGTGGAATTATTCACCGATGGCTTGAGTTTAAGACAGTCGGAAGAATTGCTGATTGAAGGCAATATCCTGTTAAAAAATACCGACATGGACATCCGCATGGGTAATCCCATTGACCCTTGCGACAACTGGGATTGGCGCACTCGGTTGTTGATGAGTCACGTTGCGCCAACGCTTTACGATCTGGATGATATTTTTAATTTAGGAAATCCTGAAAATAACTGGCAAAAACTGTTACTAAACCGTTTATTAACCAAAAGCGCAGAAGGTTCTCGTAATCAATATACCCGTCAAATTTACGCTAATGTCACCATCAATTTAAGCCATTTGGCCTCAACATTGATTATGTATTTTATTAGCCAAGGCCAAACCTTAGTCGAGAAAAGTCAGTTTTACGGTATTTTATACATTTCTATCAAACACTTACAAAACAATATACATATTAATCTGCATCGCAGCTTAGTTAACCCGGATGACTATAGCGATTATTTTAAGGCTAATAATTTTCGTTTTACCCAGTTTATTGAGGCGGCAAAAGCGGCAGAATTAGTGCAGGAACGTAACAACAGTTATCAGTTTTTACCCAAACTGTTGGCAGATTTTGACTTTGACCGCATACGGCTGGAAAATCCAATCGCCGTTTATAACAACGAAGCCGCGCCACTGAGTGCCATAAAAGACAGCATGATTGCCGCCATTGAAGAATATTCAACCATTACTGTTGAGCAATTGGCATCCTGGCATTTTGATGACGAATGCCGTGGATTGGCCTGGGAAAAACATGTATTCAACAAACCGCAATATGATGATATTAATCAACAAGAAACGGCGGTCGCTGATCCAGCACCTTTCTTTATACATCCTGAACAAGGCAATGGCTTGGGTATATTATTGATCCACGGTTTATTGGCCAGTCCGGCTGAATTGCGCGATTATGGCGAGTATCTGGCTAAGCAAGGTTATATAGTATTAGGCATACGCTTAAAAGGACATGGCACTTCACCTTACGCTTTGCGAGAGCAACACTGGCAAGACTGGTATGGCTCCGTGCAGCGTGGTTTTGCTATTTTAACCAGTTACTGTGCGCATATTTTTGTGATCGGTTTCTCCACTGGCGGGGCTTTAGCGATAAAGCTGGCTCATGAGCGACATCATCAAATTATTGGACTAGTTGCTGCATCGGTGCCGATTAAATTTGTCGACCCTGCATTTATGCTGGTGCCTTTTCTGCACGGCACCAATAAGCTGATTGAATGGCTGTCTTCTATTGAAGGCTTAAAACCTTTTATAGATAACACACCTGAGCACCCGACCGTTAATTATCAAAACGTGCCAGTACGCGCACTTTACGAATTACGGATGCTAATTGAGCATATCGATAACTTATTACCAACCATCAACACCCCAATATTAGTTATTTACGGCGATAATGACCCCGTTGTGTCGCCAAAGAGTTCGCTGCTTATTTTTGACCGCCTGGGTTCCAAACAAAAACACCTGGAGGCCATCCCATCTTCTCGTCATGGCATTTTAATGGAAAATATTAATAATACATGGGGCAGCATTGACGGGTTTCTACAAAAATTATCACAACAAGCGCAGATAGCCACTGACGGCCTATAGCCAAAGGAGTTAAATCATGAAAAATGTAGTCATCGCTGGTTTTTGCAGATCACCCTTTACCCCGGCCAATAAAGGTATGCTGGCCAAAGTTAGACCGGATGATTTAGCCGCGCAGGTCATTAAAGGATTAATCCACGACACGGGTGTTAACCCCGAACATATTGAAGATTTAATACTGGGTTGCGCGTTTCCTGAAGGCGAACAAGGCTTAAATGTTGCCAGAATTATTGTCCATCTGGCCGAATTGCCTATTACTATTGCCGGTACAACCGTCAATCGATTCTGTGGTTCATCCATGCAAGCCATCCACAATGCCGCGGGAGCTATTCAGATGGGTGCAGGCGAGGTGTTTATCTGTGCCGGCGTGGAATCCATGAGCCGCATCCCGATGGGCGGCTTTAATCCTTTACCCAACCCGGTGCTCTACCAAGCCTACCCACAGGCTTATATCAGCATGGGTGAAACCGCCGAAAACCTGGCCCTAAAATATTTAATCAAACGCGAAGCTCAAGAACAATTTGCTTTATTAAGCCAACAAAAAGCCTTTGCCGCTCAGCAAAAAGGTTTATTTACACCGGAAATCATTCCCATCCAATCCAAATACGGGGTGATTAATATCGATGGCTGCTTGCGCCCTGATTCAAGCTTAGCCGGTTTAGCCGATCTGCAACCTGCGTTTTTAAAAAATGGCAGCGTCACTGCGGGTACATCGTCACCATTAACCGATGGCGCAGCAGCCGTGTTAGTGTGCAGTGAGGCTTACGCCGATGCCCACGGTCTGGATAAACTGGCTAGAATCAAATCCATAGCGGTTTCTGGTTGTGCACCGGAAATTATGGGCATCGGCCCCGTTGCGGCCAGTCAGAAAGTGCTTGAACGCGCTGGCTTAACGCTGGCAGATATCGATATAGTCGAACTGAACGAAGCCTTCGCCGCTCAATCGCTAGCGGTGTTGCATGATTTGCCCATCGCTGCTGAAAAGCTCAATTTAGACGGCGGAGCCATTGCATTAGGTCATCCATTAGGTGCAACTGGTGCCAGGATTACCGGCAAAGCCGCCAGTTTATTAAAACGGGAAGGCAAACGCTATGCCCTGGCCACCCAATGTATTGGAGGTGGACAAGGCATAGCCACCATTTTGGAGGCTATCTAATGAACATTAACAAAGTCGCCGTTATCGGTGCCGGTGTCATGGGCGCTGGCATTGCCGCCCATATAGCCAATGCAGGAGTGCCGGTATTGCTATTGGACATCGTCCCCAAAGATGCTGTTAACCGTAATCAAATCGCAGAAACCGCTGTTAGTCATTTGTTAAAGTCCGAACCGCCGGCACTGATGCACGCCAAAGCCGCTAAATTAATCACTGCAGGTAATATTGAAGACCATTTACCGTTACTTAAAGACGTTGACTGGGTGATTGAAGCGATTATTGAAAACCCCGACATCAAACACGCGCTGTATGCAAAACTGGAGCAGGCTTGCCGTACTGAAACTATAATCTCGTCGAATACGTCCACCTTACCATTGGCATTGCTGTGCCAAGGTAGATCAGATACATTTAAACAACAGTTTCTGATTACGCATTTTTTTAACCCGCCACGCTATATGCGTTTGCTGGAGATTGTGACGAGTCCTGCCACAAATAAAGATGTCGTAAAAACCATCAGCCAATTTGCTGACATTCAGTTAGGCAAAGGTTGCGTACTTTGCCACGACACCCCGGGTTTTATCGCAAATCGCATAGGCACGTTTTGGTTGCAATCCGGCTTGTTACAAGCCATTGCCCTGCAACTGCCTATCACTCAAGCAGACGCCATCATGACGGCTTTTGGCATTCCAAAAACCGGTATCTTTGGCTTATTGGATTTAATTGGCCTGGATTTAGTGCCGCATATCTTAAAAAGCTTTAAACAACTGTTGCCTGCCTCTGACGCCTTTCAAGCCCTCAACCACACACCAGAGTTAGTGCAACGCATGATTTCCGATGGCAACACTGGGCGTAAAGGCAAAGGCGGATTTTATCGCTTACAAAAACGTGATGATGGCAAACGTATTAAAGAAGCAATCGACTTAGGCACGGGCGAGTATCAGGTTGCGGAAAAAATTAAACCAGACAAAAACCTGATTCTAGCTGCCCTGCTCTCCAACAACGATGCTGCCAGCCAGTTTGCATGGCAAGTCATGTCAGAAACCTTGCTGTACAGCGCCAGTTTAATCCCGGAAATTGCTGATGACATCGTTAGCGTGGATAACGCCATGCGTTTGGGCTACAACTGGAAATACGGGCCGTTTGAACTATTAGATTTAATGGGCGTAGATTTGTTTGTTAAGCGCGTGGAACAGGAGCAAAAAACCATTCCTGCTTTACTTGCACCTCGTCAACCACTGTACCAAACATTAGCCAATAAACCTTGCTATCGGGATTTGGGTGGACAGTACCTGCCTGTTCCACGCGCCGAAGGTTTGCTGGTGTTAGCCGATATTAAGTCCGCCCGCCCGCCTGTGCTGTCCAACGCTTCCGCCAGTTTATGGGACATTGGCGATGGCGTGGCTTGCCTGGAATTTCATAGCAAAATGAATACCTTGGACAATGATTCGCTCGAATTGATCAGGCAGAGTATCAGCAAAGTAAAAACCGGCTTTGTTGCGCTGGTGATTTATAACGATGCCGAAAACTTCTCAGCGGGCGCTAATTTAACCTTGTTAATGCAAGCCATACACCAACAAAATTGGGCAGTTGTTGATCAATTGATACAGCAAGGTCAACAAACCTATCACGCGCTAAAATACTCGCCCTTCCCTGTTGTTGGCGCGCCATCCGGTTTGGCGCTGGGTGGTGGTTGTGAAATTCTTTTGCATTGCGATGCTATTCAAGCCCATGCTGAGCTTTATATGGGGCTAGTTGAAGTGGGCGTGGGGTTAGTGCCTGGTTGGGGCGGTTGCAAAGAGTATTTGAGCCGTCAATTAGGCAATACAAGCCGCCCGGGTGGTGCGATGCCTGCTTTGGCGCAGGCATTTGAAAATATCGGTACCGCCAAAGTATCCAAATCGGCTGCAAATGCCAAAGAATTATTGTACTTAAGTAACGCTGACGGCATCACCATGAACAGAGACCGTTTGCTCGCAGACGCCAAAGCCAAAGCCTTATCGCTAGTTAAAAACTACCAAACACCTGAACCTGCCAGCTTCCATTTGCCCGGTGCCAGTGCAAAAGCCGCCATGCTCATGGCCGTCAACAACTTGTTTTTGGCTGGTAAAATTAGCGATTACGATGTCGAAATCTCCTCGCAGTTAGCTCAAGTGCTAAGTGGTGGCGCTTGTGACATCATCGATATTTTAACTGAGCAAGATATTTTAAATTTAGAACTGCAGGCGTTTGTTAACTTAGTTAAACAAAGTGGCACGTTGCTTAGGTTGGAGCGCTTACTTAAGGCGGGGTAGTTTTTAAAATTAGCACTTACACTTCTAAACGGGTTAGCCAGAAGCTTACTCATCGTGTCTATTCAGCAGAAATAGAGCGAGCCTAATAACTCAGGCTCGCTAATCAGTTATTTATTGACGGTATCCCGATTAATTGTGTTGATCGCTTCCTGAACGGTGTTCATAAATTGGGCCGGAAAAATAATCGTAGAGTTTTTTTCAACTGCAATTTCGGCCATGGTTTGCAGTGTGCGCAGTTGCAGTGCAACTGGATGCTGCGCAATAATATCTGCGGCTTCGCCCAGTTTAACAGCAGCCTGAAATTCACCTTCGGCAGCAACAATTTTAGCTCGACGCTCGCGCTCAGCTTCCGCTTCCTTAGCCATCGCCCTTTGCATGTTCTCAGGCAAAGTTATGTCTTTAATTTCCACAGCAGTGACTTCTGCACCCCACGGTTCTGTGTGTCCGTCAATTACGTTTTTGATTTGCAGGTTAATGTCGATAGTCTTGGACAGCAATTGATCCAATGAAAACTGACCGACCACGTTACGCACTGTCGTCTGACTGATTTGATTAACCGCATTTGTAATGTCTTCAATAGCCACCACGGACTTCTGCGGGTTAATAATTTTATAATACGCCACGGCAGCAATGTCGATGGACACATTATCTTTGGTGATAATCTTTTGCGATGGAATGTTCATGGTAATTGTGCGCAAGGTGACTTTGGTCATTTGCTCCAGCACCGGTATCAGAATGATCAACCCTGGGCCGCGCACGCCAGTGACTTTACCAAGAAAAAATATCACCCCACGATCATATTCCTTCACAATCCGAAGCGACATGAAAAGCAGGATTACAAACAGTGGAATTAAAATACTAAAGAAATTATCGAAAAACATGTTAACTCCTTGGTTAAGAATTGAATGCTGGTGATATCTAGTATACAGCTTTAGTTTCAGCTGACATCAGAATCAATTCTGGGCAGCATAATAACTATAAAAACTGACCGTTCTGTCAAGCGCAGTCGGTCGCAGCATCTTTAAAACTAAAGAGTGCGTTTGAATCAGCTTGGTTCAATGACCACGGATATTTGCAAGGTTCTCTTGCGCCTGACCGTTTCCTTTATTTGCAGATTTTTCATATAACTCGATGGCTTTGTTTAGATCTTTGGGCACTTCTATGCCATTTTCATACATATAAGCAAGATCATATTGCGCATCAGAATCGCCTTCTTCAGCCCGCCGTTGCAGCTCAACAACCTGACCACTCAATTGAACTGGCTCGGCAGGTATAGGTGTTACTTTTGGTGCTGAGACAGCTGGTGCTTCAGTTGCTGCGGTATTTTCAGGATTTTCGTTATTACAGGCAATTAAAAACAACAAAGTTGAAACAGCTAATGCCAGTGATATTGCTCGTAATGTTTTTATTGTAAATGAGGACATGATTAAATTTAGGTTCTGGAAAACATTACCGGTTCCGGCAATAAGTGGTTTAAGTCCTGTGCTATAGGTTGAATACGGCGCTAAGGCTATGTTTTTTCCTTTAATTTGAATAACAGCTAAAATTTTGCAATGGTGTTACAAGTCCTCTCCGGAGGGAGCAGGCAGCACCAAAAGTAGGCACTTGAGGCAACGCAGGAGCAGTTGCCGACGGCTGCATGGATGCAGGAGGTAGAGCAACGCAGGAGC
>Ga0066448_1000371_pt1 | contig 15459 bp, 18 predicted proteins | sample LakWasMet70_HOW9_2_FD_59536 | JGI IMG/M metagenome (GOLD analysis project Ga0066448, IMG submission 59536) | Freshwater sediment methanotrophic microbial communities from Lake Washington under simulated oxygen tension - Sediment Metagenome 70_HOW9 | ecosystem: Environmental > Aquatic >...
TCAATCCAAGTTAAAGCTTGTTGATGATAGGCAATTTTTCTGTGCATTTGACTTAGCAACGTGCTTTCAATTTTAAGCATTCTGGCCAGCCATTGTGCTTGATCCGGTATAGCATGCTCTGCGGCTGCTGAAGGTGTGGGCGCTCTGAGATCGGCAACAAAATCGGCGATCGTTACGTCAGTTTCATGACCAACGCCGGTGATTATGGGAATCGCGCTGGCAAAAATTGCTCTGGCAACGATTTCTTCATTAAACGCCCACAGATCTTCCAGCGAGCCGCCGCCGCGCGCAAGTATGATGACATCGCATTGTTGATGCTGATTGGCAGTTTTTATGGCGTTAGAAATCTCATACTTGGCGTTATCGCCCTGCACTGAGGTGGGATAAATTATGACTGGCACGCAGGGGAACCGTCTTTTTAAGACCGATAAAATGTCTCTGAGTGCAGCGCCGCTAGCCGATGTAATAATGCCGATCGTATGTGGAATGGTGGGTATGGGTTGTTTTGTTTCGCTGTTGAATAGACCTTCGGACAATAATTTTTGTTTTAAGGCCTCAAATGCCTTGCGCAGCAGACCTTCACCGGCTGCTTCAATATGTTCAACAATGAGTTGATAGTCCCCTCTGGGCTCATAAAGGCTGACTTGGGCCTTTATAAGTACTTGATTACCATTCTCTAATGTGTTATTAATGTGCCTTCGTTTGCTGGACTTAAACATTGCGCAACGAACTTGCGCGTTAGCATCTTTTAAGGAAAAGTAGATGTGTCCGGACGACGGCGTGCTTAGATTGGAGATTTCACCTTCCACTAAAATCGTAAAAAAGTGATCAGCTAGCAATAGGCTGGTTTCTCGATTTAACTGGGTAACGGTGTATATTTTTTGTTGTTTGAGGTATTCGGCGTCGTTTATCATATTTCGCATCTTATTTTCATACAGCAAGGTCAGTTATTAAAAGTCTTTTAATTGGTTAAACTGATGAGAGTTTACATGAAAAAAATACACTTATTAACTTGGGGATTGGGATTGTTCGCTGCTTTTTCGGCGTATGCTGAAAGCCCAGAGCTTGCATCCAATGTGGGTAAGGCTAATCAACCTTCTGGGTTGATGGTCAAAAGCTTTGATCGTTACGGCAAACAGAAGTCAATCTTACAGTTGGAAACGCAATTTAAAAAGAATGGCTCATTGATCAGTGCTGAACATCGTGCTCTTCAAGCAAGATTGGAAAAGGTGTCTCAAGGGATACGGAATTTCAATACTATGCCATCCTTAGCAATCAAATCGCCAAATCATTCAGTTGCAGATCAATTGGGCAGTCAAACTCAAGTTAAAGATGATCCAAAGCTCTACCTGGATAAATAATCCAGGTTCTTTGGCCTAGTCGCGCAGCTTGTTTTCCCGCTCGATTTGTTGCATGTACTGTTGAATCATGGTTTGAAAGCTTGGTGTAATGTGGGTATACATACAGCCAATCTTTTCAATCTTATTGAGTTTCTCGGGATTCATGACGTACTTGCTGCGCACTTCAAAAGCGATCACTCCTTCGCCCACGCCTTCCAATACTAGTTTGCTGTCTTCAATTAGCGTGTTTAATTCCAGATGCTCGCAAACTTCTTTAGATTCAACTAGAACAGAAAACCCGGAAATACTGATGTCATACAATTGGAGGTTAATTGGTTCTTGTTCCGGTAGCGTGAAATGGCAAAAACTAATTTTAGAGATAGGCGACCTGACTCGATAAAACTCCCTGCGCTGCAACCATATAATGGAATCTGGCAGCGGCATTTGAAATGCAGGATGGTTATCGTATTCAATTTTTTTAAAAATTGAACTGTTAAAAGCAACCTTAATGCCATTGTATTCGGACACAAAGTTGGTTTTTTGGCCATTAATAATTGGCCGGTTCAAATATTCTTTAGGACCGTAATCCAGGATCAAGGTCTTATTTTTTTTATCTATGTCAATAATTGTGGTCAGAAAAGTGGTGTTATTTTCTTTGCAAATCACTGACAACAAACATTTACTTTTTTGTAGCAGTACCAAGTGGTTAACGATTTGCTCGAGCCCTCGGATTGCAAAAGATGATTCATTTTCCATTTCAGTTATTCAGGTGTTTAATAGAGATTGATATTTTAAATATAGACTATTGTAGAATACTAAACCTTGATAGACAAAGAAAGGGGTTCATGTGGCGTGGTTTTTTTTATTTTCGGCTGGCATAGCTGAAATAGTGTTTGCATTAAGTTTAAAGTTTAACCAGGGCTTTACCAAATTATGGCCCAGCGTGATGACTTTGTTATTCGGTGCGGCTAGTTTTTATTTGCTGATGGTGGCTATCAAAACCTTGCCATTGGGCACGGCGTATGCTGTTTGGACGGGCATGGGGGCGGTGGGTGTGGCTATTATCGGTATATTTATGTTTAAGGAATCGATAGATATTTATCGTTTGCTATCCATCACGCTAGTGATTATTGGTGTTATCGGATTAAAAATTACTGACGGAAACTAATTATGCTGCATCTGATTTTTGTGTCCAGTTTAGACGGTGTCGTGTTAGATCGGATTGGAAACGGTGACGCTATGGTGTTTATGGAAAGTGCTGTGCTACGAACCCTAAAAAGCAGCATTTCAGGTAAACAATTGTCCAGGCTGCTTGATTACAGCAAGGCATACGTGCTTGCAGATCAGCTTGCTGCCCGCGGAATTGGTGTCGATGAGTTGGTGGACGGTGTTGAAATCATCAATACGGTCGCTCTGGTTGATTTATGCGTTAAACACCCGGTTATACATTCTTGGACATGATGTTTAACGGACGATGCCTTGCTACCACTGATCAGGGTTTTTTAGTGGAAATTGCCGACTGGAATAGTGATGTTGCAGAATTGTTGGCTGCGGCCAGCGGTCTTGCTTTGACTGCTGAGCATTGGGAAATTATTGACTTTATTCAAGATTATTATCGGCAATATAAACATTTGCCTAATGCCAGAGTATTTACCAAGGCCATTGCTAAAGTGTTGGGTGAACACAAGGGCAATAGCCGGTATTTACACAAGTTGTTTCCGGATGGGCCGTTAAAATATGCTTGTAAAATAGCGGGATTACCAAAACCGCCAACTTGTCTGTAAGTTATTTTTGCAAAAAACTATGAATCATGCGGCGTTGCTTCTTGTTTGGCCGCTCTGATTTGCCATCAAACGGAAACAACTCTTTATGTTCACGCTGTAATTGCAATTGTTGCTCGCGTTTAAGTTTGCTTTCCTGGCTTTCTTCATACAGCAGCGCCGCTTCCGGGGCGGGTCTGCGCTGGTTACTAATGGCGGTTACGGTAATCAGCCATCGGTAGGTTTCCTTACTAATGCCTAACACCGCGCCGATTTTAATTTCTTTACCAGGCTTTGCCCGCTGGTCATTAACATGAACTTTACCACCTGCAATGGCATCTTGCGCCAGTTTGCGGGTTTTAAAAAAACGGGCTGCCCAAAGCCATTTATCCAATCGGATTGATTCAAGCTCGTTCACTGGTTAGCCTGGAAAAACGCCAGTTGATAAGTAACGATCGCCCCGGTCGCACACGATGACGACAATGATGGCATTCTCTAACTCCTTCGATAACATCAACGCGGCATGGACCGCGCCACCGGAAGATACGCCGGCAAAAATACCTTCTCTGGCGGCCAAGGCACGCATGGTATTTTCAGCAGACACCTGGTCAACATCAATAATCCGGTCAACTTGGTCAGCGTGGTAAATTTTAGGTAAATATTCTTTTGGCCAGCGCCGAATACCAGGAATCTTGGAATCGCCTTCCGGTTGTACGCCAACAATCTGAACAGATGAGTTTTGTTCTTTTAAATATCTAGACGTGCCCATTATGGTGCCAGTGGTGCCCATTGAACTGACAAAATGAGTGATCGTACCTTCGGTATCCCGCCAAATTTCAGGACCGGTGCCTTCGTAATGAGCACGGGGGTTGTCAGGATTGGAAAACTGATCCAGCACTTTACCTTCACCTGCGGCTTCCATCGCCCTGGATAAATCAATAGCCGCTTCCATGCTACCAGCGGATGGTGTCAAAATAATTTCCGCACCGTAGGCTTTCATCGAAGCCCTGCGTTCTTCACTCATGTTATCTGGCATAATTAAGGTCATTTTATAACCTTTAATAGCCGCTGCCATTGCCAAAGCAATGCCAGTATTTCCGCTGGTCGCTTCTATCAATCGATCGCCCGGTTTAATTTCTCCTCTCGCTTCGGCGTGTTGGATCATGCTGAGTGCGGGTCGGTCTTTGACAGACCCTGCAGGATTGTTACCTTCCAACTTAACCAAAATCGTATTACTGGTATTGCCTGGCAGGCGTTGCAGCTTGGCTAGAGGGGTGTTGCCAACGTAAGATTCTATGGTTTTAAATGTCATAATGGTTTTTGATGGCTGTTGAGAGGTTTATTGAATTATCCCACAAAAAACAATTGGAATAACCCCCGAATTGGAAACAATCCATTTAACAATATTGCCTGCTGCCTTATTTTTTATTTGCGAAGAGTCAATAAAAGCTGCTAGATTCGTTAGCTCAACATAACACCGAATCAGCAAGGTTTTAAAATGGACGACAATGATATAAATCTCGTAAAAAATTATCTGATGAATTTGCAGGATCAGATTTGTAGTGCCTTGGAGGGTGAGGAACCTACAGCGCGTTTTGTCGAAGACCTTTGGGATCGAGCGGAAGGCGGTGGTGGCCGGACGCGAGTACTGGCTAACGGTAAGGTTATTGAGCAGGGTGGCGTGAATTTTTCACATGTGCACGGTTTTAACTTGCCGCCATCCGCTACGGCCAAACGTCCTGAATTGGCCAATCGGCAATTTGAAGCCATGGGCGTGTCATTAGTTATACACCCTAATAATCCTTACGTGCCAACTTCCCATGCCAACGTGCGGTTTTTAATAGCAAAAAAACAGGGCGAGCCGAGCATTTGGTGGTTTGGTGGCGGGTTTGATTTAACGCCATTTTACCCCTTTAAAGAAGACGTCCTACATTGGCATCAAACCGCCTTAATTGCCTGCCAGCCTTTTGGGAAAGACGTTTATCCGCGTTACAAAAAATGGTGTGACGAGTATTTCTTTCTTAAACACCGAAATGAAACGCGTGGGGTGGGCGGTTTGTTTTTTGATGATTTGAATGATCAGGGATTTGAACAGTCATTTGCCTTTATGCGCAGCGTTGGAGATCATTACATTCCCGCCTATTTGCCCATAGTGCAAAAACGTAAAGCAACGCCGTATGGTGATAGAGAGCGTAATTTTCAACTCTATCGGCGTGGCCGATATGTGGAATTTAATCTGGTTTACGATCGAGGTACCTTGTTTGGATTGCAATCCGGTGGTCGAACTGAATCCATTCTCATGTCGATGCCGCCAGTGGCGCACTGGCAATACAATTATCATCCAGAACCAGCTAGTCCCGAGTCTGAGTTGTACGATGTGTATTTAAAACCGCAAAACTGGCTGGGTCTATAACTGGTAAATTTGTCATATTAGTCAGCTAAAATGTAGATGTTAGACTATTCTGGTATCAGTAAACTAATGAAATACATTATCAATAAATTAATACATGTGATCTAGGTTAAGTGCATTGAAGATAAGGTAATCTTTTTGTTATAGTTAAGGTTGATTTAAACTCTGGACGAGTAGACTCTGGCCTTTTGGAAAAGCGGCACATTAAAATTATCCAAAATCCCCAAATCAAATTGTTTACCAGCATTAAATAATAACCCCAAACCTTCGCATTAACTTGTGCAAGACTTGATGGATTACACTCAGTTAATTTAAGAGAAAATGGAACAACAAAAGTCAAATGGTTTAATAAGGCCACATCATTCAATATTGAGTGCGTTTGCTCGTATTTTTGATAGCGGCTTGATATTAGGGACACTTTATTTGGCAATGTATCAATACGATGTTGCCATGAACATTGATTATTTGGTGCCCTGTTTGGTTTGTATAGCCATATTTCAGGTTGTTGCAGAGTATAACGATATTTACGAAGGCTGGCGCGGTGCGCCTATGTTCGATGAAGCCTTGCGAATATTGTTTTCATGGTTGGCTGCATTCGGAATTGTAATGATAGGCGTGTTTTTTTATGAGTCCACCGAAAAATATTCTTTGGATGTCATCAAGCTTTGGATTCCATTGGCCCCAATTTCCATCATTTTAAGTTATACCTTAAAGCGAACCTTTTATGCCGTATTACGCAAGCGCGGATTAAACACGCGTACTTACGCTATTTTGGGTGCAAATCAACTTGGCAAACGATTAATGACTGCGTTGGAACAAATGCCGTGGTTGGGCTACAAATTTGTTGGATTTTACGATGACCGTGGCAATCCAAAAGGCCGTAAAAACGCCAAAGAAATGGACGCAATTGAAATAGCAGGAACCTTTACCAAGTTGTTGTACGATGCAAAAGCAAGCAAAATTGATCACATCTACATAACTTTGCCATTGGCCGCTGAAAAGCGCATCGTCCAAATGATTTCGCATCTGGCGGATACTACCGTTTCGGTTAATATTGTGCCTGACTTCTTTACCTTTAACCTGATCCAATCTAAATGGACGAATGTTCAAGGCATACCTGTCGTCAGTGTACTGGATACGCCTTTTAACGATTTTGACGGTTTTTTAAAGCGTATCGAAGACTTGGTGTTATGCGCCGTCATTTTGCCGCTAATAAGCATACCCATGCTATTGATTGGTATCGGTGTAAAATTAACTTCAAAAGGGCCAATGGTATTTAAACAAATACGTTACGGAATCAATGGCCAAAAAATAGAAGTTTGGAAATTTAGAAGTATGACCGTTACTGAGAACGGTCATGTGGTAAAACAAGCCACAAAAAATGATAGTCGCATAACGCCTTTCGGTGCTTTTTTACGAAAAACATCACTGGACGAGTTACCGCAATTCTTTAATGTTCTACAAGGTCATATGTCAGTTGTCGGCCCCAGGCCGCACGCAGTTGCCCATAATGAAGAATATCGTAAGCAAATCCAGGGCTATATGTTACGGCATAAAGTTAAGCCTGGTATCACCGGTCAGGCGCAAGTAAATGGTTGTCGCGGTGAAACGGAAACGCTTGATAAAATGGAAGCAAGAATTCATCACGATCTGGAATACATTAAAAAATGGTCGCTCTGGTTAGACATAAAAATTGTTGTAAAAACAATCATCAAAGGTTTTTATGGCAACCAAGCCTATTAACCCAAGTATTTATAACTAACTTCCGCTAAAATGTCTGAATACACGTAATTATTTCAGAGTAAACGGGTTTGTAGTGCGAATATTGGTATGACCAGTTGGCTCGGTTTACCTGCATGATAGCCAAAGGCAAATTTGTCACCCCCGTACGCTGAAAACCGCTGAATAGTTACAAACGCTCTTCATTTCGGCCAATTCAGAACAACTATGCAAAACCATGTTTTTCCAACACAGCGGTCAAATAGTCGTAACTTGTTGTTATTGCTTTTTATTTCAACTGGATTAATTGTTGCGATTTTTATCGAATCCTCCCAGCCGCCTCTGGCTATTTTTGGTCAAATTTCCGGCTTGGACAAGGTCGCTCACTTTATGGCATTTGGCTTATTAGCCAGTTTGCTGTATCTCATTATCAAAAGTCTAAAAACGCACAAATGGTTTTCCCCGTTTGTTATCACCATCGGCTTAATTACCACCATTGGATTGTCTGATGAATTATATCAATTGCTAAATCCTGATCGGGCTTTTGATATGTATGATCTGCTGGCTGATATATCCGGGGCATGGTTTTTTGTGATTTTATTAAAAATAAGAAATTACTTTAGAAGCCGTGTAAATCCCTGATTGATCGGTAATCATTTAGCATAAGCTGATTTTACTGGGATGTAGGGGTGAATTGAATTAACCTTTGCTCTGCTTATTCTCACCTGATAGCAACCGTGCGCAATCCCGCCAAAATCCTTTTCAACTACGGTATAATCAGCGGATTGTTTTATTTAATTTGCCTGAAAAAAAATTTATAGGAGTTGTTTGTGGCTAAAGCGAGTGATCTAAAAAGAGGTATGGTAGTGGAAATCAATGGCATAGCCCATATGGTTAAGCAGGTGGAAGCAAAAAGTCCCTCATCGCGCGGCGCTACGACTTTATACAAAGTGCGGTTTACAAATCTAAAAACGGGCCAAAAACTGGATGAGTCTTTAAAAGGCGATGATTCATTTAAAGATGCCGATTGTGTTAGGGCAAAAGTACAATATTCGTATAAAGATGGCGAAAATTATGTGTTTATGGATTTGGAAAACTACACCCAATACAGTTTGGCTGGTGAAGAATTGGAAGGCAAGGTGGAATATCTCACTGAAGGTCTGGAAGGTATCGTAGCCTTACTGTTGGATGATGAAATTTTTGGTATTGAGTTGCCCAGTTCAGTGGTTTTACAAATTATTGAAACCCCGCCCAACCTGAAAAGCGCTTCCGCCACTGGTCGCACCAAAACTGCAAAACTGAGCACCGGCTTGGAAGTGCAGGTGCCTGAATATCTGGAAACCGACGAGTTAATCAAAGTTAACACCGAAACCGGCAAATACATGTCTCGCGCATAAGCTTCCGTTAACTAATGGATTCATTGCTTTCAGTACCACAAGGATCATTTGTACTTAACCGTTTGCCGCATCGCCCAAATGAACTGCTTAGAGCCTGGGATGCGGCAGATGAATATCTGCTGGAACACCTGGCTGAGTTAGAGCAACCCGCCACTTGCCGCGTGTTAATCGTTAATGATACCTTTGGCGCATTGGCTGTGGCTTTGCATCACTTGCAACCCACTGCCATGTCTGATTCGTTTCTGTCTCAGCAAGCTACCCGAGTCAATCTGAGTCATAACCAAATTTCTGAAAGCAATGTGACATTGCTAAGCAGCCTGGCACCATTATCCGGCACATACGATTGGGTGCTGGTTAAATTGCCAAAAACGTTAGCACTGCTGGAAGATCAATTGATCCGAATCCGTGCGCATGTTACGCCACAAACTCAGGTAGTGTTTGCAGGCATGGTAAAAGCCATGCCTAGTTCCATATGGACTTTAATCGAACGATTGTTAGGTAAAACCACTACCAGCTTGGCGAAGAAAAAAGCCCGCTTGATTTTTGCCGAATTAAACCCAGCGTTGCCTGAATGTTTAAGCCCCTATCCGGTCAGTTATCAACTGGAAGGTACGGATTTTACTATCGTAAATCATGCTAATGTGTTTTCTCGGGATAGTCTGGACATTGGTACGCGGTTTTTTCTTAGCCACCTACCTGAGCAAACCGAGGCACAGGATATAGTCGATTTAGGCTGTGGCAACGGTGTGTTGGGCATAATGGCGGCACAGGGTAATCCACAGGCCAAACTGCATTTTGTCGATGAGTCCTTTATGGCTGTTGCCTCGGCCGAAGAAAACTTTAAGCACGCTTTTGCCGATAGCCGTTCGGCGCAATTTTCTGTTAGCGATGGGTTAACTGGCTATGCAGCGCAAACGGTCGATTTGATTTTATGTAACCCGCCGTTTCATCAACAAAACACCATTGGGGATCAACTTGCTGTTGGCATGTTTAAACAATCTTACAAAGCCTTAAGAACGGGCGGTGAGCTTTGGGTGATCGGTAACAGACATTTGGCCTATCATGCGCCACTAAAAAAACTGTTTGGCAATTGTGCGGTTGTTGCCAGCAATGCCAAATTTGTTATTTTTAAGACAAGTAAGCTTAATTTGTAACAATTCAGCGAATAATCAGCCATTTTAGCAGAAGTGCTGCGCGATTTATTTTAAAGTCGGTTCTCGCACCGACAGGCGAGATACTTTCTTTTGCGCGGCCAAAAGAAAGTATCCAAAGAAAAAGCCGCCCTCTACCGCTGCATCCTGTGCGCTGATTGTTTAGCCGAGAGGTTGTCGAAAGGGGCTCCTGCCCCTTCGACAACTGGCGGCATCCATGCCGCCACCCGTTGGGCTAATCTCGTCTAAACAACCAGTGCTCGGCGCGGCAGAAGGGACTCATCACCTCCAACACTGGCGGTATATAAGCCATTCATCAGCAATTACAAATTATTCGCTCAATAGTTACCCTAATTTTAAGGCAAAAAAAATCCCAGCAGTGCTGGGATACGAAATTAAACAAGACCATGAGGAAGTCAATGTTTATTCAGGAGAGGTATTGCAATGAAAAAATCTTAACCAAGCACTTTACGGCTTAAGAACATGTTGCTAAATATGGCCGCAGCAGCGAATAAAACAGTTGAAACAATAAATTCACCTGAGATGAAGCCAAAAATACCGACCATAAATAGTGAGCCGATAATTACATCATTTTTAAAGCTAGTCATGAGTTGATCCTTGAGGGGGATTAAAAAATATCTTACTTGCTGCGTACTATACAGATAGACTGTTTAGTTGACAACATGGCTAAATATTGATTTATCGTTTCAAGAATGGAAACAATGGTAGGTATTTTATTCAGCTTGCGTTAAAAAGCCTTGACAAGCGGATTTCAAATAATGCACGGATTTATATAACTGACTGTTTTACTGAGGATTAAAGCGCTTCTCTGCTAACTTGATTATTCTGCCAGCATAAAACTTCACCAGCCTCTTTTGTCCAAGCACTTAACACAAACCGTTCGGCGGCTTGATTATCAATCGTAAAAAGATGGCTATTTGGACGGTGAGTATGTCCATGAATCAGGCGAAAACAGGCATGTTCTTTCATCACATTAACTACGGTATCCTGATTAACGTCCATAATGTCTTGCGATTTATTGCGCTTATGAAAGTAACTGCGAAAACGGTACCATCTGGCAACCAGTAACCTGATCAACAACGGTTTACTTAGCACATTTTGTTGCCATTCCAAGGAATGCGATTTAACACGGAAAGCCTGATAGGGCAGGTCATCGGTACACAGCAAATCCCCATGCGTAAGCAGTGTAGGGGTGCCTTGCAAATCTATTACCGCATAATCACCCAATAAAACCACGCCGGTTTGCTGGCAAAATTGTTCCCCTAGTAAAAAGTCACGGTTACCTGATTGTAAAAATACCTTGGTTCCAGATTCCGTAAGTTGTTTTAAATGGGTGCGGATTTGTTTGGTGGGCGAGGTAAAATCATCATCACCCACCCACACATCAAATAAATCGCCCAAAATATACAAAGCTGCTGCTTTAGGTGCTCGTTCGTTTAGAAATTTCAGAAATCGGCGCGTGATTTCAGGTTTTTCTAACGCGATGTGCAAATCGGATATAAAAAGAATTTCATTTTTCATGATGATAACGTCGGGTTAACGGGCGTAACCCGACAGTAGCGTAAGAATCAGTTACTCAACGATTTCAGCTTTTTCAACAACAATGTCAGTTTTAGGCACATCTTGATGACCGCCTTTGTTGCCGGTAGGTTGTTTTGCAAACGCATCCACTACATCCATGCCTTCAATCACTTGACCGATTACAGCATAACCCCAACCGTTTGGCGTTTTGCTGGTATGGTTTAAGAAAGAGTTATCTTTGTAGTTGATAAAAAATTGTGCAGTGGCTGAATTGGGATCGCCAGTTCTGGCCATCGCTACCGATCCACGCACGTTTGCCAAGCCATTATCGGCTTCATTCTTAATCGGTGCATGAGTGGTTTTTTGTGAAAAACTGGTATCAAAACCGCCGCCTTGCGCCATAAAATCAGGAATAATACGATGAAAAATGGTACCGTTATAAAAACCTTCTTTGACATAAGATAAGAAATTTTCTGAAGAAACGGGTGCTTTTTCAGGATTTAACTGAATAACGAAAGCGCCAAGGCTGGTAGTAAATTTAATTTTGGTTGAACTTTCAGACATTTTTTTTTCCGTTGCAAAAGAGGTAGTTGTGGTTGAAAACAGCATTATAAACAATAGTAAGAATCGCATAGCATTCCTTGTTAGTAAAGCAAAGGCCGAATTCTATGTGTTTTTAGCTTGAAAGTGAAGTATCTGCTTGGTAAATTGTACAGTTTTGTTTGATATAAGTTTTGGATTGCTTTAAATAAAGCATTTTGCCGTTATCACCGCACTTACTTAATATGTTAAAAATATACAACACCTTAACCCGAAAAAAAGAACTGTTTACGCCGCGCATTGCTGGTAAAGTTGGTATGTATGTATGTGGAATGACGGTTTATGACTATTGTCACATCGGCCATGCCCGGGTCATGGTAGTGTTTGACACGGTGGCCAGATACTTGCGCCATACGGGCTACGATTTGACCTATGTGCGCAATATTACCGATATTGATGACAAGATCATTCATCGTGCTAACGAAAACGGCGAAGAGTTTACTCAGCTAACCGAACGCTTTATTCAGGCCATGCACGAAGATGAGCAAGCGCTTGCCGTCTTGCCAGTGGACATTGAACCTAAAGCCACGCAATCAATCCCTGGCATTGTTGCCATGATCGAAACTTTGATAGCCAATGGCTTGGCTTATGTGGGCGGCAATGGCGATGTGTTTTATTCGGTTAACAAATTTAAAGATTACGGCCAGTTGTCCGGTAAAAACCTGGATGATTTGCAAGCCGGTGAGCGGGTGGATGTGGATTTAGCCAAGCAAAACGCCCTGGATTTTGTGTTATGGAAAATGGCCAAAGCCAATGAACCGGCGTGGCAATCACCTTGGGGCATGGGACGGCCAGGCTGGCATATTGAATGTTCCGCCATGTCTACCTGCTGTCTGGGCAATCATTTTGATATTCATGGCGGCGGCATGGATTTGCAATTTCCGCATCATGAAAATGAAATTGCCCAATCCGAAGGCGCAACAGGCGAAAAGTTTGTTAACTATTGGATGCATAACGGTTTTGTGCGTGTTGATAACGAAAAAATGTCCAAATCATTGGGTAATTTCTTCACTGTACGCGATGTGCTAAAACGCTACCGGCCAGAAATCGTTCGATTTTTTATCCTGACCAGCCATTATCGCAGCCCGCTCAATTATTCCGATGAACATCTGGATGAAGCCAGAGCTGGTTTAACTCGGCTGTACACCGCTTTGCGTGGTGTGAGTTCGGCTGAGCAAACCATAGAAACCAGTGATTACAACACTCGTTTTACGCAGGCTATGGATGATGACTTCAATACGCCCGTGGCTGTTGCGGTATTGTTTGACTTGGCGAGGGAATTAAACAAAGCCAAGGAAACCAATCCAGAATTAGCCATTGAACTGGCCAGAAATTTAAAGCAGCTGGCGACCTTGCTGGGTATCTTGCAAGATGAACCGGATGATTTTTTAAAATGCTCAACCAGCTCTTCAGAAGATAGCGCGTCAGGTCTATCGGAGCAGGACATCGAAACACAAATCCAGGCTCGTATTGATGCCAAAAAAGCCAAAGATTGGGCCGCGGCCGACGCTATTCGTAATCAATTGAAAGAACAGGGTGTTATTTTGGAAGATACGCCTAATGGAACCAGTTGGCGGCGAGAATAATCTGGCTAGTAGTGATAACTCGAACAACAGCTTGTCACTATTCCGTTTTTTTAGAGTAGGCGCAACGAATTCATTTTAGGGTTTTCGGAGCTGGTAGTTAGTGCGCATGAATGCGCACCTACCTCTGTGCAATTCATTATTTAATCCGCTTACACCCGATAATAAAAATACCAACCATCCAAACAAAAGACGAGCAACATGAGTGAAATAAAAGATAAATCCATTCAAGTCTTTCTTGACGAGTTAGCCAGTAAGTCAGCAACCCCAGGTGGCGGAAGTGCGGCCGCATTAATGGGCGCACAAGCAGCAGCCTTAACCAGTATGGTCTGCAACCTAACCATTGGTAAACCCAAATATGCTGAAGTTGAAACAGACATGCAGGCGTTATTAGCAAAATCAGAAGCCTTACGTGAAAAGTTACTGAGCATGATTAAAGCTGATGTCGATGTCTTTAATCGCCTGATGGACACTTATGGGTTACCGAAAGAAACTGATGCCGAAAAAGCCGCCCGTACCGATGCCATTCAAACAGTACTTAAGGACGCTACGCAAGTGCCACTGGATTGCGCCAAAGCCTGTGCCGAAGCCATACACTTGAGCAAACTTGCAGCAGAAAAAGGCAGTGTTGCCGTCATTAGTGATGCCGGTGTCGCTGTCATGTCAGCTTATGGTGGCTTAAAAAGCGCGGCGCTAAATGTTTATATTAATACCGCAAGCCTTAAAGACAGGGTGTTTGCCGATGCTAAGTTAGCGGAATTGGAAGCCTTGCTATTGGATGCTGATCAAATTTCAGAACAAGTTTATCAGCTGGTTAAAACTAAATTGGGTTAGATCTTAAAAGATGGTTGATAGATGAGTTTTACAAAATGTCGTTGGGCATTATCCAGTCCAATTGAAGAACATTACCATGACCACGAATGGGGCGTGCCGCTATTTGATGATCGTTTGCTGTTTGAATTTTTAATTTTAGAAGGTGCACAAGCGGGCTTAAGCTGGGTAACTATTTTAAAAAAACGCGATGGTTATCGAGCGGCTTTTGATAACTTTAATGTGGAAGCGGTGGCTGGCTATGATCAGGAAAAAATTGACGAGTTAATAGTTAATCCCAATATCATCAGAAATCGTTTAAAGATCAATGCGGCTGTTGTAAATGCTCAAGCATTTTTGCAAGTGCAGCAGGAGTATGGGAGTTTTGCCACTTATTTATGGCAGTTTGTGGATAACAAACAGATACAAAATGGCTGGCAAAAACATGCAGATCTTCCAGCGTCAACACCGTTATCTGAGTTGATGAGCAAGGATTTAAAAAAACGCGGCTTTAAATTTGTGGGTAGTACGATTTGCTATGCGTTGATGCAGGCAGTCGGTTTGGTTAATGACCATACGACTGATTGTTTTCGCCATGCCCAAATCAAACAGCTGGCAGAAGGAAAGGGCGATTAAACATCGCCCTTTTGGTCTTGATTTAAATCGCTTTTTTAATGCGATCGATGGCGTTTTCCAGATTGCTCATGCTAGTGGCAATGGAAATTCGGATATGACCATCGCTACCAAATGCGGAACCAGGCACTAATGCTACGCCGGCTTTTTCAATTAAATAATCAGAAAATTCCAGATCATTATTGATGCCATCCAAGCGGGCGATCAGTTTTTCTACATTCGGGAACACGTAAAATGTGCCGTCTGTTTCCAAACATTCAATGCCATCAATGCTGTTCAACTCTTTAACCACGTAGTCATGGCGTTTTTTAAATTCCACGCACATGTCCTGGATAAAGCTTTGGTCGCCGTTTAAGCCTTCTTCCGCTGCAACTTGCGAAATAGAAGTTGGATTGGAAGTGCTTTGCGATTGAATGGTGCACATGGCTTCAATCAAGTTTTCCGGGCCAGCTGCATAGCCAATCCGCCAGCCAGTCATGGAATAGGCTTTAGAAACGCCATTCATCACCACGGT
>Ga0066448_1000373_pt1 | contig 15316 bp, 14 predicted proteins | sample LakWasMet70_HOW9_2_FD_59536 | JGI IMG/M metagenome (GOLD analysis project Ga0066448, IMG submission 59536) | Freshwater sediment methanotrophic microbial communities from Lake Washington under simulated oxygen tension - Sediment Metagenome 70_HOW9 | ecosystem: Environmental > Aquatic >...
AAAACGTGCGCGGTGCGCTCCAGGTGGTCAAGCCGCGCATCGAAATACTGACAGCCGAAAACTACCATTGAGTGCATGGGCCACTGCGCCAACGCGCAACGCCATTCAGCGCTCCCCCCCACTTTGCAACGTATCACCCGCTACGGACCGTAGCTTGGGCTGACGCGCGTACGCGCTACCGCCCACAGTGGGAACCGCTGCGCTGCGTCGGCGCGAAAACGGCCTAGGGAATACCCTGATTGAATATTAATTGATGGTGTTTAGTATTGCAAAAACTAAACCGCATCACTAAATCAATCATACGCATCAAACGAAAACCAAAACCCCATCGAAATGAATTGGATCGATCGGGCAAGTTGATGAAAACGGTGGTTGGCGTGTCTTGTCTGGGGCGGTTTTTGAGATCCATCACCCGTTGGAGACGAAAGCATGAAACATGTAAGTATCAAGATGTCCACACAGTTGTTCATCGCTTTTTTCATTGTGGCCGGCATCGGCGTCTGCATCGCGTTGACGGGCACCTTCATCACCAACGCACTGGCGCGGCAGATACGCGCCATGGCCGACGGGCCGATGGCCAAGGTCGAGCTGTACACCAAGCTGAGCAACAACCTGCATGCCGTTGGCCAGCACTCCAGGAACTTCGTCATCAGTTGGGACACCGCGCTGCGCACCGATGCAAAACAGAAGATATTGGAAGCTAGAGCTGCCAACCAACAACTTCTGGCGGAGTTAGACAAAACGGTGGAAGAGCCCCAGGCGCGGGAGTGGCTTGGCGCCATTGTAAGCAACCTAGGCCCCTACAACCAAAACGTTGACAAAGTACTGCAAATGGCAACCGATGGCGGCATCCAGGGCGCGGGACAACTTTTGGTTGGGGATGTGGCAAAGTTGCAGAACACCATTTTCAAGGTCGTCGAGGATTCCCGCGCGCTGCAGCGGCAACTGGTCGTGGAGCTCGGTAACAGCGCCACTGCTGAGTCCGAGCGAACCAGCACGGTTCTCGTCGTGCTGGCGGTGGTTGCCGGTCTCATCGGTGCCCTGGCGGGCTGGTTGATGGCGCGAAGTCTGAAGCGATTGATTGCACAGATTCTGCGCATCTCACGCTCCATTGCCGCGGGAGATCTCACGGAAAGCATTGATGACACGGGCCACACCGAGGTTGCCTTGATGCTCAGCGCCTTGAGTGAGATGCAAAGCAGCCTGGTTCAAGTGGTCTCCAATGTGCGCACGGCCTCGGAAGGCGTCGCTGCTGCCAGTGGGGAAATTGCCCAGGGTAACCGGGACTTAAGCGCCCGCACCGAGCAACAGGCCAGCGCCCTGGAAGAAACCGCGGCCTCCATGGAAGAGCTGAGTTCAACCGTCAAACAAAACGCGGAAAGTGCAAGCCACGCGAATCAACTCGCCTTGAATGCCTCTTCTGTTGCGACGACCGGTGGAGAAGTCGTTGCGCAAGTGGTTGACACGATGAAGGGCATCAACGAGTCGTCCCGCAAGATCGCCGAGATCATAAGTGTCATAGACGGCATTGCCTTCCAAACCAATATCCTGGCACTGAACGCAGCGGTCGAGGCGGCGCGGGCGGGAGATCAAGGCCGTGGCTTTGCGGTTGTTGCCAGCGAAGTGCGGTCACTGGCTGGCCGATCCGCCCAGGCCGCCAAGGAGATAAAGGCACTCATCGACACGAGCGTAGAACGGGTGGCACGCGGCACCACGCTGGTCGACAAAGCCGGCGCGACGATGACGGAGCTTGTGCAATCGATCCAGCGCGTGACCACCCTCATGGTCGAGATCAGCACGGCGAGCAATGAGCAGGCGTCAGGTGTCTACCAGGTCGGGGAAGCCGTTTCCCAAATGGACACCACGACGCAGCAAAACGCCGCTCTGGTAGAGCAAATGGCAGCAGCAGCCACCAACCTCAGCAGTCTCGCGGGGCAGCAGGTCCAAGCGGTCGCCGCATTCAAATTGCCCGGCCACCGCGCCGCTTTTGAAAGAGCGCCGCAAGAGAGGCGATCGCTGGCGCCCATGCCCGCGATGGAGCTGCTGCTCGACGGAGTGCATTGAATGCTTCCAGATGGCCAAACGGCAATAACCCCCAAAACCCCCTTCGCTACTAGGTACAAACACTGATTGATTTATTTATTATACAAAACACAATAAAGACATCAGCAAATTCCAACCATGGCTACCTCCACCACTCTCACCATTGCAGAAATCGCCCGGCTTGCCGGTGTGAGCACCGCCACGGTTGATCGTGTCATGAACGGTCGACCCGGTGTGAACGCCGAGACGATTGCCAAGGTCATGCAGGTGATTTCCCGCATGGATGAGTCCACCCGGCCATTGGGCCGCCCCCGCCAGGATGATGGGCTGCGGTTTGCCTACGTCCTGCCGGACGGCGGTTCACCTTTCTTTGATGCGGTGGAGCGCCAGGTTGCGCAGAGCGCGAGCGATTTTCGGCACCAGCACATCACGACCGTTGTTTGCCGCTTTAGCGCCGATGACTCCGCGCAATTTGCCGCCGATCTATCGCAGGTGAACGACTGCGATGGCGTTGCTGTGTTGGCCGTCGATGTGCCGGTGGTCAAGCGTGCCATCGCCGATCTGGTGAAGGCCGGTGTGCATGTCGTAACGCTGTTCTCCGATGTGGCGGGCTCCGCGCGGCAGTTGTTCGTGGGGGCAGATAACCGCGCCGCCGGGCGAACCGCCGGACTGCTGCTCGGCAATATGGCCGGGGCGCCCGATCGCGACCTGATGTTGCTGCTGTCCCAAGGCACGCGCCTGTCTTCCGAGATCGAGCGTCGCATCGGCTTTGCGCAAGTTTTGGAAGAGTGCTTTCCGCGGATGCACATTCTGCGGATCACGGATCTACCCAAATCGGACGACGGTGTGTGCGAAGCCATGCTGGGCTATTTCCAGCAGGAGATAGACCCCGCGCGCTTGGCCGGCATCTACATCGTTGGCCCCGGCACCGTTGGCCTGATGCGGGCGCTGGCGCAGCTTGGCATCACGGGTGCGCAAGGGGTGGTCGTGCACGACCTGACCGAGCTGCACACCCGATTCTTAACCCGCGGCGAAGTCAGCTATTTGTTGCACCAGGACATCCACTACTGCGTCCTGAATGCGGCAAGTGTGCTTCGGAAATTGTGTGTAAACGCCCGTGGCGCGCTGAATGTTGTCCAGCCACGGATAGAGATCTTGACTGCCGAGAATCTTCGGTGATTCGGCGGCCTGATGTGTGTGTAGGTGTGTTTGTATGGACTGTCTGAAATAACTTTATTGGAGATGACTGAAATGAAACAAGTACTCAAAAGAATGCCTGGATTGTCTGCAATGGCAATCGCCGCCGCCTTGTCGTTGGGTGGTTCAGGCGCGCATGCCCAGGACAAAACCATCACGCTGTGCTGGGCGGCGTGGGACCCTGCCAACGCATTGGTGGAGTTGTCGAAGGACTTCACCGCCAAGAGCGGCATCAAGATGAAGTTCGAGTTCGTGCCATGGCCAAACTTTGCCGACCGCATGCTCAATGAACTCAATTCCAAGGGCAAGCTGTGCGACCTGATCATTGGTGACAGCCAGTGGGTGGGAGGCTCTGCGGAAAGCGGCCACTACGTCAAGCTCAATGACTTCTTCGCAAAAGAAGGCATCAAGATGACCGACTTCGCGCCAGCCACCGTGACGGGTTATGCAGAGTGGCCCAAGAACACGCCCAACTACTGGGCGCTGCCAGCCATGGCCGATGCGGTGGGCTGGACCTACCGCAAAGACTGGTTCGCCAAGCCCGAAATCCAGGCGGAGTTCAAGAAGAAATTTAACCGCGACTTGGCTCCCCCCAAGACCTGGGCCGAACTGAAGCAAGTCTCCGAGTTCTTCCAGAACCGCGTCATTGATGGCAAGACCGTGTACGGCGCCTACATCTACACCGAGCGTGGTTCCGAAGGCATCACCATGGGCGTGACCAATGCGCTGTACCCCATGGGCTTCAAGTACCAAGACCCCAAGAAGCCTTACGCGATGGACGGCTTCGTCAACTCGGCGGACTCGGTGCGCGGCCTGGAGTTCTACAAGTCGCTGTACAAAGGCAGTACCGCGCCCGGCATGACCAATGCCTACATGGGCGAGGGGCTGGACGCGTTCAAGTCCGGCCAAGTGGCCATGCAGATGAACTGGTTTGCGTTCTTCCCAGGCCTGGCCAAAGATCCCGCCGTCGGTGGTGACAAGATCGGCTTCTTCGCCAATCCCTCGGATAAAGGCAAAGGCGTGCAACTGGGCGGACAAGGTATCTCCGTCGTCTCCTACTCGTCCAACAAGGATGCATCGCTGCAGTACATCAAGTGGTTCGCCAACCCTGAGGTGCAGAAGAAATGGCAGGCCATTGGTGGCTCGTCCGCGCACAAGGCCGTGTTGAACGACCCCGGCTATGCCAAGAGCTCACCCTTCGCTGGCGCCTTCCTGGACTCCATGAACATGGTGGTCGACTTCTGGGCCGAGCCCACCTATGCCCAACTGATGCAGGCTATGCAGAAGCGGGTGCATGACTATGTCGTGGCGGACAAGGGCACCGCAAAGGAAGCGCTCGACGCGTTGGTGGGCGACTGGAAGAAGGTCTTCAAAGAAGACGGCAAACTGTAAAAACGCTATCGACCTGGCTAAACACGCACGACACCATTTGCAACTATTTCGAAAGTTGCGTGGTTGGTCAGGTCACCCTTAACCTTGTTTTTTTAGACCGCAATTGCGGAAATGAATGGTTGATACCATGAACATCAAACGTGTTGTAGATCGCACCGCCCGCGCTACACCGCCACAGCTGGCCGGCGCGCTGCGTGGACTTTCAGACCGGGCCATTGCATGGCTGTTCATCGGCCCAACGATGCTGATTCTGTTGGTGATAAACATCTTTCCGTTGATCTGGACCATCCGACTGTCGTTCACGAATTTCAAGGCGAATCGCCCGAACGCGACGGTCCTGGGCGTGGGCATAGACAACTATGTCTCGGTACTGACCGACCCCGACATTTGGGTCGCCATGCAGACCACGGCGCACTTTTTGTTCTGGACCATTCTGTTGCAAATGGTGATCGGATTCGCGCTGGCCTATCTGATCGACCGCAAGTTCCGCAGCCATGGTTTTTGGACCACCTTGATTCTGGTTCCCATGATGCTGTCGCCGGCCGTGGTGGGGAATTTCTGGGCATTCTTGTACCAGCCGCAGGTCGGCTTGTTCAACTACGCGGTGTCCTATCTGTCCGGTATGCCTGCGTCGTCGTTTGAAATGCTGGGCTCCACCAAGCTGGCGCCGTGGGCCATCATCATCGTCGACACCTGGATGTGGACGCCCTATGTGATGCTGATCTGCTTGTCGGGTCTGCGCTCCATACCGGACTACATCTACGAAGCGGCGGAGGTCGATAGGGCCTCCAAACTGCGCCAGTTCTTCTGCATCACCCTGCCCATGGTCTTGCCCTTCATCATGCTGGCCGTGCTGTTTCGCGGCATCGAGAACTTCAAGATGTTCGACATGGTCAATCTGTTGACCTCTGGCGGGCCAGGCTCCGCCACCGAACTGGCATCCATCACGCTCAAACGCCAGGCGTTCGAGAGTTGGCGCACCGGGTATTCGTCTGCCTTTGCGATTGTGTTGTTCGTCGCTGTATTCGGCATGGCCAACATCTACGTCAAAGCCCTCAACTACGTCAAGAACCGGTAGACCGTCATGCCCAAACTTATCAGCACAGCCCACTCGGTGGTCGAGCCCTCCGCCAGCACCCGCTGGGTGGCCGGATTCCTGGTGGCCTTGTACGCCCTGGTGGCCATTGTTCCGCTGGTCTGGATCATCCTCACCGGTTTCAAGACGCCGGCCGACTCCATCAGCTATCCGCCCAAGGTCGTCTTCACGCCCAGCGTGGAAGGTTACTGCAACCTGTTCACGACGCGGTCGCGCCAGTCGCAGGAATACATTGCCACGCTGCCGCCAGCAACCGGCACCTGCGAGCAGGTGGCGCGTGACAACAGTATGGTGGTAGCGGGCTCGACCAACTACCTGCCGCGCTTCTTGAATTCGCTAGTTATTGCGGTCGGGTCGACGGTTCTGTCAGTGGGCTTTGGCGTCATGGCGGCCTATGCCTTCTCACGCTTCAAGGTGCCGCTGAAAGACGATCTGTTGTTCTTCATTCTGTCGACGCGGATGATGCCCCCGATTGCCGTGGCCATTCCCATCTACCTGATGTACCGGGAACTGGGTCTGTCGGACACACGCTTTGGCATGATCTTGCTCTACACCGCCGTCAACATTTCCTTGGCTGTTTGGCTGCTCAAGGGGTTCATTGATGAAATTCCACGTGAGTATGAAGAGGCCGCGATGGTGGATGGCTACACGCGCCTGCAAGCCTTCTTCAAGGTGGTGCTGCCGCAGGCCACGACGGGCATTGTCGCCACTGCCATCTTCTGTCTGATCTTCTCTTGGAATGAGTACGCCTTCGCGGTGTTACTGACCTCAGGCGAAGCGCAGACGGCACCCCCCTTCATTCCCATCATCATTGGTGAGGGAGGGCAGGACTGGCCCGCAGTCGCGGCTGGCACGACCCTGTTCTTGGCACCCATTCTGTTCTTCACGATTTTGATGCGCAAGCATTTGCTGCGGGGCATCACATTCGGTGCGGTACGCAAGTAGCAACTCCAAGGTGTCTTCTATGTCCAATTCACATTCCCCCACACCACCAGCTCTGGCAGCCGCTCCGGCGAGCGGGTGGCCCAAGCTCCTGCGTCGCGGTCCCATGGAACTGGTGGCCTGCGGGCTCATCACCCTGGGGATTCTGATGCTCCTGCAACCGCTGGCCTTAGTACTGTTCACCTGGTCGTTCATCACCATGCTCGTGGGCACCGTGATGTTCATGGTGGTCTCCAAGTTTCCAGAATAACCAACAACACGAGAACTACCATGGCTGAAATTCGTGTTCACCACCTCTTCAAGGCGTTCGCCGAGTTCACCGCAGTGAAGAACTCGACCTTCACTGTGAATGACGGTGAGTTCTTTTGTTTGCTAGGCCCGTCGGGCTGCGGCAAGACCACAACGCTGCGCATGATCGCCGGCCTTGAACTGCCGACATCGGGCCAGATCTTTCTGGATGACGAGGACGTCACCGTCAAACCCGCCTCGCAGCGCGACATCGCAATGGTGTTCCAGATGTTCGCCTTGTACCCCCACATGAACGTGGCGCAAAACATTGCCTTCCCACTGTTGTCCCAAGGCACGCCACGCAAGGAAGTGCGCCAGCGGGTGGAGGATGCCGCGCGCATCTTGCAAATCAGCCACCTGCTGAAAAAGTCGGTCTCAGGCCTCACCAGCGGCGACCGCCAACGCGTCTCCCTGGGTCGAGCGATCGTGCGTCGCCCCTTGGCCTTCATGATGGACGAGCCATTGGGGGCGCTGGACGCCGAGTTCCGCGAAATCATGTGCGAAGAGCTGCGCAACCTCCACGACCGCCTGCATGCAACGACCGTGTATGTGACCCACGACCAGCGCGAAGCCATGTCCATGGCCGACAAGATCGCCATCATGAACCAGGGTGTCATCGAGCAGTTGGGCGCCCCCCAGGAAATCTACGACCGACCAGCCTCTGTGTTTGTGGCCGATTTCATGGGCTCACCTGCGATGAATTTCATCCCCTTTGAAGCGGGACTGGAGAAGGGCGCCACCGTTGCCACCATTGGTGGTGCCACGGTGGGCCTGCCGGCGCTGCGCGAGGCCGTTGTGATGCGCCAACTGTTGTACGGGGTGCGACCCGAGCATGTCAGCCTGGACCCGAACTCGTCGCTGCGCGCCGAGGTGTTGGGCACGGAATACCTGGGTACCTGCCAGGTGGTGACCGTCAATGGCGCGACCGGCAGCACGCTGCGTGCCAAGGTCGACGTGAACCTCCCCGTCAAGCGTGGAGACCACGTGGGTCTGTCCTTTGATGCATCGCAGGTCACCTTGTTTGACCAGCTAACCGGTAAAGCCATACACACCATGCGCGACGATATTCCAGTGGCTGCGTCCGCTGCACGAGGAGCCCACCATGGCTGATCTCAAACTAGTTGGCGTCAGCAAGAGCTTTGGCGCCACGGCCGCAGTTCGCGACCTGAGCATTGACATTCCCAGCGGTGAATTCATCGTCCTACTTGGCCCCAGCGGGGCTGGCAAGACCAGCACGCTGCGTTTGGTGGCCGGATTGGAAGCGCCGGACCAAGGGCAGGTGTGGATTGGTGGCCGTGATATGACGCAAGTAGCCCCGGCGCTGCGCGATGTCACCTTTGTCTTCCAACAGTATTCGCTATATCCGCACCTGAGCGTTTACGACAACTTGGCCTTCCCGCTGCGCTCGCGCTTGCGCAAAACCAGCGAGGCCGATATCAAGACCAAGGTGACGGAAGTGGCCCGTCTGTTGCGCATGGAAGACAAGCTGCAAAACTCCGCGACCAAACTATCGGGCGGACAAATGCAACGCGTGGCCATTGGGCGCGCCCTGGTGCGCAGCCCCGCCGTGTACCTGATGGACGAACCGCTGTCGTCGCTGGATGCCAAGCTGCGCAATGACCTGCGCTTGGAGCTGAAGCACATCCAGCAGGACCTGGGTGCGACCATGCTGTACGTGACCCACGACCAGGTGGAGGCTATGACGCTGGCCTCGCGGATTGGCGTGCTGGACCACGGCCAACTCGTGCAGCTGGGCACACCGCAGCAAGTGTATGAAGACCCTTGCAGCGTCAATGTCGCCAGTCGGCTGGGTTCGCCGCGGATCAACCTCGTTCCCCGCTCGGCCTTTCCGTCACAGGCTACGCCGGCCAACGTCGTCACGCTGGGGGTGCGGGCCGAGCACATGCGCCTGTATCCGCGCTATGTCGAGGGCTCGACCCTGACGCAATGCCAGGTCAAGCGCACCGAGCGTTTGAGCGACCAATACCTGGTGCATCTGGGTCTGGTCGGCAGCTCGCATGACGTGATTGCGTCTGTTCCGCCCGGCGCCTCCTTTGAGCCTGGTGAAGTTTTAGGTCTAGACCTGTCCCAATGCCTTTGGTTTGACGCTGAAGGCCAACGTGTTCGCAGTTAATGCTTTTCGAAAGGAACCTCGTATGACATTGCCTCTTATCATCCAAAACGCCACGCAAACCCTGGTCGACCATCTCGACGAACTGACGGCCCTAGACCAAGCCATTGGCGACGGCGACCACGGTCTGAACATGAAACGGGGATCGCAGGCGATCCAGGCCAAACTCGCGGGCATGCAGGACGCCAGCCTGAACGAGGCGCTGAACACCATGGGCAAGACCTGTATCGCCATGATTGGCGGCTCGTCCGGCCCGGTGTTTGGCACCTTGCTGATGACGCTGGGCAAAGAGCTGCCAACCCAGCCAACGGCCCACGACTTCGCGCTGGCGCTGCGCGCCGGTATTGAAGCCCTGACACGCTTGGGAAAAGCCGAAGTGGGACAAAAGACGCTGTTGGATGTGCTGGACCCGGTGCAAAAGGTCTTGGCCGATGGCGGTGCGGACCTGATCCCCCGCGTGCGGCAGTGCGCCCATGACAGCGCATCCGCTACGGCGGACATGGACGCCACCCGCGGACGGTCGTCTTTTCTGGGTGACCGGGCCAAGGGACATATTGATCCTGGATCTCGTTCCATGGCATTGATTATTGGCTCGGTCTGCGATACCCTGATGCAGGCTCAGCCGACCTACTAAAACCAAAGTTCTGCCATAGAGGTGAGTTATGAAAAATTTCATTAATCGCGTGGACTCCGTGCTGGAAGAGTCGTTGGACGGGTTTGCTGCAGCGCATGCAGATCTGGTGGTGTTGGGAGAGGAATACGAATTCATCCGCCGCAAAGACGTCAGACCCGGAAAGGTTGCGTTGATTTCCGGCGGGGGTTCGGGTCACGAACCACTGCATGCGGGCTTTGTCGGATATGGCATGCTGGATGCCGCGTGTCCTGGGCAAATCTTTACCTCGCCAACCCCCAACCAGATGCTGAACGCGGCCAAGGCCGTGGATGGCGGGGCTGGCGTGCTGTTCATTGTCAAAAACTACTCTGGGGACATGATGAACTTTCACATGGCCGCGGAAATTTTGGACCAGGAAAACGCCACCGTCATCGTCAACGACGACGTGGCGGTGGAAAATTCAACCCACACCACCGGGCGCCGCGGTGTGGCCGGTACGCTGATTGTGGAAAAAATCTTGGGTGCCGCCGCGGAACGCGGTGACAGCCTGCAAGAACTCAAGATCCTTGGTGATGCGGTGAACAAGGCCACGGCCACCATGGGCGTGGCGCTCAGTTCGTGCACCGTGCCGGCCGCTGGCAAGCCAACTTTTCAAATCAGCGCCACCGATATGGAAGTGGGAGTGGGTATCCACGGCGAACCGGGGCGCCGACGCGTGCCGCTGGCGAGCGCCGATGCTATCGCCCATGAGCTGACAACGGCGGTGATAGAGGACCTGTCTCTGAAGGCCGGCCAGGAAGTGATTTTGTTGGTCAATGGCTTTGGTGGCACACCGATGCTGGAGTTGTACCTGATGGTCAAGGCTGCGCGCAAGGTACTGGCCAAGTCGGGCGTGACTGTCGTGCGATTCCTAACCGGCTCCTATGTCACTTCGTTGGAAATGGCGGGCTGCTCCATTACCGTCACGGCGGTCAACGACGAATTCCTGGCCCTGTGGGACGCTGCGGTGTGTACGCCGGCGTTGCGCTGGGGCATGTAATTCGAACCAGGCCCCACGGCAACTAGGCGGCCGATCGTCGCCACGTCGCGCCGGGCCATTCCAATGCTTTTTAGAGGCGCACGGGTTTGTGCGCGGCGACGCAACTCGCCTATACCGTCTGGAAATACTTTTTATGCCAACCACTTGCCGCACAACACTTCAGAGGTTCTTGCTTGAAAGCGCGCCGGAACTGCCCGACTCCTGCGCGGATTGCAATGCCCTGATTCTTGACGTTGCGCATGCTTGCAAGACCATTGCACGGACCATTTCATTGGGTGCACTCGGCACTGCAACGGAAATTTTTGCAGCCCAGTACGTGGGCGCCATCAATGTGCAGGGCGAGGTGCAAAAGCATCTTGATGTGTTGAGCAATCAGTTGTTCATTCGAAGCACGGAGTCGACGGGGAATCTCGCTGGCATGGCATCTGAAGAGATGGATTTGCCACATCAAATTCCAGCAGCATATCCGCGAGGAGAATATCTGCTGGTCTTTGATCCGCTAGACGGTTCCAGCAATATTGACGTCAATGTGTCGGTGGGTAGCATCTTTTCAATTCTTCGCGCACCTCAGGACGCAATTGACACCGGACGCGATGTCATGGAGGTCGACTTTTTGCAGCCCGGCCGCGAACAGATCGCGGCCGGCTACGCGCTGTATGGACCCGTGACGATGCTGGTGTTGTCGGTCGGTGATGGAGTTCACGGATTCACGCTGGATCCTGGCTTGGGTGAATTTGTGCTGACGCATCCTCTGCTACAGGTTCCCCACGATACGCAGGAATTCGCGATCAATAGCGCGAACTCCCGATTTTGGGAGGACCCTGTCAAACGCTATGTCAACGAATGCCTCGCGGGCACAAGCGGTCCTCGAGAGAAGGACTTCAACATGCGTTGGGTCGCCAGCATGGTTGCCGAGGCACACCGCATTTTGATGCGAGGTGGCGTGTTCCTCTACCCCCGCGACACCAAGGACCCGTGCAAGGCTGGACGTTTGCGGCTCTTGTATGAGGCCAATCCAATCGGATTCATCATGGAGCAGGCTGGCGGTCGGGCGAGTATGGGTGACTTTCCTACCTTGGACGTGCAGCCGACTTCGTTGCACCAACGTATTGGTCTGATGTTCGGCTCCAGGGCAGAGGTTGATCGAATCGACCGCTACTACGCCGAGTGGCCCAACCAAAATCTAGGGAGTGCGTGATGGCTTTTGCTACGCTTCGCCAAGTACTTGACCATGCAGCCGAGTTTGCGTATGCCGTTCCGGCGTTCAATGTGAACAATCTGGAGCAAATTCAAGCCATCATGGAGGCCGCTCAGCAGACTGATAGCCCGGTCATTTTGCAGGCCTCTAGCAGTGCCAATAGGTACGCTGGAGAACCCTATTTGCGGCACATGGTGCGAGCCGCCGTCGAGGCACATCCTCGCGTGCCCCTGGTGCTACACCAAGACCATGGTGCTTCGTTGGCCGTGTGTCTGCAGGCTATCCAATCGGGCTTTACCAGCGTCATGATGGACGGCTCGTTGCTTGACGATGCGAGTACCCCGTCGAGCTATGACTACAACGTGGAGGTAACACGTAGCGTGTGTGAGTTGGCGCATGCATTGGGTGTTTCGGTCGAGGGCGAGCTGGGCTGTTTAGGGTCCTTGGAAACGGGGCTTGCGGATAAGGAAGATGGCTCTGGTGCGGAAGGTCTTTTGACGCACGACATGATGCTGACGGACCCAGACCAGGCGGCGGACTTTGTTAAAAAGACCGGCGTCGACGCACTCGCAGTTGCATTTGGCGCCAGTCATGGAGCGTACAAATTTTCAAGGGCTCCAACCGGTGACATTTTGGCCATGGAGACACTCGAAGCCATACATGCCCGCATCCCCGACACACATTTGGTCATGCACGGAAGTTCCAGCGTGCCGCAAGAGTGGTTGTCCATCATTCGGAATTTTGGTGGCGATATCAGGGATACCTATGGCGTGCCCGTTGAAGAAATCCAGAAAGGTATTCGCACCGGTGTGCGCAAGGTGAACATTGATACGGACATTCGTTTGGCGATGACGGGTTCGATGCGACAGGTGTTGGCTCAAAGTCCCGGCGAATTTGACCCAAGGAAAATTTTTGGTGCGGCAAGAGCCGCGGCCCGTGGCATCGCGAAGGAACGCTTCGAAGCCTTTGGCTGCGCGGGCCAGGGCTCCAGAATTCGCCCCATGTCGCTGGTGACTATGGCGGGGCGCTACGAATCACTTCCACCCTTGACTTGATTTCACATGCGAATACTCCATACGATGCTGCGTGTTGGTAACCTGGAGCGATCCATGGCTTTCTATACCGACACCATGGGCATGCACCTGATTCGGACAACAGAAAACGTCAAGTACGAATACCGGGTGGCCTTTCTGGGTTACGGCAAAAATCCTGATCACGCCGAGATCGAGCTCACCGAGAACTATGGTGTGCCGCACTACGATATTGGGAATGGGTTCGGGCACATCGCCATTGGCGTTGCGGATATCTACAGTGTCTGCGAAACCATCAAGGCCACGGGTGGTTTTGTCAGTCGCGAGCCCGGACTAGTAAAGGGCGGGACCTCCATCATTGCCTTCGTCACCGACCCGGATGGCTACAAGATTGAACTGATACAACGCCCAAGTATCGTGGCGCAGCGTTGACCTTGCCAGACACCGATGCGCGTCGCCTCGGTGTCTGGCTGCTATTTCAAGAATTTTCCGGACCGGGAATAGACGGTCAAGTCGACCTGGCCTGGGTTTCTGCGCGACTTGGAATAGAACGAGCCGTGGTAGCCGCCAAAGTCTTGTTCCGGCAGGCTCTCCAGAGCGACCGCAAACTGTTGCGGTGATGCCGTTTCCTTGGTGCGGCGCAGGGCTGCTACCACCAGGTTGGAAGAAAGATAGGCCTCCATGCTGGCAAATGACAATTCGATACTGTTGCGAAGACAAAAGGCTTGTAGATCGCGACCCACCTTAGTCGAGGCGGTCCATGGAAACGGCACGACCTGGGTCACCGAAAGCCCCGCCGCCAGTGGCCCCAGGGTTTCAATCAGGGCGGTTCCTCCCACCGTGGACAGCGTGTAGAAGCTGCCGGTATATCCCGCCTTGCGGGCGGCGATGACAAAGCGCGCGCTGGCCACAAAATCCGCGCCCAACAGTATTGCTTGTGGCTTGCCGGAAAGGATGGCCGACACCGCGCCTAGCAAGCTGAAGTCGCTGCCCTCGTGGTCCACACTGCTGATAGAGGCGACATGATTGCCCTGTTGCTCCAAGGCGGCGATCAAAGCGTCCCGAATTTCCCAACCATCGGAGTTGTATTCAAAAACCAAAGACGTGCGTTGGATCCCGATCTGGTGCATGTGGCGGACCACGGACTGGATCTCGTCGTCATGGCTGGCCCGCATATTGAACATGCCCGGCAGGGTGCCGGCACGCAACTCCATGCCACCACTGACGGCCGCGATGTAGGGCAATCCTTCGGCGACGGCCGCACGCGCGCCTGCCCGGTGTGCCCCGGTTCCGATGAATCCGTACAATGCCAGCACCTTGTGTTCCGAGGCCAGCAGCTTCACATTCAATTCGGTGCGCTCCGCGCGATTCTCATCGTCCAGTGTGACGAGCTCTATGGTTTTTCCGCCAATGCCACCTTGCGCATTCACCTCGTTGAATACCGCACGCGCCGCATCGCGAAACGCCAAGCCGACACGTGCGAGTGGCCCCGTGGTCGGCGCTGATTGCCCCAGCTTGATCGTGTGTCTATCGGTCGGCAGCGCCTGGGCAGACAGCGGCAGGCCCAGTGGGCCCCATAGCGTTGCAGCAGATGCCGCCAATACGGTGCGGCGCGAAAGTGCGGTGGACTGAATAGGATGCTGCATTTTGGGTCCTTCAGACGCAAGGGTTGAACGATTCGACGGCGTACCGGGCGGCTGGGATGCATCGGGTGCGCCACCGGCCAAGCGATCAGGTATTGGCTTCGCCTTTGGGCGCAAAGCGGATGGCGGTGCGGCGTCGTCTGCGCATCGCCAGCGCCCCCACGGCGGCCAGGAACAGCAGTGCTGCGGCTGCCATGACAATAACCCGGTCCTGACCGCCGGCGGTGAGAAGACCGGGCAGCAGATTGGCGTCCGTCTTGGGATCGCCGCTGTCAATGGTCTTGCCTTCACGCGCAAAGGTCGCATTCCAATCGCTGAGCAGACCATCCATGGCTGCTTGCGGGGTGCCTTCTCCGACCACCACATAGTTGTGCACGCGTTTTTGCATGGCTTGCAGCAACTCGGCGTAGCTGGGTTCTTGCCAGAAGTCCTTGACGATTTTCATGGACTCCAGAAACACTTTTGCGTAGGGCATGCTGTTGGCAAAACCCGGTTTGTCGAGGACCGCTTTGTGACAGCTGAAGCCGCCCATGTCCCACCACTTTTGCTGGACGGTGGGTTGCGAAAACCACTTCACATATTCCAGCGCCAGATCCTGTTTGTCGGAGTACTGCACCACCGACAGGCCTTGTCCGCCCAGGGTTGCGCCTTCAGTGCTCATCTTGGGGTTGGTGAAGAAACCGGTCTTCTCGCCACCCACAAA
>Ga0066448_1000379_pt1 | contig 15197 bp, 10 predicted proteins | sample LakWasMet70_HOW9_2_FD_59536 | JGI IMG/M metagenome (GOLD analysis project Ga0066448, IMG submission 59536) | Freshwater sediment methanotrophic microbial communities from Lake Washington under simulated oxygen tension - Sediment Metagenome 70_HOW9 | ecosystem: Environmental > Aquatic >...
CCGACGATATCGTTCAGCAAGCTCCAATAGCATTGCGGCGTCAAGCCGCCGCGGAAGGCGCAATCCATTCTTCTTAGCTCGCCTATGCAAATGATCCAGCAGCGTCTTCGTCTGCTGCACGATTGTCCATCGAGGGACGACGCTGGCAAGGCAGTAGAGGACTAACGCCTCGGGGCAAGGCGATGCCAAAGCCGTTTGCCATCTCTTCAGAATTGACGGGGCCTTGGTTGGCTGAAACTGCGCTGGCAAAAAGGAATGCACCGCGTTGAGCAATGCCACGTACCCCCGTTTGCTCTCGGGGGCGACCTTTTTCCGTTGAGGAAAGTCGTCTAGCCTATCCAATGATTCTTGCAGTCCGACCATCGTTGGCTGCTTGGCTCCTAAGACGCCTCGGTCATACAGCTCTAGGAACCCTTCAAACCATTCGCGCCCGGCTTCCAGCTTGACTACATGAGGCCCCATCCAAGCGCTTGGATCCAACTGCACCGGATGAACGCTCCCGGTTTCATAGAGGTATTCGTGTGGCTCCTTGTCAACTTTCGGCTGGCGACGAACGAACTCGATGATGGCAGCTCGTGCCACTCGGAAGAGTCCTTGGAAAGTGATCGCCGTCCTCCGATCCAGCAGCAATATCTGCTCCGCATAGCCTCGCGGACCAGTCAGCTCCTGCGGGAGTCGCTCAAGCGCGTGAACATATTTGGAGCGGATTTCGTAAGCGACGTCAAGGGCATCACCAAGGTCAAGGCGGCCTGGTGGCGCGACCGATGCGTTTGCATCTCCGCCAAAGAGCGAGTCGGGAACAGTTGCTAGGACGAACGTCTTGAACCTCCGGCGCAGCAGAACATGCTCATGCTTGGCGATGGCGTCGCGCACTGCCGACGCGACTACAGCGTCGGCAATTGACAGAGCAGTGTCAACCTCCAAGCGCTTGCGCTCGTCCACGTCTTCCCAGCTCGTTTCGTGGCCATCGAACTTCATCGCCATCGCTTCCAGCGCGGCAACCATCAGCGTGTAAGCAACTTCGAGATCGTCACCCGTGCGATGCAGGCCGGTCACCAAGGTGCGAATTGCCTGCATCACTACAAGGTATGTAGCGCGCTCCAGACCGAGTAGCTCGTCGATCCACCGCGCGAACGCTTCCCACTCATCAGCTTTGGGAGCGACCCGCGTATCAAAGACTCGCCGGACTAGGTGCTTCGGCGGCACGCCGGTCGCCAGTCCCGCAGTGCCACTAGTCAGCCTGGACACCAAGGAATGGTCAGGGCTGCATGTCACCTGCAGGAAAAACGAAACTAGTGAGGAAAAGTCCTGCTGATATCTGTCAACCCCATATCCAGCAATCATTCCGGGAGCAAGCTTATCTCCCTCGATCAGCTCGTCAATTTCGTAGATGAAACTTGACGATTGCAGTTTCAGAGCATCCACCGATCCAAGCTTGCCAGCCGACGTTAGGATTCCGTCCTTCGGGAGCCTGCCCAGGTTGCTGAACAGCACGCCCCGTAGGTGATTCGTCATGAGCGTGGGGCCGCGAAAGAGCTTTCCGGTGGCGATCTGGAGCATATGAAGTCTTAGTTGCTTGCCGCTATCGAAGCAGCTCCGGTAGCTCATAGAGCAGTTTCAGAGCTTCAGCCCAGCCACCCTCTGAGAACAAGCGGAGGATTTCCACGAGTCGAGCGCGTCGGCCTTCGTCTTCAAAGATGTTCCGGTGATCGGCGATATAGCGCTGAACGATGCGCACCACTGCCGTATTGCCGAGCGATTCGAAGTGATAGCCTTCTTCGCGGCCGCGGCCCAGCAGTATCTGGTAAAACGATTCAAAGACGGTATCCGGGTTGCCCGGAATCAGGTATTCATAGAGTTCGATCAGGTGATGCAGCGTGCCGGGTTCTTGCGAGTTTGCCAGCATGGCTAGCGTGTCGGCGTAGTCGTCGAGGAATTGCGCCTTGGCCGTGACGTCGAGCAGGCCCGGCGGGTCTTCGTCCTGACTGTTTTGCTGTGACTGCTGGGCCGCGTAAGCACCCGAGCCGAAATAGAGCTGATTGACCGCACGTTCCACCAGCATGCCGGCAGCACGGTAGCGCTTGATCTCCGTGTCACGGGTGACTTCGTCCGGGCCCGCCACGAGCACCGACCGCGCCTCGGCGGCGGTCTGCGACATTTGCGTCAAGACGATCCGCAGACCTTCCTGTGACCGGTCGCAGATGCTTCGTGATTCTTCCGTCGCATTGGATCGATACCGGTCGAACAGGTGGCCTCGCAACATGCCGACAAACGTCTGAAGTGCCGCTGAATAGCGGACAGGATCGGCAGCGAATTCCTCCAGCCAAGCCCTGGCCATCTGTCGTCCTTGCCCGACAAAGAGGATTGCCACCCATTGCCCCAAGGCCTCCGGGACGTGATTGCGATCTCCGTCCGCCGGTAATTGCCCCGTTGAGAGCCTGTTCTTGACGGTGGTGAGCAGTGCTTCGCATCGCACCGGATCCGTCCGACCGAACCTGATCAATGAGCGACACAGCAGCGCGGCCACAAGGTCCGGGTGGCTCTCCGTTGCTGCAACACGTTCGGCCAGTTGCCACATGCGTTCCGGGTCAGCGGCGCTGATCACCTGCATGTTCTGAACGAACTGGAGACGGACGGCAAGAGCGGGGTCGTCAAGTGACGATGCCAGGCTGTCCAGGATCACTGGATGCTCGCTGGCAAATCTCGACGCGAGCGAGACCCACGACTCGGCGGCATATACGCGCACATCCCAATTCCCCCATCCCAGGCTCACAAATCTTCCTCCTTCGGTTTCGGATAAGGACTGGCCGACAGGCGCTGGAGCAGCGAGAACAGAACCGGCAGCGAGGGCAGTCCATCAACATTCGGCGAATAGTTTGGGCTGGAGGCAATGCGTTCGACGACGTTGGAGACATGCCCCCAGGCGGGCATGTCGACCTGCTCGTGAAGGCCTGCTGCCGAATCGAGCAAGGCAACCAGCGCGACCGCCTCCGCCCACAAGGCGGCGAGATAGGGACGCGGATGGTCCCCAGGCGTTTGGCCGAGGCGTTCATAGAGGGTGTCCGACGCCTCGCGCACCGTTCGTTGGGGCTCGGCGTGGGGGTCAATGCCATCGCGGCGCAGGCGTTCGAGCGTCCAGTCGAAGTGGTCGTCGGCGTCCGCCGCGTCAGTGGTCATGCGGCCGGCCGTCCGGGCCGAAACTGTTCCAGCTTCATCGAGCGTGCGCCGAAGTTCGCGGCTTGGCTCGAGCACAAGGGCGTCTTCTTCGACTCTCTCGAAGAATCCCTTCAGCGTGCTTTGCCAGCGATGCTGGTCGGCGGGTTCTTCGGAAGCCGCGCGCCCAAACAGCAGGCTTTCGAACTGGGCCTTCTGTTCATTGGTGCGGCTTGTCCAAGCCAGTGCTGCAAAGGTGGCAGCAGCGCGTGCCGTTCCCCGTGCATTCAGAAAGTCGATTCGCTCGAACAACGGCCACAGCTGATCTGCCAGTTCGGCGATGCGTTCGCCGCCGACGCGGAAGATCCGGTTCCACACGGCCGCAGTCGCGTGGCCGACAGAGGCCGCCACCACGCTCGCTTGGAAGGCGTCGACAGAGCAGGATCGCAGAAAGAGGAAATAGTTTCGGAGGAGGTCGTCGTCGCGATTGAACCGCGTGGCGTCATCGTCGTCCCACGCTCGGTACTCGAATTCGTGACCGCGCAATTCAACGATTTCAGAGCCGATGGTGACCCGGTCCGGCTCCCGCTGTTGGGCGTAGGTGTCCCTGCCGTCCTTCCCGACCGAAGCCTCGATCAAGGCCCTCGTGCCGGACGCCGGATCGATGGCAAGGAACTCGGGCAGGGCCGTTCCGAGTCGCCACAGTGCATGGTCATAGTCCTGCCGACGATTCGACGTGAGCGGCAGGATGCGGCTCCCAGCGCCGCCGAGCATGGTGCTCGTGTTGTCGGAAATGGTCTGGCTGTACAGGCAGCGATAGATCTCTACGGCGAATTCTGGATCGCTACGCACGATGGGCAGAATCTGTTCGCCGAGCCAGCCTGCCTCCTGGTCGGCGTGTTGGGAGAAGCGCGGCTCGCGAAAGATGCGATCGAGCAGCAGGCGGGAGGCCCGACCGTCAGACGCGAAGCTCTTGCCCACGAAGCGTATCGCCTGGGTGCCAAGCAGGGTCAGCTCTGGATTGGCGGACCAAGCTGCCTCCAGCAGTGCCCTGGACGCCCGGCCGTAGCTGAGGAGTACGCCAGGAGTAGCAAGGCTCGGCTTGTCGAACAACATGAGCAACAAGACCCGGGCAGGCTCGAGCAGGGCGCGCTCACGCGTCGCCAGCAGCGACTCGGCCAAGCGGGCCCAGACCGCATCACGTGAGGCGGCGGCCGGCCGCGGGCCGCTGTCCATGGCAACGAACCTGGACAGGAGGTTCAGCAGGCCGGACATGCCGGGGCTGCCGGGCGACGCGGCGATGAGGGATAGCAGGCCGCCGATGTCGGATTCGCTCTCGACGCTTTCGCTGGCGACGCGCAGCGCCACATGACCCAAGACGGGATCGACTTGATCGGTGGCGAAGATGTCCGCCAGAAGTCGCCACGTGTGCGGCCGTCCAGCATCGTCGTTTCGCCATACCCGCTCGATCGCGAACCGGAACGCGGGCGCCAGCAACAGGGCCGAGGAGGTCTCCCCACTCAATTGCAGCAACAACTGCACGGGGTCGTCCCAGTCCAAGAAGAAGCGACCCGCGACATGGTCGAAGAGGACATGATGGGCAAAGCCCACGAGATCGCCGTTGGCGACCAAGACGCCGGTCTTGATGGCTGCGTCGATACTGTCGTGCTCGATCAGGACTTTGCGTACGGCCAGGCGGCGACGTCCCAACATGACGGCGCAAGCCGCCCTTACGGCTTGCTGCATGGCGGTGCTGGTAAGGCGAGTGTCTTCGTAGACATCGATCAATCCGGATTGCGTCGAAATGGCGCTGAAGGCTGAGGCGCCGACGCCGTCCGACAGAAGCTGTGCGGCCAGTGACAGATTGAAGATGTTCGTGAGCAGGGCACGAAGTTGCCCTGGCGCCGCGTTGAGCAGTGTCGCCATTTGCGGCGCGAGGCTGCCGACTTCCGTCAGGTCCTGTTCCGACAGGCGCGGCACAACGAAGTGCATGACCGCGCTGAGGACAGGGTCGGCATAGTCTGGATCGACAGGTGTCCCGCGAAAGGCCTCTCGATACCTGCGCCCGTTCCGAAGATCGAAGGTACGAATGGATGCAACGACCGTCCACTCATCGAGGTCGGCCCGCGCACTTTCTATGAGCGCCGCGAACACGGCTTCGGCGGCCCCCCCGCGCGCGGCATCCAAGGCATCAACGATGAGCACTTTTGGCCCGAGCCCCGGGAAGGCGGCGAGAACCTCCAACAATGGACGCTGCAATCCCAACTCTGACGCGAGATCCGCTGCGATGGCGACCCCAGGAAATCGATCCACCGACAGGAAGATCGCAGTTCCACCGAGGCTCAGGATGGTCGTGGCGGCGGACACGAGGGCACCCGTCTTGCCGGCACCTGGCTCGCCGACGACCAGGGTGGATCCCGCCGAAATCGCCTCAGCCAGTGGTGTGTCACTCTGTCGTGCAACGCGCAGGGCCGGCACGAGGGGCAGATGACTGTGACGTTCCAGCCGAAGCAATTCATGGTGCGTTACCTCGCGGAGCCTGGTGACGTCGGCCTCGTAGTCGGCCGCGGTAACGTCGCGGTGACCTCGACGTCGAAGCTCTCGTAGGAGACCGCTTCTGTCAGCTAGCGCTCCGCTGCGGATCAGGTCGCGCATCAGCCCGCGAAGGTCACGCATCGCGGACTCGCTGGCTGCATCATCAGCTAACACACGACGCGCGAGGAGTTGCGTAGCCTCCCGCCAGTCCCGATGCCCTTCGTTCATGTCGAAGCGGGCCACGTGGAAGTGGCGCGCGAGTTGAACGAGTTGATCATCGGTCGGATCTACCCCACTGCTGGACTGCCAAGCCGGCTTCGCCAGCGACTCGAAGAGAGCGAGAGCTTCTTTCTCAGCCTTGTTTCGATGCACCGGAGTGCTGGCCCAAGTGCCCCCCATGTCGAAGGCCCTGCAGCTGGCCTCGAGGATGTCCAATGTTTGCGGCGCTCCGGAGCCCACGGCCAGTATTCCGGCGGTTTTGGTGGAGTCTAGCGTGCTGCCCGCCTTGAACGCCCGCTCCAGCCAGAGAGCGTGCTGGGTGATCGTCTTGCCGAGAGGGCTGGCCTCGCGATCGCTAAGGTTGGCGGTCGTCTTGCACTGAATGTGGATGCTGCCGCCGTCGGACAGCTTGACCTCGATGTCGTCGAGTCCGTCTCCAGTCTCGAGTTGTATGGAGATCGGGATCGCAGCGTTGTTCAAGCCAAATCTGCCGCCGACAGGTGTCCGAGCCAGTAGGTGGGATGCAAACCATGATGCGACTGCGGCCTGAAAGGCCATACCGGCCTCGGTGGCTCTTCCGCCCGCACGCATTGGAGCTGTCACAGAAGGCGCCGTTACCGAAGACGCGACGCCCCCACTCGCGGGCATAGAAGTTGTTGTTGCCATAGCGTTGTTCTAGATCCCTCGAAGCCAAACCACCTTTCGATGGCCTGTACTTCGTTGCGCAATGAGCCGCTGCTTGTCTTGACGTCACCGAGCCATTTCCGTGGATTCTCGATCAGTCTACACTGGCGTACGGTATGAGCCGCTGTACAGTCGAAGCGAGAGCCCACCGCGTTCCAATCCTGGTGCTGCAGCCAGGAGATCAAAGCCGCAGGGCAATTCACAGAAGCGGCGAGCACCCCACTTAGCGACGACGCAGTGCGTAGCGGACACTTTTGCAATGGGCAATTGATCAGGGCGGTCTTGGTCAATCTCGGGTGTACCATTATTTGCCGCGATTTGGCTGGCTACCTCACAAGGAATCCGACCGACGGCCCCAGGGCGACAAGATCAGGACGGCCAATTTCTCTTCACCTGCGGCGGCGCCAGTTCTCGAGAGACCAGACCGTTATACAGGTCGGTTCGGCAGCAGTTGGCCCGTTGAGGACCCGGTTTCGAGTGCGCTGCTGTCATAGCTACCGCTGCCCACCGAATGTCAGGTCAATTACGCACCGGACATTTGGAGCGCCAAACGCCAATGACTTTGACCAGCGTGCCACCGACACTCGCACATGATGAAGCGGTTAGCTTTCTGAACGTAATTTGGCTCCTCTGAACCGGTCTTTCGCTACTGACTGCAGGTGGCCAAACCCGGTCTGGTAGTCATGGGAATGCGCAACAAGTCCAAGAGTTGAAACAGTTCAAATTCGAGTCACGCAAGCACGAAATCCTAATCGTTCATATAATTCTGTCCATGTTCACAATCAAAGCATTAATCCTCACCTAGCCTTACCGCTTTGTCGGCAAGGCCATGCGTCTTGCCGGACTTTGATACCTCAACCCCGGCAGTTCACTGTGCGGGGTTTTTTGTTTTTCGGAAGTTATTCCTATGCGTACCTTTGACAAGCTGATCGCCACAATTCATTCACACCAGTGGATGGTGGGCTTGCGCTCGTCCATTGGTGCCGCAACTTTTGCGCAAGACATGGGCCCATAGATTTGGGTTTTCTCAATGGGTCGATTGCCTGGCAATCTGCCCCGGAAAACCCTGGTTCGCAACAACACTCGACCAGGGTTTTGTCATTTAGGAATATCACTATGAACAAGCGACAACTTCGCAACATCGGCATCATCGCGCACGTCGACGCCGGTAAAACCACCGTCAGTGAACGGATTCTCTATGTGACCGGCGCAATACACCGTACCGGTGAAGTGCACCAGGGCAACACCGTGATGGACTACGACCCGCAGGAGCGTGCCCGTGGCATCACGATCAACAGCGCCGCGACCACGGTGGCTTGGCGCGCGCACCAGATCAACCTGATCGACACGCCGGGCCACATCGACTTCAACATCGAGGTGAACCGCTCGCTGCGCGTGCTCGACGGTGCGGTTGTCGTGTTTGACGGCGTCGCTGGCGTGGAGCCGCAGACGGAGACCAACTGGCGTCTGGCCGACCAGTACGGCGTGCCGCGCATTGCCTTGATCAACAAGATGGACCGTACCGGTGCTGACTTTGCACGTGTAGTGGCGATGATGGCCGAGCGCCTGGGCACACGGCCCTTGGTGATGCAACTGCCTATTGGCCAGGAGGCCGGGTTTGAGGGCGTGGTGGACCTCGTCAGCATGCAAGCGCTGCGCTGGCCGTTGAATGAACGCGGCCAGCCAGAGCTGACACGTGCGGCGATCCCTGCGCACATGGTGCTGGCCGCGCAGGTGGCCCATGATGCCTTGGTGGACACCGCCGTCGAGCAGGACGACGCGGTATTGGCCGCCTATTTGGATGGTGCCGAGATATCCGAGGTGCAATTGCGCGCCTGTATCCGCATGGGCACCTTGAGGCAGGCCTTTGTGCCCGTGTTCGCTGGCTCCGCGCTGAAAAACAAGGGTGTGGAGCCTTTGCTGGACGCGGTGGTGGACTACCTGCCCGCGCCGGAAGATCGTGCGCAGGCCTTGGGCGACGGCGACGGCTTTGCTGCACTGGTGTTCAAGGTGGTGCATGACGAGCATGGATCACTGAGCTACCTGCGGGTGTACCGCGGGCAGGCGCAGGCTGGCAGCATGGTGCTCAATAGCAGCACTGGCCAACGTGAGCGCCTGTCGCGCGTCGTGCAAATGCACGCCGATAAGCGTGAAGAGTTGGCTTATGCGTCAGCGGGCGACATCGTGGCCGTGGCCGGGCTCAAGGGCAGCAAGACAGGGCAGACCCTGTGCGACCCGGAGCAGGTGCTGGTGCTGGAGGAAATCCACGCGCCGGAACCGGTCATCACGATGGCGGTGGAGCCGATGGCGCGCGACGACCAGGCCAGCTTTTCACGCGGGCTGCACACCTTGGTGGACGAAGACCCTAGTCTGCGCCTGAGCCAGGACAGCGAGTCTGGACAAACCTTGCTGTCGGGTGTGGGGGAGTTGCAGCTGGAAGTGACGCTGGAGAAGCTGCGCAGCCGTTTTGGCGTATCGGTGCATACGGGGCAACCACAAGTCGCCCTGCGCGAAACCGTGACCCGGGCTGCCAGCGTGCGTTATATGCACAAGAAGCAGTCCGGTGGTCCTGGTCAGTTTGCCGAAGTAGCGTTGCGCGTGGAGCCTCTGCCACGGGGTGAAGGTCTGCGCTTTGCGAGTGAGGTCACCGGTGGGGCGATTCCACGTGAGTTCATTCCGAGCGTAGAAGACGGTGTGCGTCGCGCGGCGCGTGCCGGTGTGCTGGCCGGTTATCCGGTGGTGGACGTGTTGGTCGTGCTGGAGGACGGCAGTTTTCACGAGCGCGACTCGTCGACACTGGCCTTTGAGTTGGCTGGCAGCGCGGCCTTTGCGCAAGCGCAGAGAGCTGCGGCGTCGGTCATGCTGGAGCCGGTGATGTCAGTGCAAGTGACGACGCCATTGGACTATGTGGGTGATTGCATAGGCGACCTGAACCGGCGACGGGGTCTGGTGCGCCAGCAAGAGCAGATGGGCAATGCGGCGGTCATCCATGCAATGGTGCCGCTGCAGAACCTGTTTGGCTATATCGGTAGTTTGCGTGCCCTGACCTCGGGGCGGGCCAGCTACTCGATGCAGTTTGACCACTATGCGCAAGCGCCAACGGCCTTGGTCGCTACGGCCTAAAGCCCATGCAAGAAGGGTGAACCCGAAGCGGTTCGCCCTTCTTTTATTTGGACCCTTGGCTACTTACTCCTACGCGAACGCAGTTGGCGAACTCCAACCTGGGCACCCGGCGTTCACTGGGTGATTGCGGCAGCTTTGTTTGCGGTCGCAATAGCCTTCTTGAGAGCCATCCGTCCTTGCTTGTCACTGGCGCGCCACGCTTTCCGACAGGCCTCAATGAATTTCTCTTCCATCGGGTCAGATACCGTTTCCTCATGGATTTGATCGAGCCAACCAACCGCCTTTCCTGTTTTGTGTTCTATCTGCTTTGCCAATGCATCACCCACCGTTCGTCCCCCTTTGATCTGGCTCCACAGGCTCGCAGATATCTCGATACTGGCGGCAAAGGCGCGCTCCAAGCCAGAAGGCGCAACTCCTTGCGAAACCATGTGCGCGACAAACGCCTGGTGCAAGGTGAGCAGGTTTCTTAGGCGCAGTTGGTGGTGGGTTTGTGGTGGCATAGATACAACAGAAGTTGCAGAATTTTCGCACGTGTTGACAGGCACAGTAAATTTAATTTACAGTTCACCCCATCGCAGGTCATTCTGCGCCAGCCGGACTGCAAGTCCAATACAGATTAACCAAATAAACATTTGAAGAGCACATCGTGATGAACCGACCAACACCCAAAACCATGCACCAGGCAAGCGCCTGTGGTGGGCTGTTGTGCGCGTTGGTTTCGCATCATTGCGAGCGTAGTAGTCAAGGCAACGACTGGTCTTTGGATCATCTGCCGAGCGTCATTTCACAGCAGCTCCCGCTGGGGAACTCCTTTGAAACATCGCTCAAACTGGGTGGAGGTGGCATGTAGCCCCTCCAGGTTGTTCACAACCTCAAAGCCCGGTTTCCGAAAGGAACCGGGCTTTTGTTTTTGGTGCTTGCCTATGCAAGACCATCGCACCGGTCGCATCGTTGACCACTGTGTCAGGTTCATTAAAAATTCAATGCCATGTGATGGCGTTGGGAGCACACGCTGCTGTTCGTTCAGCAGCGTGCCAACACCATCCGAGATGAAGTGTGGGTCACCGCAAGTTTTCTTGCGCCCCGCCTCATTTCGTCAGTATTTGCAACAAAAGCCAATCGCGAGTCCACACCCCCAGGGACTTGGCTCAATGTGCCTACTGCCACCCTGTGGTTGTAGGTGCAGCGCACGGGTGATGCGCTGTGAGTGCTGACGAAATGAAAAAATTCAGCCGAAACGCCATGGTTCCCTGCACCACAGTGGCAAGCAGGATTCGGTGAATGTCGCGTTCGTCTAGTGGTCAGGACCTTTGCCCTTCAAGCAGAGTGCACGGGTTCGAATCCCGTACGCGATTCCAATTCTTTGGGCTACCGCCCACTTTCAATATCTTCCTGGTGTAACTGGCAGTACGGCGGTCTCCAAAACCGTTGGTTTAGGTTCGATTCCTAAGGGGGGTGCCATGCCGATTTAGCTCAGTTGGTAGAGCGCAGCGTTGAAAGCGCTGGCGTCCAAGGTTCAATTCCTTGAATCGGCACCAATATTTCAGGGGGTTCGCCTAGCTGGTAGGGCACCACACTTTGACTGTGGCTGCGAAGGTTCGAATCCTTCACCCTCTGCCAATTGAATATTTTGCCCCGGTGGCTTATGGAAACCGGCACACCTACCTGCCTTAGAAGCAGGGCTTTTGCGAGTTCGAATCTCGCCTGGGGCACCAAGTATTTCATGCAGTGTTTGTCCTGGGAGACAACTCACCCTTCCAAGGTGAAGGACTCGGTTCGAATCCGGGACGCTGCTCCACTTCTTTAGCGTGGGTAGCCAAGCGGTCGAAGGCAACTGATTGCAAATCAGTCGAGCAATCCCCGTCGATTCGAATCCGACCCTACGCTCCATTTCGTCAATTGTTCCCCGGTAGCTCAGTTGGTAGAGCACGCGACTGTTAATCGCGGCGTCACACGTTCGACCCGTGTTCGGGGAGCCAGTTTCTTCGGTGTATAGCTCAGCCTGGTCAGAGCACCTGCTTTGGGAGCAGGGGGCCCGAGGTTCAAATCCTCGTACACCGACCAATTTGAAAAGTAGAAAAGAGTGCAAGAGAAAGCTGCGACTTTAGGTATTCGCGCACAGGAGAGCGCAGTTGTGCGCTTGCACTCGCGGGTGAGAATCCCGCACCATTCATCGCGTCTTCTTAGGTGTGGCCATAGCTCAATGGCAGAGCCGTGGGTTGTGGTCCCGCTGGTCTGAGTTCGATTCTCAGTGGTCACCCCTAAGAAGATGTATGCCGCGATAGCTCAACAGTAATGTGGGAAGATTGGCCGAGTGGTTAAGGCAACGGCTTGCTAAGCCGTGACTCTGAAAGATGGGTTCGTCAGTTCGATCCTGACATCTTCCGCCACACAACAACAAGAAGAGAGGAACGCACATGTTCAAGATTTATGGGACCGATGGCAACAACCAGATCCACGCACAGGAAACGGCCGATCTGGTGGTCGCTTTGCGAATCAGCAAAGAGATGCGTGACGCCGGCTACACCTTTGTGACGATGGCCAGCGAAAACCCCCAGCACGTGGGCAAACCCGGTGTTGACACGATTGCTGACGGCAAGACGCCAGATGGCCATGACTACGATTGGTCCAAGGCTGGCCGTGCTGGTAAACCGCGCGCCGGTGACCGCTTGATCACCAAGAAAGACTTTTAGCGTCAGGCCGTTGGGCCTTGTCGCGCGCATATGTCGTGAATGGCATTGCCCCGGTGGCGTAACTGGGAAACGCGGCAGATTCAAAATCTGTTGCCGCAAGGCGTGTCGGTTCGACTCCGACCCTGGGCACCAACACATTCATCGTTCCCCCTTTTGTCTCACTAGCTCATCTGGACCAGAGCACCGGCTTACGAAGCCGGGGGTAGCAAGTTCGAATCTTGCGTGAGGCTCCATCTTGGTCTTTTAGCTCAGCGGTAGAGCGCCGGATTGTCTATCCGGATGTCAGGGGTTCAATCCCCCTAAAGACCGCCACTCTTCCTCAAGTGCAATCACGCCTCTGCTTGGCCGTAGGTGCGCTGTCCATAGGAAGACCTCGTTGGTCCTGTAGCTCGACGGTCGAGCATGTGGCTTTTAACCACGCGGTCTCAGTTCGATTCTGAGCGGGGCTACCAGGAAGATTTGAAACACCGCATGGCATTGGATTTTTCTTGGGCTTTGACGCTTCCACCCCCCAATCTTCTATCGTTCGACAAGGAGACGAGCATGCAGATTCTGCAATTGGACATCCAGGGATATCCCCAGGACTGGATATCACCCCAGCAAGCGGCCAGCTACTACGCAACTGACTCCGTAGCCTGGACGGTTGGTGAGGTGTGCCAGACGCTGCGCGGAGGAACCAATGCACGCTCAGGTCTGCAGTCACGCCTGGACATCCATCCGATATTGGCTGTGAATGGCGCAAGCAAGACCAATCTCTTTGATGTGGTGCCGTCATTGTCCAACGCCAAGCTATTTAAGCGTGACCGCTACCAATGTGCCTACTGCGGTGGCAACCACGGGGCATCTGGAGCGGGGTTGACACGGGAGCACATTTATCCGAGGGCACGCGGGGGTGACGACGTTTGGATCAACGTGGTCAGTGCATGCCGAGGCTGCAATGCGCGCAAGGCCTGTAGGTCCCCGGAGGAAGCAAGGATGCCCTTGCTTTTTGCACCGTATGTGCCGAGCGTGTTTGAAGACTTCTTGCTGGCCGGTCGCAATGTGCGCGGCGATGTGCACGCTTGGTTGGCCAGCAGGGTATCGAAGCAGTCACGTTGGTACGCCTGCCATTGAAGCGATCCCAACCGGACCCCTATCCCGCCACGCCTTTCTGTCCAAAGTTCATCAACTTTGACGGGGGCGAGCGATCTGCCTTTTCAGTAAGCACAAAGCGGATCGCCAGTAGCCATCAGGCCGGTGTCTTGAAAGCGCCGACTTATCCACAGAAAACCCCCACAAATCTGTGGATAGTTCAACGGAATCAAACAGCTGCCGGGGCAATATCCAGCCGTGACCAGTCCAACAATTCTGCGAGCCGGTGCACCACCCAGACGGCTTCTGGTTGCGTGACCACCGCCCCTTCACTGACCAGTCCGCGATAGACCCGTTCCAGTACATCGCGCTCTGTAATGCCCAGGCTGAAGAGCATGTTCTTGGCGGTCTCGGTCAACATACTGGCCATGTCTTCACACAATTCGTAGCGGCCTGCGACAACTTCACGACTTGCATTGGGCTTCTGGCGCCCAGGATCCACAAACAGTGCCATGAAGGACTGCGGAATCTCTATCTGGTATTCGTCTGACATAAACTGTTGGGATCAGAAGGGCACGTCGTCGCCATCGAGATCCGGCGCGACCCGGTCGGGAGCGGATGGCGGTTTGGGTGAACGCACTGCGTCAGTGGGCGCTGTGCCGGTGTCTCCGAGGGCCTTTTCCAGGGCCTTCTCGACCGCATCGATGCGCTCTTTGCAAACCTTGTAGGCATCCACCGACTCGGTCACGATGCTGAGCAGGTCGTCAATGTTGGGTTCTTGCTGCGTGCGCAGGGTCTGCGCATGCTGTTGCAACACGCCATAGGCTTCTTTGAATGTCCTGGTCACCATGAATTTCTCCTAAATGCGTTTGTCGGCAATGGCATTCACCTTGCCATCGCTGAACTCGATCTCGAGTGCAGCACCGGTTGTTGTCTGGGCTGCGCGGGTCACTGGCTTGCCGGTCTGGGTTCGCACCAGTGCAAAGCCGCGCTTGAGGGTTTTGTCGGGACCTTGTCCGGCAATCTCGCGGATCAGGGCCTCTGACCGGTCCTTGGATTCGCGCAGTCTCTGCCGGGATGAGGTGCCTACGGTATCCATGGCGGTGCCGGAGAGCGCCCTGGCATCTGCGACGGCTCGGCGTGTCAGATCCAGCACGCCGTCTACCAATCCACCGGCCAGCGCATGGGCGGTCTGGACGGCATGACCCGCACCCAACGTGATTTGGCCCCAGGCAAGGGGAACTTCCCGTTTGGCATCAGCAAGCTGGGTCACGGCTGCAGCCTTCACGTCCTGCAAGGTTTCCCGAGAAGACTCAGCTGCGGCTCGGACTGCCTGCACAGCATCCAGACGGATGCCATTTATCAACTCGAAGCTTTCCAGTCGACCCTGTGACAGATGACGCAGTCCCTCGGAGCGGATGGACGACTCCATCGCAACTGTGTCGGCCTTCACCGACTGGACCAGTTGCCGCGCACGGTTATGAATCCCCTCAAAATGGGCCTTGGCCTCAGCCGTGCGCCTGGAGATGACCTGCTCAATGCCAGCGGCCACCTTGCTCGGTGTGTCAAAGCGGGTATTGGCCACCTCATCAAGAACGGTGTTGTCGCGCTCATGGCCAATACCGGTCAGCACCGGAATGTTCAGATCGCAGATGAAACGCGCGAGGTCGTAGTCATTCAGCCAGGCCATGTCATTGACAGCACCGCCACCGCGGATGA
>Ga0066448_1000389_pt1 | contig 14687 bp, 11 predicted proteins | sample LakWasMet70_HOW9_2_FD_59536 | JGI IMG/M metagenome (GOLD analysis project Ga0066448, IMG submission 59536) | Freshwater sediment methanotrophic microbial communities from Lake Washington under simulated oxygen tension - Sediment Metagenome 70_HOW9 | ecosystem: Environmental > Aquatic >...
TTACGCCGATAATGCAGATGGCGGAAATAACCAACGGTCTGGGCGAAGTGAGTTTAAGATCGTTCATGGTGGCTCCTGGTTGGGTTTTTGTATGGATTTTTGCTGAAATTTGCTGGAATGACAAGTGCAATGTAATCAAGGCTTCTTTTATTAACTGTTAGCACTTAATTCCCGCTATTTGCGATGGGTGTTGGGCGCCTGAGCACTAGACACGCGATGTTAAAATACCTCCTAAATCAAAGTGATGAAAGTTTTACTACCGATTCAGTTTTAGTCACCCCGTAAGAGATTTGCTGCGCATTCTGACGGGTTCCAGGTTACATGGTTGTAAGTTATGATAACGCTGAGTTGCGTCCTTGTATTATGGATACTTATGACGTCGATTTGAGATTGCACACCTCGCTTAACGTTATATGTAATCAGAGGCTACTATTTACAACTCCCCAAAACCCCCAATCTAAACACATCGCTCTGGCTTTCCAGCAAGGTAAAGTTTTCTTTAGCGCGGGTAATGCCGGTGTAAATTAATTCTCTGGTTAAAACCGGATTGCTGGTTTCCGGCAAAACGAGTGCCACATGATTGAATTCGGAACCTTGCGATTTATGTACCGTCATGGCAAACGCTGTGACCACATCCGGCAGGCGCATGGGGGATACCCAGCGGATACCGGCTTCGTGGCTGTCATTGTCTGCCGGAAAAACCACTCTTAATTTGCCTGCGTTATCAAACAAGGTAATGCCGATGTCGCCGTTCATTAGCCCCAGGTTGTAATCATTGCGGGTAATCATGACCGGACGGCCCTGATACCATAGACTGGGCTTTTGGTTCGGGAACAGCCAGTGTTCTATGCGCTGGTTTAAGCCATCCACGCCCCACACACCTAGTCTTAAGGCGCATAACACCTGAAATTTATCAAACGCTTGCAGCACTTGTTTAGCCCAGTGGTTAACTTGGCCAGTCTCATTCGGGCGACTGTTTTGGATGACATCCAAAAAGTGGCCATAGCCTTGTCGACTGCCAGCGGTATTGGCCGTCACTAGCTGTTTTAATTGGTTATCAAACGGGTCTACCAGTAATAGGCGTTGCAAATCATGATAGGTTTCGGAATCATTTAGTATGGCTTGGGCCAGATTGGGATTACCCTCATTAACCGCTTTCGCCAGTTGCCCGATACCGCTTTGCGCGCCAAAACGATGGCTGTGTTTTAGCATGACGGTTTGTTGATTTAAGGCGTTGCCAGTTTGCACAACTGGCGGCAAATCAATGTCGGTATATTGTTTAATCCAATCGACAGTGGCTTGATCATACGCTGCCAATTCCGCACCCTCACACAAATCCCCCATCACAGAACCGGCTTCCACGGACGCCAGTTGATCTTTATCGCCTAATAAAATTAGCTGGGCGTTGTCCGGCAGGGCATCCAACAATGCGGCCATCATTTCCAGATCAATCATGGAGGCTTCATCCACAATCACTATATCGGCCACCAATGGGTTATTGCGATGATGACGATAGTGGCGTGAATCCATTCTACTGCCCAATAATCGGTGCAAGGTGCTGGCTTTTTTAGGAATTTGCTGCTTAATGGCTTCGGGCACATCCAGCTTGGCTAAGGCATTGTTGATGGATTCACTCACCCGCGCCGCCGCTTTGCCAGTGGGTGCGGCCAATAAAATGGTGAGATTATGTTGGGTATTGTGTTCATCAACCGATATCTTAACCAGTAACGCCAATAATTTGATTAGCGTGGTGGTTTTGCCCGTGCCAGGGCCACCCGTGATAATGGCAAAGCGGGCGCGTAAGGCCAGTAAGCAGGCGATTTTTTGCCAATCCGGTTGTTCTCGGTTTTCGATAAATAAGGCGTTTAACTGCTCAGATAAATCAATCGGCAGCTGGTTTCTAATGGGATTGAGGCGTTGGTGGATTGCGGTATTCAGCGTTTGCTGATATTGCCAGTAGCGGCGTAGATATAGGCGATGGCCGTCTAAAACCAGGGGCGTGTTTTCTGCTGTGTGGTCTGAATTTCGGCCAATTAATTCGGACTGGGTTAATGCCTTAATCCATGCGTCCAAATTGGAATCACTAATAAACTCACTAGGCCAGCTGGCATAATCAGGAATGGCAAGCGTTAAGCTGGGTTGTTGACAAAGCTTTTGTAAATCTAAAAACACCTCACCTCTAGCCAGCTGATGGCTAACTAGCGCCGCTGCCCACAGCACTTCATTGCTGGCGCTACTGTCCAGTTGCATAAGAAAACATACGAAAGCTTTATCCAGTTGGCTTAACCAACCTCGCGCCAGCCATTTTTCAATTGTCTCCAGCACCACATAATGCGAACTCATGCCGCTGCCCTCGCGCCGGAAAATAACTGATCCAAGCTTTCAATCAATAGTTTAGGTGGCTTATCCACAATCTTACCGCCGCCAGCTGCCCTATAGCCGCGCAAAAATAGATAAACGCTGCCGCCGATATGTTGGTCGTAATCATAATCATCGCCCAAACGCGTTTTTAATAACCGGTGCAATGCCAATAAATACAAGGCTGCTTGCAAATCGTAGCGCTTAGCCAGCATGGCTTCTATCAGCGCGGCGGGCGAGTAGGCGGCATCACTGGTGCCTAGGCCGTTAAATTTATAATCGGCCACATAAAACTGGCCATCAACTTCAAAAACCAAGTCAATAAAACCTTTTAACAAACCGTGTACTTGCGCCGCCATTAATCTTGGCCGAGGTTTTCCGGCAAATAGATGTTGGCTGACTAAATTATCGAGCGCCAAAATGTCCACATGCTTTGCGCCAATTAAAAACTCCATTTCAGCTTGATAGCCAGGCAGTTGCGCCAAACTGACGGCCTTATTTTCAAGCACAGATTGACTTAACCAGTGCGGCAGGGCTTGGGCAATAATTGGGCGTTTGTCATCCCAAATATTTTGGCTAAATAATTGATCAATTAAACTTTGCTGCAAATCTGGATCAGCCAAAACATGGGCAAAGCCGTGTACGGCACAGGCTTCTAATAAGCTATGGATAAGCACGCCTGGTGCGGCACCTCTAACAATGCTATGAATCCCGGTTAATACGGTTTCTGTCTGCAAGGGCTGATCGGCTTCATCGGTTTGTTTGTCCTGTTGCGCCGTTTCTGGCTCGTCGGCGGTTTTCTGCTCATCGCCAGTGCTTAGGCTTTTTTGATCTATTTGTAAGGCGCTGTAGCTGGCAATCCACCAGTTATCCGAGACGCGTTGGGTAGATATGCGTGGCGACTCAAGTGTTTGCAGGGATTGGGCGGATTGGTATAAAGCAAAAGTTGGCTCGGGCAATACCGTAACTGCAATGCTGTCACAAGCGCCTTTAAGATTTTGCAAACAATCTTCCAGTTGGCTGGCCGGATAACTATCCCGCCAACCCAGCAAATAGCCCAGGGCATTTTTATGTAATTGGCATTTTTTGGCAGAGCCTGATTTAACGGGTGCAACGCCCAACCAACAGGCGTAGCGGGCGCGGGTAATCGCTACGTATAACAAGCGTAAATCTTCCTGCAAACGCTCGTTATCGCTGATGGTTTTTACGGGCTCGGTTTTGTTTAAATCCACATGCAATTGCTGTTGTTCATCATGGTAGCGGTAATAGCTGTTGCGGCCGGTTACTTCCCGATAACTGCAAATAAACGGCAAAAATACCAGCGGATATTCCAAGCCTTTGGATTTATGAATAGTGATAATTTTGATTAAATTGGCGTCACTTTCCAAACGAATGATGCTTTCATCGGCGGATTGCCCGTTGATCGTATCATCAATCGCTTCGGCCAAATACCGGATTAACGCTTGCTCTCCTTCCAACTGACCACTGGCCTGCTGCATTAGCTCTGCCAAATGCAGTAAGTTGGTAATGCTGCGTTCGCCCTCGTAATCTGTGATTAACTTGGCGTGCAGATGGTAGTCATTAATCAAGCGCCGCAAAGCAGGCAATATGCCATCTTGTTGCCAACATTGCTGATAACCCAAAAATCGCTCCAGTTGCTGCTCCCAGGCGGGTTCATCAATGGTTAGTTGTTGCAGGGCTTGATAGGGCCAGTTGAAGGTTGCGGTACTAAGGGCGGCACGCACTTTGCGTTCATTGCGCGGTTCTGCCATAGCGTTTAAAAACAGCAATAAATCGGCGGCTTCAGTGGTGGCGTAAATGGATTCCCGTTCTGATAAATACACACTGCGAAGTTGTCGCTCCGCCAAGGCTTGACGGATTATGCCGGCTTCCTGGCCACTGCGCACCAGGATGGCTATATCGGATGGCTGCATGGGCTGTAGCGGTTTATTTTCGACTTTAAAGCCCGCCAAGCCTTGATCACTTAGATTTAATAAGCGCACGATTTCACTGGCCGTCACCTGTGCCAGCTGTTTCCGGTATTCCGGCATGCCCACCGCTTCTGCAGATTGCCAATGCCAAAAGGTTAGCGCTGGCGCGGGTAGATCGTTAACCAGCCATTGTTCATCCCGGCCTTTGGCGTTGACATTAATAAAGGGCAGGGGATTAACATCGCCGGCCTTAAAACGAAACGCGCCTTCCGGTTGATGTTCGGCCTGACTAAATACCTGATTGACCGATTCTACCAAGTCTTTAGTCGATCGAAAGTTGGTATCCAGGGTGTAGTGGTTGCCAACAGTGGCTTGGTAGGCTTTTAGATAGGTATAAATATCGCCACCCCGAAACGAATAAATCGCCTGTTTAGGGTCGCCAATCATAAAACAGCCCAATTGGGTTTCTGTGTTTGCAGGATATAACTTGGCAAAAATACGGTATTGCACCGGGTCGGTGTCTTGAAATTCGTCAATTAAAGCAATGGGATATTGCTTTCTGATTACATCAGCAAGGCGGTCACCATTAGTTCCGTGCAAAGCATCATCCAAACGAGTTAGCATGTCATCAAAGCTAATGCGGGCAGTGCGCTGTTTTTCGCTGTCGTAGCGATGTCTTATCCAATGAATAGCATGCACCGTTAGCATGGCGGCAATATCGGGTTCTTGCTGTACAATCTCGACGAGTTCTGCAATCGCAGTAAAAGCGGCATGTTGTAAGGCACCAGATTTGTCTTTATGTGCTTTAACCAGGCCGGATTCCAATTTTTGTTGGCTGAACTTAGCGATGGCATCTATGCCAATTGGTTGGCGGTTGGCGGCCCAGTTAGCCATTTCCTGCAGTTTTTCAGTAAAGTTCTTTTTGTTGTAGGACGTGCCATTCAACCAGCCGGCAGTTAAAGCATTATTCAATAAGCTTTCAATGCTGGATAGCTGGTTTGTCCAAAGGGTTTTGGCTTGCGTTTCCAGTCTGGCCAGTTGATTGCGCCATTGCTCCCATTCGCTAAAAACCTTGGCAATATTGCTTTCAGTGCATTCCAAGCCCAAGGCTTCGGTTTCTGACAGCAGTGGTTTTAGTTTTTGGGTCAGGCTTTCTGGGGATGAGGCCAGTTTAAAAACTGCTTGGCATTGGGATTCATTCAGCGGATAAAAAAATGTCCGCCAATAATCGCGCACCACTTCGTTTAACAACTCCGTATCATCGGTGTTAACTTCTTGCCGAAACAAACTGCCACTGTCAAAAGCATGTTGTTGCAACATGCGATTGCACCAACTGTGGATAGTAAAAACCGCCGATTCATCCATCCAGTTGGCGGCCAGTTCCAAGCGCCGCGCACAAATCGGCCATTGTTCCGTTGGGTAATCTGCGCGCAATGCGCTTAAAAAATCATCACTACTTATAAATTGCTGCCGAAAATAACTGGCGGCCTGACTTAATCTGGCTCTAATGCGTTCGCGGAGTTCTTGAGTTGATGCCTCAGTAAAAGTAACGACCAAAATATCCGGCGGCAATAATTCCGGTCTATCAATAACGCTCTCAACCCAATGCCCCAGAATTAATCGCACATATAAAGCGGCGATCGTGTAGGTTTTGCCGGTACCGGCACTGGCTTCAATCAGCCTGGTGCCGAATAGTGGAAATTCGAGGGGGTTAACGGTGTTGGCTGAGGTCATTGGTGTTTTTTGAACGTATTTGACATTAATTTATCGAGAATTGGGCTTAAGAGTTTAATTGTACTAATTCTCCAGCCCATAGAGCGAATTAGCTGCGCAATTTCTCAAATGATTGATGGTCATTAACACTGGAGAGCGGCGTAATCCAAAGTTCTCGGGGAGGGGGTGAAAACCTTTGGCTATGCTCGTTAATCAAACCTATAAACTGTTCCGAGCTTATGCGCCTTAGCAGAAGCCCAAAAAACGTGAAGCCTTGTAGGTTAGGCAACGCTTTTCTGCCCGACATCTCGAAGCCCCATTTTCGATTGGTATTCGAGGCTAATTATTACAGCTATTACCCTAGCTACTGTAAACAAAGATCGTATCGTCAAGCGACAAGTCTATGGCTCGAAGTGATTATATAATTTGATTAAGTACTGGTTTCCAGTATTATTAGCCTATGAAGACCGTTATTGAGACCCCTACTTTTCAAAAACAAGCCGATAAACTCTGGACTGAATCAGAACGCTTGGATTTTATCAGCTGGATTTCCAGTAATCCTTTGGCAGGTGACGTAATCCCTGGTGCTGATGGCGCAAGAAAAATCCGTTGGTCGGCTAAAAATCAAGGCAAACGCGGTGGCGTAAGAGTTATTTATTTCAATTTGACGGAGCAAGGCATTATTTACCTGATCACACTTTACGAAAAATCCAGCCAAGCCACTATTAACCCAAAGCTAATATCCAAAGGTGAAATATGAACATTGACCAAATTGCCAAAGCCATTGAAGCTGATGCAGGTATGGCTTTACCGGATTTAAAACAAAGCTTGTCTGAAATGCAAAGTGGATTAGTAGGCCGTATCACAACGCCAGAACAACTGCTAATCCGCCGCGCCAGACAAAAAACCGGAAAAACTCAGCAAGCCTTCGCAAAACTCATCCATACTCCACTATCAACGCTACGAGATTGGGAGCAAGGCCGCTTCAGTCCGTCAGGTGCTGTTCTCTGTTTACTACATTTAATCTGCAACCACCCGAATATCATTGATGAATTGGTTGATTTTCGCGATTAAATAATGACGTTTACTTGAATTCGCGATGCAGGTCGAGCAACGATTTTCTGTCCACCAATAAGGTTAGTCCTGATTTAACGTTAACGGTATTTCTACAGCACTGGCATTGGTAATCTTAAAACCACGCATTTCCAATATGCCTTTGGTGTTAAGGGAAATAATTAAATACAGCGCATCAGGATAAGCCGCTTGTTGCAAATCCAACACAGATGGCGTTGCTGGTGCTGTGGGATGGGAATGATAGATGGCAAACAGTTGTTCCTGGCTGTCGCGCATTTTGGCCATTGCGGCAATTTGTTCACTGGCATCCAGTTGAAAACGTTTTTCTGGATGTTGAGCTACATTGCTGACAGGATAGCAAGTGCTGGGCACGTTGTTTTTGCTGCCGACTAAGCCGCAAATTTCCACTGCGGGGTTTTGTTGGGCATGATGCAGTAATTGGTTGGTTAATTTACGCGAGATTTGGATTTCTGATGGCATTTGTATTTCCTGTTACGAGTTAATTATTCTGGCCATTGCCCACAGGTAACACGTGGATTCCCTGCTAAATCGGGGTAAGTTATCACATTAACATAGCCAAATTGTTGAAATATTGCCTGCACGGGTTGTTGCTGGTTGTAACCATGCTCAATAACGAGATGTCCAGCGCTATTCAGGCATTGTCTGGCCTGGTCTGCAATGGCCGTTATATCGCTTAAACCTTGTTGTCCGGCAATGAGGGCGGTTTTTGGCTCAAAGCGCACATCGCCTTGTTGTAAATGCAAGTCATCTTCTGCAATATAGGGCGGATTGCTAATAATTAAATCAAATTTTTTCGGTGCAATTTCTTTCAACCAATTACTTTCCATAAATTGGATGGTATGCACGGCATTATTTTGGGCATTTTGTTTGGCCATAGCCAGTGCTGAGGCACTGAAATCGGTGGCCGTCATGCTAATCTGCGGGCATTCTGCCGCCAGCGTAATTGCAATAATGCCGGAGCCTGTGCCTAAATCAATCGCCGAAGTTAGCGCATGTTTATTGATTAGATCCAAGCAGATTTCAATCAGCAGTTCGGTATCAGGGCGTGGAATAAGCACATCGCGGCTAACCTGAAACGGCCTGGACCAAAATTCTTTTTGACCTGTTAAATACGCCACTGGAACACCGAGTTCGCGTTGTTGAATCAGCGTTTGGTAGCAAGCCAGCTGATCGGCTGAAAGCATTTTGTCAGGCCATGCGCGCAGGTGAGTGCGGGTTTGGTTAATGGCATGGCACAGCAAGACTTCCGCGTCCAATGCTGGAGAATCCGATACGGTAAGCAGTTTGGCCACAGTATCCACCAGCACCGTTTGTATGCTGGACATAGGCTTAGTCTTCGCCGAGTTGGGTGAGCAATTCCGCTTGATGTTCGCTAATTAATGGCTGTATGACTTGATCCAAACCACCTTGCATGATGTCATCCAGCTTGTACAAGGTCAGGTTAATTCGGTGGTCAGTTAAGCGACCTTGCGGGTAATTATATGTGCGGATACGTTCGGAACGATCGCCACTGCCCACTTGCAGTTTTCTGGTTAATGATTGTTCCGCGTGGTGTTTTTCCTGTTCTGCTGAAAGCAAGCGGGAGGCCAGCAAGGACATGGCACGAGCACGGTTTTTATGTTGTGACCGCTCATCCTGACATTCAACCACTACGCCAGTGGGAATGTGGGTAATCCGAATGGCTGATTCGGTTTTGTTAATATGCTGACCACCAGCGCCCGATGCGCGATAGGTATCAACTTTAAGGTCAGCTGGATTAATGTCGATGGCGTCCACTTCTTCCACTTCCGGCATAATGGCCACGGTGCAAGCTGATGTATGAATACGGCCTTGGGATTCCGTTTCCGGCACCCGTTGCACACGGTGTGCGCCGGATTCAAATTTAAGTTGCGAGTACACGTCCCGACCGGAAACCCGCAGGATAATTTCTTTGTATCCGCCATGATCGCCCGGGCTTTCGTTGATAATTTCAGTTTGCCAGCCCTTGCGTTCCGCATAGCGCTGATACATGCGTGATAAGTCGCCGGAAAATATAGCCGCTTCATCACCGCCAGTTCCAGCGCGCACTTCTAAAAAGATGTTGCGGTTATCGTTGGGATCTTTTGGCAGCAGTAAAACTTGCAGCTCATGATCCAGGGCTTCAATGATTGCCTGGCTATCATTGATTTCGTCTTTAGCCATTTCTCTAAGCTCAGGGTCGGCATCATTGGCCATTTCCTGAGCGGAGGCCAAGCCCTGCAATGCAAGTTCATAACGTTTATAGCAATCAACCAGGGGGCCAATTTGGGCATATTCCTGACTTAAGGCGCGGAATTTATTTTGGTTGCCTTGAATCTCTGGTTCGGAAAGCAGGGCGGCGATTTCGTCGTAACGTTCGCATAAATTTTCTAGTTTTAATTGTATTGAGGGTTTCATTAAGATTTTGACAGTTTAAATATTTCGCGGGCGGCGGCAACCAAATCATGCCGTTCGTTTTCTGCAGCATCCCTGATTTGCGAACTGGGAGTATGTATTAATTTGTTGGTTAGCGTATGCGCCAATCGGTTTAAGGTTTCTTCTGGAGATGTGCCATTTTTTAACATGGCGATGGCTTTTTGGAGCGCTTCATCACGGGTTTGTTCGGCTTGCAGACGAAAATCGCGGATAGTTGATTGTGCACCTTGCCCGCGCAGCCACGCCAAGAAGTATTCAACTTGCGTTTCAATGATTTCTTCTGCTTGCTCAGCCGCTTGACGGCGCGAGTTCATGTTTTGGGCAATGGTGTTTTGCAAATCGTCTACCGTGTACAGATAAACATCCCGAAGGTCGCCTACTTCGGCTTCAATGTCCCTGGGTACGGCCAAATCCACCATAAACATGGGTTTGTGTTTGCGTTTTTTTAACGCACTTTCCACGCGGCCTTTGCCCAGGATGGGTAATTGGCTGGCGGTGGATGCAATCACAATATCGGCTTCCGCCAAATGTTCGGGTAATTCTGATAAGGCAATCGCGTAGCCATTAAATTGCGCTGCTAAGGCGTGGGCTTTATCATAAGTGCGGTTGGCGATGATAATTCTGCCGATGCCTTTTTGGGACAAATGTCTGGCGGTTAACTCAATGGTTTCGCCAGCTCCAATTAACAGCGCTGTTTGTGCGCTGAGTTTATCAAAAATTTGTGAGGCCAGTTGTACGGCAGCAAACGCAACGGATACTGGACTGGAGCCAATGGCGGTGTCAGTACGCACTTTTTTGGCGGCGGAAAAAGTATGTTGAAAAAGCTTGCCTAAATGTTTGCCCAGGGTGCCAGCTTCGTTAGCCGCCTGGTATGCCGTCTTCATTTGGCCAAGAATTTGTGGCTCACCGAGCACCATGGAATCCAGTCCGCAAGCAACCCTAAACATATGCCTGATTAATTGGTTGTCGGTATGGCAATATAAGTACGGGGTAAGATCCCTCGGGTTAATATTTCGGGTTTGGGCTACCCAATCAACTAAAACACGCTGGTCAGATAAAGAGGTGGTGCAATAAAATTCCGTTCTATTACAGGTGGATAATATGGCCGCTTCATCAATTTCTTTAAGTTGCCATAACTCTTTTAACGAGTTGCTCAAGATGTCAGCAGGATAGGCCAGCCGTTCACGAACTGATACGGGCGCTGTATTATAATTGATTCCTAAGGCAAGCAGAGTCATGGCTTAAATAGTGTTGGCGTTTAGGGTGCGAAGGGCTGTATAAGTTAATAACATTGTTTTGAAAAATTATTTGTAGTTAAAAGTGCTATTCCAATTAGTAGAAACATTGACTATGCTGCAATGTCAGATGGCTTTTTACGCATGCCAATGTATATTATGCGCAGCTATTCTAAGAAATATATTGATTTTAGCCAAATGTAATCAATCTACAGTCTGAAACGGATGTTTTTTCTGATAATCTATATCAGTAAAGCATATTTTAATAATCAATAGGGCGTTTGTGTGTTAATTTTCAGAGTATTTTCAATATTATCCCTTGTATTACTTAATAGTTGTGCTGATGTGCCTGAAAAACCAGGTGCAGCAGACCAACCCACTACGCCCGTTAAAAAAGCAGAAAAAACTGATAAAAAACAGGCTAAAACCCTCACTGGCAATATTGATCCAGACGTATTGTACATGCTTTTGACCGCAGAGCTTGCGGGGCAGCGTGGTCAATATGGTATTGCCTTTGAAGGCTATATGGAAGCTGCCAAGAGGGCAAAAGATCCAAAGTATGCCGAAAGAGCCGCCAGAATTGCCATGTATATCAAAGATACCAATAGAGCTGATGATGCCATTGCGCTTTGGTTGAGGGAAGATCCTAAAAATCCCACCGCCATCAAAATTGCCACCTTATCAGCTATGCGGTCAGGCGATTCTAAAGTAATTGCAAATCATTTAAGCGATTTGTTAAAAATTGATCCGGCCGGATTCGAAAATTCGATGCTGGAATTATTAACGGTATTTCAACAGGAAGGCAAGCTGGATGCTTTCTATGCCGGATTGGATGATTTGTCGGTTAAAAATCCCAATAACGCTGAAATTTATTTTGTGCAATCACTTTTGTCTGCACAAATGAAAAAAAATGATGTGGCTGAAGCCAAGATTCAACAGGCTTTAAAAATAAAGCCGGATTGGGATAAAGCACTTATTTTTCAAGCTCAAATTGCAGTTTTTTCGGGTGATTTAGTAAAAGCCAAAAATTTATTGCAAGCTGCCAGCATCAAATTGCCAACAAATGGCAAAATTAAAAAGATGCTGGCGCAAGTTTTAATTAAAAGCACCTCTTATGATGACGCTGTTGCGGTTTACCAGGATATTATAAAAACTAATCCGGAAGATACTGAAAGTCAGTTTGCGCTGGCGCTGCTTTATATGCAATTGGAGCAGGATGGAAAGGCTGAAGATGAGTTTAAAAAACTGGTTGAAACTGAACAATGGCGTTCACAGGCCAGCTTTTATTTAGGCAAGATAGAAGAAAAGAAAGGGCATACTAAAAAAGCATTAGCTTGGTACGATGGCGTTAAAGATGGCGCTTTTGCTTTTGATGCGTCTATGTCAGCAGTTTCTTTACTGGCTAAAGACAAACAGTTTGATGAAGCCAATTCGCGCTTGAAGTCCTTACCTGGGCTTTTTCCAAAGCAGCAATTGCGAATAGTCTTGATGCAGGTTGAGGTATTAAATCAGCAGAAGCAATATCAAAAAGCCTATCAGCTGCTTACAGATGAGTTAGCCAAGTCACCCGACCAAAAAGAATTGCTTTATACACGGGCGCTCATGGCTGAGCGTGTTGACAAACTGGATGTGGTTGAATCAGATCTGAAAAAAATACTGGCTAAGTATCCAAATGATGCTGAAGCACTCAATGCTTTGGGATACACCTTGCTGGATCGCACAAACCGATATTCAGAAGCAGAAAAATACTTGTCAAAAGCACTTGAGTTGCAGCCCGATGAAGCGGTTATCATGGATAGTTATGGCTGGTTGCAATTTAAACTAGGCAAGAAAACGCAAGCGCTGGAATATTTGCAAAAAGCCTATGAAAAACAGCCGGAAAGCGAAATTGCCGGACATTTGGCAGAAGTTTTGTGGATGCTGGATAGAAAGGAAGAGGCAAAAAGTATATTTGAAAACGCTATAAAGAAAGCGCCGGACGATGAATATTTGTTGGATTTTCAACAACGTATATTGGACGGGTCTAAATAGTGATTTTTAGGTTTAGCGCCCGTATTGCTGTTTTTGCTTGTTTGCTTGCCTTGTCCGGGTGTTCTTTTGTAAGCACTGAACCTGATTTAAAATATTCAGGCGTTCAGCGATCAGATATCTACGGCATTGCACACTGGTTTTTTGATGGTCGGATAGCCGTCAGGTCTCAAAACGACTCATGGTCTGCAACGATTGATTGGAATCATGATGAAAGTCAGGAGAAAATCAAGTTGTCTGGGCCTTTGGGGCAAGGCGCCATCAAGGTTAGCTTGGCTGGTAATCATGTAACCATTGATCGTGGTAACGGTAATCTGCAAACGTCTGAGGATGCCGAAGCCTTTATCAATAAGGAGCTGGGGTTGTTGGTGCCAGTACATTTTTTGCGCTACTGGGTTGCTGGTGTGCCAAATCCTGATATGCCTTATATCGAAGTTGCAGATGGCTTTACCCAGGCTTCCTGGTTATGTGAATACAAAGAAATGGTTAAGGTGGATAACCGACTTTTACCCAAGAAATTGATGGTTACCAATGGCAAAATCAAATTACGCCTGGTCATAGATCAATGGAGTTTAGAGGCACGATCATGAGAGAAAACTTAAGTGTCTGGCAGCAAAAGTGGCCAGCACCTGCAAAGTTGAATTTAATGTTGCGGATTACCGGGCAACGACCCGATGGCTATCATTTGCTGCAAACCGTGTTTCAATTTATCGATTTGTGTGACTGGTTGGTTTTTCATCCAGTTGATGACGGAAAGATCAGTTTAAAAAGCACGCTGTCTGGCGTGCCTGAAACCAGCGATTTAACCTATCGGGCGGCCAAGCTGCTTCAGGATGAGACTGGCTGCAAACAAGGCGTTTGTATCGAAGTTGAAAAAAATCTGCCGATGGGCGGCGGTTTGGGTGGCGGAAGTTCTGATGCCGCAACAACCTTAGTAGTATTGAATAAGCTGTGGGAATTGGGCTTGAGTTCTGCCAAACTCATGTCATTGGGGTTAAGTCTGGGTGCGGATGTGCCCGTTTTTGTTTTTGGATATTCCGCATGGGCAGAAGGTGTTGGTGAGCAATTAGAGCAAATTTCTATTCCTGAACAGTGGGTTGTGGTCATTAAGCCGGATTGCCATGTTGATACCAAGCAAATTTTTTCAGCTAAGGAATTGACACGCGACAGTAAATCAATCAAAATAGCTGACTTTACAGCTGGGCTTCACAATAATGACTGTACTGCAGTTGTGTGTAGCCAATATCAGCAAGTTAAAAAAGCCATGGATGCTCTATCTGAATATTCTGAAGCTAGATTGACAGGGACTGGTGCTTGTGTATTTGCACAATTTACTTCTGAAGAGAAGGCTCGAAGTGCTTATGATGCACTAAGAAAAAATTGGCAAGTGTATATTGCTAAAGGTGTAAATAAGTCACCATTGTTTTCGACATTTGAAATGTTTTGAATTTCTTTAAATTGGGTCGTCGCCAAGCGGTAAGGCACTGGGTTTTGATCTCAGCATTCCAAGGTTCGAATCCTTGCGACCCAGCCATTTATCTCCGCAAAGTTAACAGTGATGGGAGTCTTGCATGAATGACACCGCTATGATGGTGTTTTCTGGAAATGCTAACTTGGCTTTGTCCGAAGGTATTGTAAAGAAACTCAATATGCGCCTAGGGATGGCGGCAGTTGGCAGGTTTAGTGATGGTGAAATTGCCATAGAAATTGAAGAAAACGTCAGAGGTAAAGACGTTTTTGTAATACAGCCGACGTGCACACCAACCAATGAAAATTTAATGGAATTGTTGGTGATGATTGATGCCTTAAAACGGGCATCGGCAGCACGAATTACGGCAGTGATGCCATATTATGGCTATGCAAGACAAGATAGACGTTCACGTTCAGCTCGTGT
>Ga0066448_1000393_pt1 | contig 14503 bp, 12 predicted proteins | sample LakWasMet70_HOW9_2_FD_59536 | JGI IMG/M metagenome (GOLD analysis project Ga0066448, IMG submission 59536) | Freshwater sediment methanotrophic microbial communities from Lake Washington under simulated oxygen tension - Sediment Metagenome 70_HOW9 | ecosystem: Environmental > Aquatic >...
CTTTGAGCTGCTGGGCCTGTGCCATCGCCTCCAACGCCTTGTCCTGCTGCCCCATCTTCTGGTACACCATGCTCTCGGCAATAGCCGTTTCCATCTCAGCTCCAGGACTGTCCTTGAACTCCCTTTTTCCTTGCTTGAGCACGTTCAGGGCCTCAACGGGCGAGTTCTTTTCAGAGAACACCTTGGCCAAGCCCGCAAACACCGCGGCACTCTTGTGGGGCGAGAATTCGCTGATCTTGATGGTGTGCTCAAACGCGGTCTGCGCCAGGTCCAGGTCCCCGTTCTTGTAGGCGGCTTCACCTAGCGCCTTTTGCCGCACGGCAGAATTGGGCGAGAGCCCAACGGCGTCCTGCAACACCTTTTGCGCCTGCACCGTGTCACCCATGGCATCCAGCGTTTTGACCAGCCAGTCCGAGGCCTCCATGAAGATACGGTTGTCGGCCAGGACTTCACCGAAGATGCGTTTGGCGGCCTCATAGTCTTTGGTGTGGAACTTGACCTTGCCCAAGCCAGTCTTGGCCCACGGCACGCTACGAAGGGCCAGCACCGATTCAAACAGCGCGGCCGCTTCCTCAAAGCGGCCCAGGGTCAACAGTACGTCGCTCTTGATGCGCAAGATTTCCTGCAGATTGGCGGGCTTCTCCCGGATCTTCAGGTCGCATTGCTCAATGGCGCCCATGTAGTTCTTTGCCTTGAGCGCCGTTTCTATGCCGCCCAAGGACTTCTTACGTAGTATGAGTTTCTCCAGCCGGGTCTGCAGCAGGTCCTGGTTGATGGGCTTGAGGATGTAGTCGTCAGGTTTGACCTCGGCAGCGCCCATGACCATGTCCGTGGTTTTTTCTGCCGTGACCATGATCCACACAGCAGCAGCGCCTATGTAGTTGTTCAGCCGGGCTTCTTCCAGCAGTTGCTGGCCATTCGGCCCGGGACCCAGGTTGTAGTCGCAGATGATGATGTCGTATTTGGTCAGTTTCAGCTGGCTGATCGCGTCCTTGCCACTGGCGGCGGTGTCTATCTTGACACCCCCCACATCCTTGACCATATTGCGCAGCATGGTGCGCATGCCCTGGAAATCATCAATGACCAGGATGTTCGCCTTTTTGAGTTGTGCGATCAACGATTGTTCTTTGTCCTGCAACATAGGCTTATGGCAATCTCACAACAAAACAACCACCACCCCATCGGCCACCGTTTTCAATGGCCAGGGAACCGCATTTCCCGCCGTTCTTGTGCATCTTCGCCGCGCTGGATACGAAGTGAAACCCCAGCCCGGTGCTGCCTTTGGAAAAACGTATGCCCTGGTTGGATTCCACGCTGTTGTCTGCCAGCATGCTGGCAGGGTAGCCCTGGCCATCGTCCTCCACGCGCAACTCCAGCATGCCGTCTGCCTGTTTGGCAACGATGTGAATACGGCTCTTCGTGTAGTTATAGGCGTTGTTCAGGGCGTTAAGCAGCATGCCGGACACCAGGTCGCGGTCAAAGTACCAATACAGGTCCGGATCACACTCGGTGGTAACTTTCAACCCCTTGTAATTCAGGTTGCCGGTGTTTGCCATGACCGCCTCTGCGATCACTTCCGCCACGCAATGCTCCACCACATCCAGCGGGTAGATGGCCTTGTCAAACTTGTAGATGCCCAGCAGCTGAATAAGGTTGGAGTTCATGCGCGACGCCTCGTACAGCACACTACCCAGCTTTTGCACCGTTTCCTGGTCCCCTTTTTCACGGCACTGGGCGGCAACGCTCTCCAGAGCGTGCACCTGCATCATCAGGGAGTTTTTCATGTCGTGAATGGACGAAGCGATGAAGTCGGTAAAACTTATTTCGTCCTGGGGCATACCGCTGGTCCTCCTTTGATTCTCAAGGCCTCTGCGGGAGACGCCCTTGCCTAGTTACGCCAGATAGTACATCCGTTATTTCCAGATTCAAACCGTCGAAGCCCGACCCGCACCAAAGGATGCGTGACGAACTAGTTGCTGCGCGCGGTGAAGAACGTCCAGTCGCCTGCCTTGAGTTGCGCTGCAGCGCCGTTCAACGATTGCTTCTTTTTCACCGCTTTGCCCACCGGCTCTATCAACTCCGGCCAGCCAATCAGGATGGCGCCGACCAGGACGCCGTCGCGCACCACCAGTTTGCGGTAACGGTGGCTGCTGATGTCTTCTTCAACAATGCAGATATCTTGCGGGTCCGGATTGAATTGGCCCACCGAAATGAGGTCGGCACCCACCACTTTGAGCTGTGTCGACAAGACCGGCTCCCGGTAGCTCCGCGATTCGCCCAGCGCGTTGCAAGCCGCAATTTCAGCCTGCTCAACCGCTACCGGCCACAGCCCCATTACCCTGCCGTCAATCTCGGCAGCGTCGCCTGCGGCGTAGATGTCGTCGGCACTGGTACGCATCTGGGCATCCACGACGATGCCCCGCTGGACCGCCAGTCCGGCCGCGGCCGCAAGCGCGGTGTTGGGCGCTATACCGGCGGCGACGATGAAGAGGTCGGCCCGGCGTGGTTCGCCTTCATCCAGCTGCACATGCTGCATGCCGCCGGATTGGGTCAACGCCTTAATGTGCACGCTGGTCAGTATGCGCAGGCCCAGGTTGCTCAGATACGACTCCAGCAGACGGCCGCCCCGCTCGTCGAGCTGGCGATTCAACAACCACTTGTTCCGCTCAAGGATGCTGACTTGCAGGCCGAGCTTGTGCAGCGCATAGGCCGCCTCCAGACCGAGCAGGCCTCCGCCGGCGACCACGGCGTGGCGCGCTGCACTGCTTTGCGCATAGCTGCGCACATCCATCGCGTCATCGGCCGAGCGCAGCACGTAGCACCCAGCGCCGCCATACCCTGGCAGAGGCGGCACGAAGCTGTTGCTGCCGGTGGCAAAGATCAGGCGGTCGTACTTCAGCGTCTCGCCATCGGCCAGCATGATTTCGTGGTTGGGCGGATCAACCGCGCGCACGGCGGTGTTGAGCATGACCTCGATGTTGCGGTCGCTGTACCAGCTCTCCGGCATCAAATACAGCCCTTGCATGGCGGAGCGGCCATAGACCAGGCGCGTGATCGCCATGCGGTTGTACAGGTGGTGGTTCTCATCGGCCACCACCGTGATGCGGCAAACCGGGTGGCGGCGGCGCAGGTGGTCAGCGGCAGTCACGCCCGCGATGCCGTTGCCGACCACGACAACGTGCTGGATCGTCGCATCGAATTTCGCGGACGTGGCATTGGCGATCACCAGTCGCTTGTCCGGCACCAGGGCGATCGTCACCTGGCCTTGCCGGATGCGTGCCTTGCAGGCCATGCGCGTGTTGTCGGCGTGGCCCAGGCGCGCCAGCGTGTTGCACTCGTCGTCATCGGGTGGGGACAGGTTCTCCAGGCCTTCGCGCACCGCGACGGGGTCGGCACCGCAGACCCCCATGCGGCATCCGGACTCGATGCGGGCACCGCAGCCTTCAATCAATTCCAGCAGGGATTGTTCCGGCGCCGCTGCCACCTGGCGCTGGTCTGGCTCGATCACCAATTGGGCACTGGCCTGTTGGGATGCCTTGCGCAAGGCCGCAACAGCACCCTGGCCAACGCCCACCGTTTGCGTGGCCGTCTTGGTGATGAACTCGCGCCGAAACAGGTCTTCTGTTGCAAAGCCGCGCCATAGCCACACGCCCGTGACGATCCACAGCGGAACGCGGATGACGTAGGGTGCCGCTGCCGGCACCGCCCAGTCACCGCTGAGCGCCGACAAGGCCTTGAACATGCCATCGGCAGCAAACCAGTAGTAGGTGTTGAGTGCGGCGGCGCCAAACAGCACATTCAGGCTGTTGGTTGGCACCTTGGCAAAGGTGTCGAGCGACTGGTAGATCGCCATGCTGATGCCGGTGTACAGCAGGAAATGCGCATACAGCGGCACCAGCAGAATGTCGCTGTGCACAGGTACCAAGGGCGATGCGGAGCCGGAGACCGTGAAGAAAGCGAGGATGAAGCCCGGCAACGCGGCGGCGAAGAAGCGCCGGTAGCCCACATGGTAGCGGTCGCTGTCGTACTGGTCCGCCAGAAAGGCGACTTTGGGGTTGAAGTCGTAGCAGTTCTTGGTGCAACCGACGCAAGGCTGGCAATGGGAGTTGGCGACCAGCTTCAACGGCGTCTGGCCATACAACCGCTGCACCGGCAACAGCGGGCAAATGCTGCTGCACCAGCCGCTCTTGCCTTTGAACAGGGCGCCGCCGACGAACCCGCCCGCCAGTCCAAACACGATCAGGGCCCCGCTGGCAACGCCACTCTGGTCGAACAGCCATTTGCGGCTGGAGACCAGTGCAAAAAATAGCGTGATGCCGATCACATAGCTGTACTCACGGATGCGCGGCGTGTGCGCAAGCCCGCGCGTGAAGCCAAACAGCCGCGGGGCCTGGTTCATCGCCGCCAGCGGGCACAGGTTGCGCCACAGACCGGGAACAACCATGAACACGGCGGGCAGCACCGGCACGATCACCAACCAGAACAGCGGAAGCGCCCATCGCGGCTGCACCATCAGCAGAGCGGCCATGGTCAACGCCGACAGAACCGACAGCACGCGCAGCGCGTGCCAGATCCGCAGCGACAGCAACGGCGGAATCTGCAGATAGTTGGGAAAATTGTTGGCGGCAGCCATATCAGCGTCCACCCTGCATGGCCAGCGACATCATTTCGCGCAGGCGCAGTGAAAGGATGCGCCCCAGATCAAGGAGCAGTTGCCGTGCCAGGTCGGGATAGCGCACGGCCAATGTGTCGAAGTCTTCGCGCGACAGCATGCGCAGCTCACTTGCTGTTTTTGCACGCACCGAGGCAGAGCGCGGGAGCCCATCCAGAAAGGCCTGCTCACCAAACACGGACAGTGATTCGATCGACGAAATCTGCTTGGCATTTCCCTTGTCGCCAAAGAAGACCACTTCGAGTTCGCCACTGGCGACGATGTACATCGCACGTGTTGTGTCGCCCTGGGTTACGACGGTGTCTCCAGCATTGAACCGGTAGCTTTGCGTCGCGTCGAGTATGTGTTCCCACTCCTCGGCGGGCAAGTCCGCCAGAAAGACGAAATTCCCTTTAGACGGCTTGGCAGTCTCCCCCCCGTAATTGAAGAATTCCGAGAAATCCATGGCGAAGCTCCTTGGGTTGGCAAGGCCGGCCGGGAGCCGACACAGAGTTTCGCGAAGAATACTCCCGCGCCGCTATGTTGTCGCAAGTATTTGATGGGCCGCCCGATCTCGGCTTGCGAATTTCAATATCTTTCCTATACATACGTGTGCGGCTGGTCCGCAGGGGTATTTCATCCAAAAGCCTTACCCAGGAGATTGATATGACGCGCAAATACATTGATTGCCGTGAATACCCGAGTGCCATGAATTGCTCGGTTGCTCTGTCGGCTGATACAGACAAGGAATTGCTGGACGCCGCCGTGCAGCACGCGGTGGCCGTGCATGGTCACGAGGACTCACCGGGCCTTCGCACCGAGTTGCAGAAGCTGTTCAAGGAAGGAACGCCCCCGGTGGCAGTGGCGCACGGCTAGAACATCGTCCAGCGGTCTACATGCGCTGTGTCACGGCCATCTCCATCCTCCCGCACTACCGGCATTGCCGGCGGTTCATGAACCCATGGTTTGTGGGGCTCCGGTGCAACCGGCTCTTGGACAGGTGCCAGAAGGCCCCGCTCCATCAGATAGTCAATATCCGCTTGGGTCAGACCCAAAGCTGTTGTTGCACCAAGTATGGAGGCGACGGTTTTCTTTCCGTCAAACAGAATGAACGCTGCCCGCTGACGCGACGAAAAGACGGGAGATCGCTCCTTAAACGCCGATTGCCCTGACTCTGTTTTTGTGAGTTTCATTGGTAAATGCAAGTTGTGGTGGATGGACCGGGGCAATCGTTCTGGCAGGCACCAACTCAAAAATACCCACGGCTTGGCGCACCTTGACGGTTCCGTCCCGCAGGGTTTGCGCCGCCGCGGCAGACTCTTCCACCAATGCCGCGTTTTGCTGAGTCATGGTGTCAATCTGCGCTACTGCCTCGTTAATTTGCGCGATGCCCAAGGCCTGTTGCTGGCTGGCGTCGGTGATCTCCTTTACCAGGACGCTCATCTGGCTGACCTCGGTCACGACGTCGCGCACGGTCTGTGCCGCGCCATCCATTTGCCGGGCTCCATCCATGGTGCGGGCTGTCGACGCGCCTATCAGGTGTCGGATTTCGGTCGCCGCAGTTCCCGAGCGCTGGGCTAGGGCGCGCACCTCGGCTGCCACAACGGCAAAGCCGCGGCCTTGCTCTCCCGCGCGTGCTGCCTCCACCGCAGCATTCAGGGCCAGGATATTGGTCTGGAACGCGATGCCTTCAATCGTGCCAATGATCTCCCCCATTTTCTTGCTGGACGCCGAGATCTCATGCATGGTTTGTGCCGCCTGCGCGATGGCCTGTTCCCCGCGCTGTGCCACCTGCGTGCTGCGCTCGCTGTTGCCCCACACCTGCTGCGCGGTCTCGGCCGATTGCCCGACGGTGCCCGCCAGGTGGTCCAGCGTGGCCGAAGTTTGCTGCAGGCTGGACGCCTGTGATTCGGTCCGCGCCGAGAGGTCGTAGCTGCCCCGGTTGATTTCGTCGGCGGCCATCGAGAAGGATTCGATTTGGTCGCGCACATCGCCCACCACCGCACGCAAGTTGATCTGGATCTGGCGCAGGCGAACCGGCAATGCACCCAAAGGGTTGTAGGGATCGTCCGGGATGGAAGTCGTCAGGTTACAGGCCGCCAGCTCGGTTGCGAACCGTTCTGCTTCCACCAGCAGGCTGTTGATGCGCTTGTCAAACCATCGCAACTCGACAAACCCGCCCACCAGGAGAAAACCCAACTGCGGCCAGGCATCGCCCGCCCAGGAGGCCCCGAACAGGTGCGGAAGCATGGCGATCAACACCATCAGGGCCACGCCCAGGCTCAAGCGTGCGGTGACTCCGGCGTGCCAAAAGCGCACAAACGGTGCGCGCCAGCCCAGGGGAAACGCCTGCCCGCCTTCCAGCTTGAAGCTGTGGCGGCCGCTGACCCGCGCAACGTCCAGCTTGGCGTGCAAGCGGGTGGCCGCGTCGATCTGGGCGCGGGTCGGTTTGGTGCGCACCGACATATAGGCTTTGGGTTTTCCGTTTTCCAGAATGGGCGTGACGCTGGCCGCCACCCAGTAGTGGTCCCCGTTCTTGCGGCGATTCATGACCACGCCGCTCCACGGCCGGCCATGTCCTATCGTGGACCACATATCTTTGAACACCTCCGCCGGCATGTCGGGGTGGCGCAGCAGATTGTGGGGCTGGCCGAGCAGCTCGGTCTCGTCATAGCCACTCACCCGCACAAACGACGGGTTGCAGTGGGTGATCACCCCCTGGCGATTGGTCGTGGAGACCAGCATCTCGCTGTTGGAATACTCGTACTCCCGCCGGGTGACGGGATGGTTGTCGCGCATACAGAACCTTTGCTCAGACAAGTTTGAATCCGTAGCGATTCTTCTGAACTATTGAACAATGCACTTAGCATTGCGCGACAGACAATACGCCTTTCATGACAGCCAGGCGCAGTAATCAGGCCGAGGTGTGGCGCGCACCTGAATAGGTTCAGGCCTATCATGCTTGGGTTCGGGTGTTGGGATTTTCTGTCCATGCCCGTTACCTCACCGGAGATGCAAATGTGTGCAACGCGTTTCTTTCCACGGCTGGCACTACCGTGGTTGTGGTGCGGGCTATGGTTGACGTGTCTTCTACCGATGGGCATTCCAATGGCTGGCGCACAAACGCTGGTCTTGGCCGCCGCGGACAGTGTCCCCACGGCCTATTTTGACAACGGAAAACAAGCAGGGCTGTTGGTCGATGTCATGGAGGAGGCGTTCAAACGCACCGGCTACCGGGTTGAGATAAAACTCATGCCCTGGGCCCGCTGCCTGGTTGAGGTTAAGGCTGGCACGATTGACGGCATTTTCTCCATCTATCTGACGCCTGAGCGCCAGGAATTTCTGACCTATGCGGAGGAAGTTCTGATCACCCAGGTTCAGGCATTCTTCGTTCGAAAAGACTCGGCCATCACCTTCGACGGCGATCTGAGCAAGCTTTCAGAACTGCGCATAGGAATCATCAATCAAACGAGCTATGGTCCCCGCTTTGATTCGGCATTGAAAAAAGGACTATTCAAGAAAGTGGACACCGCACACAACGCACCATCCAATGTCCAGAAGCTCTTGCGCGACCGGATTGACGTGATTCCTTCCTATCGGCATGTGGTTCTTGACACGGCAAGAACGTTGGGTGTTGCCGGAGGTATCAAGGAATTGTCTCCTGCCATCGAGGCCATACCGAGCTATCTGGCGTTCAGCAACAAGCGAGACTACGCCAAAGCCATCAGCGCGTTCAACCAAGCGCTTCGCGCGATGAAGAAGGACGGCACTTACGACGCGATTTTCAATAAGTACCTTGCCGGTCCGTAGGCTTGACCCTTACGTCGCGTGAGGGTTGATACTGCAGACCGGTGGTGCCACAGTGGCCCATCCGTCCAATAGGGAGCCCCGTCTTGCATCTCAGAGTCGGAGAACTGGCCCAGCGCACCGGCCTGACCGTGCGCACGCTGCACCATTACGACACCATTGGCCTGCTGAAGCCGTCGGCGCGCTCGGACGCAGGCTACCGGCTCTACAACCAGGATGACGTGGGCCGCCTGCACGCCATCCAGGCCTTGCGGCATTTGGGATTGCACTTGGCCGACGTGGCCACCATGCTGGAGCGCGGTGGCGAGGGTCTGGGCGACACCATAGCGCGCCAAATCCGCGCGCTTGGCCACGAGATCACCCAGGCCACCGAACTGCGCGCACGTCTGCAACTGTTGCAGGAGCGCCTGGCGGTCGGAGATGCGCCGGACATGAGCGATTGGCTGTCCACGCTGTCGCTGATGACCACGTTTTCCAAATACTTCAGCGCCGCCGAACTCAAGATCATTCTGGAAAATCGAAAAACCCAAAGCGTCATCTGGGACAAACTGATCGCCGAGGTGCGCCAGGCCATGCAGCTGCAACTGGCACCCGATACAAAGCCTGTGCAGTCGCTGGCGCTGCGCTGGATGAACCTGACGCTGGCCATGATGAACGACGACTTCAATCTGATTGACCGCTGGGGCCAGATGTACAACACCGAGCCCACCGGGCAATTCCAGAACGGGCCAGGGCCCGAGGTGCTTGGCTACATCAACGCCGCCATCGCGCTGCGCATGGCAGCGATGCTGCGCCACATGACGCTGGCGGAGTTGCGCACGCTGCGCACCATCGACGAAGCCGCGGTCGAACAACTGAAGCAAGAGGCCCACGCTCTGCACACAGCCCAGGCCGACCCATCATCCAAGCCTGCCCGAGACTTGGTGGCGCGCTGGGAACAGGTCATGCTCGATTTGTGCGGAAACCAGCCCGCGCTGTTGCACAAACTGATTGCCGCCTACAACTCCGAGCCGCTGTTGCAGGGCACCACGGTGTTTGACGACACCACGCTGGGCTTCATCAAACGCGCGCTGGCCGCGCAAGGCCACCAGTTGGAAGTATTAAAAAGCGCTTGACCCTCACGCAAGGTGAGGCCTGAACATCCGGGTTTTAGACCACGAAGCACCGGAGAAAACCTATGACCCAACGCCCACCCGACCTCGCCCGCGCCGCACTGAAGCGCGACAAAAACTTTGTCTGGCTGACTGCCGGCTCCATCATCTCCATGCTGGGCGACCAGTTCACGCTGGTGGCCCTGCCCTGGCTGGTGCTCCGCATGACCGGCGACACGCTGGTGCTGGGCACCGTGCTGGGCTTGCTGAGCCTGCCGCGCGCCGTCTTCATTTTGATTGGTGGCGCCGTTGTCGACCGCTATTCGCCCAAGAAGGTATTGATGCTCACCAAGTACGTCAACACCGTGCTACTGGGTGCGCTGGCCGTGTTGGTGCTGGTCGGTGGCCTGTCGCTATGGACGGTGTACGCACTGGCCTTTGCCATCGGGCTGTCCACCGCGTTCAGCATTCCATCCGGCACGTCCATCTTGCCGCAGGTGATGCCGCGCAACTTGCTGCCAGCGGCCAACAGCGTGATGCTGGGCGTGCGCCAGTTCTCGATGTTCATGGGCCCGCTGTTGGCCGGCTTACTGATCGCGTTGTTTGGCGACGGCGCATCGGGCAGTGCGACCGCAGGCGTAGTCACCGACGCACGCGGGCTGAGCGTGGCGTTTGGTTTTGATGCGCTCAGCTTTGTGGTGTCGGCGTGGACGCTGTCCCACGTGCGCCTGCAGGCGCCCAGTGCGGCCGGTCTGGCAGGCCCGGCGAGCCCAACACCCGCGCACCAGCCCGTGTTGACCGCAGTGGCTGCAGGCCTGCGCCACCTGTGGAATGACCGCGACATGCGCCTGTGTTTTATGTACTGGGGCGCGGTGGCGGTGCTGATCACCGGGCCGGTGCAGATTGCGACGCCGGTGCTGGCGACCACGCTGAACCTGGGCGCAGCGGCGCTGGGCATTTTGCTGGGTGCACATGGCGCCGGCACACTGGTGGGCATGGTGGTGTCCGGCGCCCGCCCCGGCCTGCGCCTGGGCACGCTGGGTATGACCATGCTGGCGCTGGACGTGGTGGTGGGTCTGCTGTTCATGCCCATGGGTCTGATCTCGGCCACGTGGCAAGGCGCGGCGCTGCTGGGCACCATAGGCACGCTGGGCGGGTTTATGCAAGTGAGCATCTTCACGTGGTTGCAGGGCCGCACACCACCGGCCCTGATGGGGCGGGTGATGAGCATGTTCATGTTCATCTTCCTGGGCCTGGCACCGCTGTCGGGCGCGGTCACCGGTTGGCTGCTGCGTTCCATCACCTTGCCCCAGTTGTTTGTAGCGTGTGGCGGATTGCTGGTGTGTGTGGCGCTGGGCGCCATGCTGGCGTCACCGGTGCGCCATGTAACCGATGGTCCCAGGCCGCAAGCGCTATAGATTAAGGAGCAGCATGCGCATATTCCACGAGGGCTAGCGGCCTATTGAAGAAGACTGGCGAGGCGAAATCCATTCTGGAAAGACTCTCGCTGAAGGCCAAACCCTGATTCAGTTTGATGCCAAAGCTCACTGAGTACTGAATGTCGATACTTTTAGTACTAATACCCACTACCAGCATGAATATTTGACATCAATATTCTCATCTCAGCCCAAGAATGCCCCCACAAGCATGTGCTTGGGCCTCTAGGAAATGTATGGAATTCAATCAATCGTCCGGTGTAGTTGCACGTCGCGCTTTGCTTGCTCTGGCAATCGCCAGCAGCGTGGCGACGCTTTCAGCTTGTTATGTGGTGCCACTGGGTCAATACCCTGCCCACGTGCCACCCACCACGACGATTCATGTGTTGCCACCGGCACCGGTCACGTTTGCTGCGCGGCTTTATCCCGCCAACGATCTGGCCACAGCGTATGGCATGGTCAACGCCGTCGTCACCAACGACTTGAACGGACGCGGCACCTTCGCCACCACCATCAACGGTGAATCATTTACCGGAGAGGCCACACGGCGCGCGGGTTCCTCGCGAGACGGTGTGGCCAATGGCGCGGGCAACCGGGGGAACTATTTGAACTGCCAATATGCGATGAACACCGCCACCCTGGGCACCGGAACCTGCCAGTTGTCCAATGGCGCGCAATTCACCATGCATGTGGGCCATTGACCTCAGAGCGGCTGCAGGCTGGCCACCAATTCCACGTCAGTGGTCACGGGGCCTGACTTGAGATGGCCCACATACTGCAGCGTCTGTTGGATGCGTACGGAGGGCACGTCGCCCTCGCGCATGTGCAGCAGATCGGCTGGGCTTATCAGCAGGGGGTCGGCGCTGGTCAGCGGCAGTTGCGCTTCCTGGTAGGCAGCCAACACGAACTGTGAGCAAAAGAAGCGGTCGTTGCGCGCCACACCCAACTGAATGGCGGCCAGCCCACGGATGCAGGCATCACGCACCAAGCTCGGCACCAGCGGCAGTTCACAGTACTGTCGCTCCAGCGTAAACGGGGCCTGCAGCACGATGCCAACCAGGTTGTATTTCTTGCCAGCGTGAGACTGTGCAAATGTGCGCATGGTCTGGGCATGGTCGGCGTGCACGCCGGGGTGGCGGAACGCCACAATGGTCGACTCATCGGTGATGAACTCGCCCACGCTGCGGACGCGGATGCCTGAGCCCACGGCCTCGGCAACCTGGTCGTTACCCAGGTAAAGCGCCGCATGGCTCACCGGCGAAAGGGTCAGCAAGCGGATACCCAGTGAAGTGACGCCGTTGGTGGACGACAGCAGGATGTCACCCGCACGGAGTTGTTCTGCAGTGATGCGCAGCCCTCCGTTGGCCGGTGTCAGCAACAACCGGTTTTGAACCTGGAAGGCCGCAGCGCCGGATGTGGGGTCCGTGCCCATGCCCGTGGCGCAGGCACCCAGCACGCCTACCGCCGCGCACAGACCTGCCGCGCGCAACACACGTGCCCAGTTAGCGGTGACTATCGACTTGATTCGCATCTTTTGTCTCTCGGTAAGGGTGGTTTGGTGGTTGCATGGTATCCAAAGTGTGTCGTTCAAATCGGCGAGACCGGAGACTCACCGGCAAGATGGCGGCGCGCATTCTCTACGAAGCGGTCCACCGAGGCCTGCACGGCTTCGGGAGACCATCCACCCACATGGGGTGTAAGCACCACGGTATCGAGGTCCATCAACGCGGCCGGCGGTGCGGGCTCACTCTCGTATACGTCCAGGCCCGCACCAGCCAGGCGCCCCTCGCGCAGCGCGTGGGCCAGGGCCGCGGTGTCGATCACGCTGCCGCGCGCGATGTTGACCACGTAGCCACGCGGACCCAAGGCATCCAGCACTTGGGCGTTGATGAGGTGCTGTGTGCCCTGGCCGCCGGGTGTGGCCACCAGCAGGAAATCCGCCCACGCGGCGAGCGACACCACGTCGTCAAAGTACCGGTAGGGCACGTCGGTGCGTGCGCTGCGGTTGTGGTAGCCCACCTGCAGGTCAAAGCCCAGCGCGCGACGGGCGATCTTTTTGCCAATGGCGCCCAGGCCAACAATGCCCAGGCGTTTGTGCGAGACGTTGGGAGGCAACGGCAGCGACGTGCGCCACACACCCGCGCGGGTGGCGGCGTCGAGCTTGGGGATGCCACGAACCGCGGCGATCAGCAGGCCAACCGCATGGTCGGCCACACAGTCGTCGTTGGTGCCCGCCCCGTTGGCCACCACGATGCCACGTGCCTTTGCATATGCGACCGCTATGTTCTCGTAGCCCGCGCCCAGCGCACACACCAGCGTGAGCGCGGGCAACCCATCCATCTGCGCGGCCGTGAGGCCGACGGACCCGATGGTGAGTACCACCCTAACCCGTGCGCCCTGCGCAACTATGGCAGCTTGGTGCCCCTGTGCATCAGGCGCATAGACCAGTTCGAATGTCTCGGACAGTTGGGTGCAGTGTTCCGGTGAGAGAAATAACAGGGCGAGCAGGACTGGTTTCATGGTGAACGCAAAAGGGTATTCGACGGCATCGGGCCAAGTATGGCATTGGATGGGACGGCAACAGCGCCCTGGCGACCTGTATGGCGAACCGCCGAACTACGGATAGTTTGCTACCAGCACCAACAGGCGAGTCGCTCATCGCTTTAACGAACCCGACAGCCAACCAAACGCATAGGTTCGGCGCGATGCCCATAGCGGGCCATCCCACGGGAGTCACGCACCAAGGCCAGAATTTTGTCAGGTGTCGGCACTTGCCACCGTGAGCACTTGTGAAGGTTTGTGCACGGGAAACTCAACCAGCTTGCTGACCGATTGGCCCCGGCTCCTTGCGACCTGAAAAAGCTTTCAGAACTGCGCAGTATCTGTGCGGCAGCGAACAGAGGCCGTCGCACTTCCGGGGTAAATTGAGAGCCGTATCAGATGCGACTTTCGCCGCGCCCGGTCAGACACTCTACGAGAACAAAAAGGCATTGCTATGAATATTTCCGTCGGTCTTGCTCCCATCGTATCGCTGCTTGCGGGAATCCTCATTCTGGTCGCACCCCGCATGCTTAACTACATCGTCGCCATCTACCTGATCGTGATCGGTTTGATTGGGCTGTTCGGAGCTGGCAGCCTCAGGATTTAGGTTGGCTTTCGGCGGCTGTGGCTTGCCACTATCTCCACTGCTTCCACTGCTACTGCCCCAACTGCCCAACGGCAGCCCGCACAATGCTGGCCGCATCCACCCCAAAGTACCCCCGCAGCGCAGCCCGTGTATCGCTGCGGCCAAAGCCGTCGGTGCCCAGCGTGATGTATCGGCGATCTGCAGGCAGGAAGGCGCGCACGCTCTCCGGCACGGCGCACACGTAGTCGGTGGCGGCGATGATGGGGCCAGAGCTGGCCTGCAATTGCTGCTCGATAAAGGGCATGGGCGCGGACGCATCCCCAGCCAACTGGCGCCGCAGGCTGTCGCGGCCATCGCGGGCCAGTTCGCTCCAGCTGGTGACGCTGTACAC
>Ga0066448_1000397_pt1 | contig 14322 bp, 6 predicted proteins | sample LakWasMet70_HOW9_2_FD_59536 | JGI IMG/M metagenome (GOLD analysis project Ga0066448, IMG submission 59536) | Freshwater sediment methanotrophic microbial communities from Lake Washington under simulated oxygen tension - Sediment Metagenome 70_HOW9 | ecosystem: Environmental > Aquatic > Freshwater...
CAGGTTTTAGACGAATAGCTTGGCCACCCTCCCACCTTCACGTAAATATCGGCATCAGGTGTGCCACCGGATGAATTAATGGTGGGATTGTTGCAAGTTACGGTGCCGATCTGCTTCATTTGATTCCTGGTAGTAGACAGGCTGGATTGCGGCCAAGTGGTGCAATTAATCCCTGGGCAACTTCCATTATCGTTAGACCGACAGTCAGTTACACAAGTTGAGGTCGTTTCTATACCGTTGCACACTGTATCACCGCAGCTTGTTCCGAAACTTTGCAGGAATAGATTCGGAGCTGTATTGCCGGTCGGGCCTAAATAACCGCTCAGCCTGCCGCTGGCAGCAGCGCTGACTATGGCGGCTTTGACCTCTGACACAGTAGCGTTCGGATTATTGCCTCGGTACAGTGCCGCAACGCCTGCCGTGAGCGGTGAGGCGAAGGAAGTGCCGTCGTTGGTTGTGAATGCGGTATTAGCGGTATTCGTCGCTAGCCGAACATCAGTACCTGGAGCCCAAATATCCACTGCAGCACCCCAGTTCGAGTAGTCTGCAACCGAATCACCCTGTGCGGTGGCACCTACGACAAAGGCGGCAGGGGAGGAGCCCGGTGACGTTTTCGCGCTGTCCTGCGTACTATTTCCAGCAGCCACTGTGACGAAGATTCCAGCATTAACGCAGGCTGCGATTGCATTGTCCTCGGTGACGTAGATGCCGTCTTCTCCAATGCTGAAGTTGATCACCGAAATAGCCGAGCCCTTGTTAGCGGCGACCCAGTTAAAACCGGCGACCTGATCCGATAAAACACCGTCGCCAGAATTTGGCATTGTCCGGACGGTGTGCAGCGTTGCCGACTTAGCCACTCCAGCTGTGGCTCCACCAGAAAGACTAAGTGTGCCTGTGCCATGTGAACCACTCTTGCCGCTCGCGCAGGCGTCCCCATACGAACCCACGCTGTTACTGACGCAGGAATCAAAACGCTCCAAGTTCAATCCGGTTACCGCGCGATAACCATGGACCATGATATAAAAAGTGCCCGCGCCTAAAGAAGCCATGTCACAGGTCTCGGTGTTGCCGGAAGTATAGGGGCGACAATCATAGCTTGATGTAGTGGGCGCGGAACCTTTCTTCACGTAGAGGTCTGCATCACCGGTGCCTTGGTAAATCTTAACCATAACCTTGTTTCCGGTGATAGATGCTGGCGAAGGTATATAGGTGGAATTATTGCCGATACTTATACCGGTATTGAGAGCTTTGTCTCCCTCTACGCAGCCTCCCGTCATACCACCCTGAATATCCGGGCTATTGTCGGGACCGCATTGGATGCGGCCGGTGAACTCATTGTGGGATGAGAGAGCACCTTGGTCAAGGTTGTAGATATGGACCCCGGTGCCGGTCATTGTCGTCGCGAAAGAATTGTTCAGGACCGGGTTGGCTTGATCAATGCGATCTAGAGCCCATCCGGGGTTTTGGTAAACGGTGTTGGGGTGAACATAGGCGTCCTGTTCTACCAGCAGAACCCGAGGGTCCTTGACTAGAGTCGCCGCATCCTGCTGGGTCATTTTTGCCGAAAAGCCCCGGATGGCTGCGTTAAAAACGTGGCGCATCTTGACGGTCTTGAGTTGATTCTCCTCGACAACCCTGGTCGCGATATTCTTTGCGGTGTTCATGTTAAGAACCAGGTTCTGGCCTTTAGACACGACCATCTCGTCCTTGAACTGAATGATGTAAGAGTCAGGGACCGCGCTTTCATGGGTTATAATTCCAAATGAATTAACCTTGGGCGCGGTCATGCTGGTTTTAAGCTCTCCCAAAGAAGAATCTCCAGTCATTCGTATTTCAGATGTTGGTGCGGTAGCAAGTAGTTTTGTCGACTCAATTGCACAACTCGAAAGAAGTGCGCCGAACACAATCAACAATATGGCGATCCCTGCACCCCAGGTATTGGTTAATGTTATTTTCATAAGCTTTTCAAAAGTCTCCTGCAGCTAAATCGAGACCGTCAATGAAACGCGGCAAACACAATGGCTTGGCCAACTCAGTTCTTTTTAACGGTTATTTTTGTCTGATGATTTTTTCTCAACAAGTACAGTTACCTTATAATCCTTAGGTAGAATCGCTAAGCCGTCGGTTCGAGGCGGATTTAATGCAATCAATTTCAACAAGTGGTTTTTTAAGACAACCGTTTTCGGCTCATCTTCGGTATTCAAGATAACTGTTTTATTTTGTCCATCACTATCAATGACTTCGAACTCAACTTGGCCATTTCCGGCCCATACGCAAGCGGCATTAACAGGGCAGCGTGAATCTTCATAAACAGTATTGAATTTGATCACGAGACGCTCACCCTCAATGGTTACCCTTTGGCCAGCATTCAACGTAAATACGCTATTCTGAAAAACCTTGTTTGCCTCCCCTGATGCAGCACTTAACCCAATAGACAAAAGAACAATGGCGCTAAATCGATAAAACAACTTGAGCATTAATCCCCCTTTAACAGACCTGCTTATGCCAATCCCAATTAGGTTTTATTTACTAGCCTTCTCCGCAACTGCTCCTGCGTCGCCTAAAGCGCCTAATGTTGGTGCTCTACTACCTACATCCATGTAGGCATAATTTTGGTGCTCTACTACCTGCATCCATGCAGGCATCTGGCTGGATAAGGCATAACATGCGAGCTTATTGGGATTGCTTCTCTGTAAGCAGTGCATGCGTGAATTTATAGTTTGTAGCTATAATCAGTATTCGCTAGATTTTCTCGACGAGCCGCCCAAGCGAGTCTTCGAGAAATAGTCCGGCAGCTATCGGCTCAGTTTTAGGTTATAGGGTGTAGTTGTCGTGTATGCGCCACCGAAAGCGACCACTTTGATGTAGTAGCTGGCAGTTGCTGTGCCGGTATTCTTGTATGTAACCGATTCAGTGGTACCAACATTAGCACTGGTTCTTAATGTTTTACCCGTACTACTTAGCAGATAAAGATCGTAGTCTTTCGCCGGCCCTGTCATATTAACCGTGAAGTCCCGGCCCCCAGTAACGTTGATTTTGAAGTAATCCTGGTCGCTGGAGGTGCCGATATAACCTGTGATTTCGGTAACACTGTCGGCGATAACATTGGCGGTGCGTGTCGTACCATTGTTTTCAAGCTCTTTGTAGGTTGTGGAGGTTGATCCGGAGTTATTGACGATAAAACTTACGCTGGATGACGTGCCGATATTGCCGGCAGCGTCATAGGCTTTGCCAAGCAGGCTGTGGTTGCCATCTTTTATCGATAGTGAATCAAAATTGATGTTATACGGTGGTGCTGTTACAGAGCCTATCAAAACGCTGTCGATATAGAACTCCACTGTAGTGACACCGATGTTATCGCTGGTGGTTGCGCTGAAAATAATAGAACCGCTGTTGCCGTTACCACTAACCGAAATAACGGGGGGTACTTTGTCGATTGTCGAGTTGTCTATCGAAAAGTTAACTGCGACAGAGGTGCCAACGTTGCCTGCAAGATCATAGGCTTTGGCCACCAGATTATGAGAACCCTTGCTTAAGGTATTACTGTCCAACTGCAGACTATAGGGAGCAGTTTCATCCTGTCCTTTGTTTGTCCCATCAATCTGGAACTCTACTCTGCTCACGCCCACGTTATCGGTCGCTATCGCGGATAAAGTAATAATACCGCTGGTGCCGGTCTCGCTTGCAGTGACAACAGGCGCTTCCCGGTCGACTTCACCAACATCGCCTACTAACAGATTTACCTTATCAAGTATGAAGCCAGTGGCCAGCGCAGAATCTTCAGCCCCGACAAAATAAACCTGAACGGTTTGGCCTTTATAGGCACCAACATCAAGGGAATAAATCTTGTAACCAGGTGCTGCCTGCAAATTGCTGAAGGTAGCCAGGGTTTTGAGAATAGCGCCAGAACCATTGCGTAACTGCACGTTGAGCGTGTCGCGGGCAGTTCCGGAAGTCTCTTTGCTGTCGACATGCAAAGCAAAGCTCAACGTTGCCGATGAGGTATTGGCTGGAATGCTGACCGTTTGATATAGGCTGACGCTCATTTGTGATCCGGTGCCGCAAAACTTGGCCATCTTGGTACCATCGTAAGCGGATTGATTTAAAATGGTGCCGATTTGCATGCCAGTCGTGTTTGACCAGCCCACTCCATAACCTTTTTCAAAACTGCCATTACGGATCAGCTGTCCGTTGGCAATTGTAAATGTTACCGTGGCGTTGGTGAACTGCCCTGTGGTATCCGTCGCCTTGGCTACTAAAGTGTGGCTGCCGTCATCCTGCATCAATGAATCGTAAGTCATGGCGTAAGGCGTGGTGGTCTTCGAGCCCACCAACGCGCCATCCAGCAGGAATTCAACCTTTACTACACCTTTATCGTCGCTGGCGGTGGCAGTGAAAGTCAGCGTGCCTTTATTGCCGATCTCATTGACGCTAACCACAGGAGGCGTGTCTGGCCCCGACCACATACTGCCAACATTAATGGCAGCAAAGGCATTCCATACCGCGATTTCCTCTGGTCCTGAAACCGGGAAAAGATCTCTTACCGCCTGGATGCTGGCAATTCTGGCGCCCAGGTAGTCAGTGGAGGATGTCATATACGTAGTTAAGGCACGAAACCAGATCTTGGCGGCCTTGTCATTGCCTATGCCTTTCATACCCTGCGGTAAATAGGAGCTTGATGTTTCTCCGGAAGTTGTGACACCTTGACTCAGAAAATAAAAGGCTCTATTCATTGGGCCGGAACTGTAATGCACATCCAGGTTTTGCAAAGTTGGGCTCCAGGCATCGGCGCTATTTCCGTCTTTGCTTGGTTTGTACAGAAAACGCATTTTCAGCGGATAGGCGGGAGTGGTGATCTGCTCGCCCTGCGTCCAGGTTCCTCCGGTGTCAGGAATGATGCCGCCCTGGTTGTTGGCTCCTCTGGCGTAGAATTCCGCCATTGCCCCCATAATGTCGGAGTTGGCTTCGTTCAGACCGCCGGATTCCTTGTTGTAAATCAGACCCGCGGTAGTTGAACAAACACCATGAGAAAATTCGTGCACGGCGACATCAAGAGACGTGAGTGTTTGAAGTTTGGTGCCGTCGCCATAAGTAATACACGCACATTGATCGGAATAGAAGGCGTTATCGTAGGCATTGTCATAATGCACCCGGGCGTAGGTGGGGGCACCAAGTCCATTGATGCCATTACGTCCAAACACGTTTTTATACATGTCCCAGGCTGTCTGAAGTCCAAAAGCCGCATCCACGGCAGCAGTCTGGCCATTGGCAGAGGTTGTGGCTTCCGGGTCTTCTTTGAAATTGATGCCGTCGCCCCAGCTATTGTCGGGGTCTGTGTAGATTGTACCGGTCCCTGATGTAGAGTGATCCAGGTTGTAAATTACATTGCCGTTGTTGACTGGGCGGGTTAAATCTCGCAATTCAAAACCGCTGGCTATGCTGTTTGTATTAAGATTGACTGTACCGCTGTACTGACTCTTACCGGTGCCGTTGGCATTTGCAGTCTGAAGACTGTTCCACTTCTCGATGATCGCGCCCGTGTGTGCATTCACCAGATAATCTGTATGTCTGGTGTCACCTGGTGTTTCCAGCTCAGTATGGATGTAATAAGCCAGCTGATAGCCTGTTACCTCGGTAACGAAATCTTCGGCGTTTAAATTTTTGCTTGTAACCAGAGTCTTGCGTGGTAATGCACGTCTAGCCGTTTCCGGATAGACCACGAGTTCGGTCAATGGTTTAGAAGTAAAATCAGCATGGGGCGCGATATCGCTTTGGACGATAGCCTGAACATCCGCAATAGATAGTTTCGGTTCAATGTCCACTTCAATGTTTTGCTTGAGCGCGGTTGTGGCAGGCAGCTCTTTCAGGCCCGGCTTTGCGTGCGTGATGATTTCACCGCCCCAGACACGAATGCCATGAAAAAATTGATTGAAACGGACATGCGTTTGCCCCAGTTTGTCCTGCCCAATATTTTGAACCTGGAAGGAGTGATTTTCATTGAGGCCTAGTCCCTCACGCATGCCGGTCAGTTTGTGCTGCGATTGTAGTGCTAAGTCATAGCTGCCTGGATTGGCGGCTAATACTGGCAGCGAAGCCAGCAGCGATACTGCCAAGTTAAGGGCGAACTGGCTGTATTTCATGAAGCACTCCTTATGTCTATAATTATTATCGAATTTCATTCAACAACATCTGACATTTACCTAATAAGTTGAAAGATGTTGTTAAGTAGATTTAGAGCACGAATTTAAAATCGATGCCTTGATGTCGGTCTGTATTCGGTAGCGAATTGCTATTTGACGTTCTTCGGCTTGTCTATGTATGGATGATTCGTAAGAGCTAATTTAAACGGAGAAGACGCCGGGTGAGTTATACAATCAAACCAAATATTGCTGTCCTGGTTTAAAACCTGAGCATTGTTTTTCAGCAAGTTCCCGGATTCCTAATAGCAAGGTCTAAAGTCCAAATTTCTTGGTGTCGACGTATTCTTGACTGATCAATGTCCACCAGTCCACGGCCAGCTCTTGCAAGACGTATTCATAGGGCAGCCAACCATATCCATTATCGCCCCAGCTAACTCCCCATGAGTTTCTGATTAAAAACGCCCCTGTGGTTGTCATGGCACATTTTGCGTTCTTGATTTTCATGTTGTCGTCATATCCGACAACCATAATTGCATGCCCGCCGACTACCTTATCCTTAGGGCAAGGAAATGGAATTTTTCCTTCGCCATTGGCTTGATCAATCGAATCATAAACCGTAAATCCAAACATGGAGGGCATGTTACCCGCGAGGTTTGTTTTGATTTGCTTCAGCAAGTTTGCGGGTTTAGTTCCTGGAGAATCCAATCGATAATAGTTAATCGTCTGGAAGGACTGGGCAAATGAATATAAAAATGCAGTAGGTTCTACATCGAAATCAGCGATTTTATAAGGCCAATACTTTTCCGGCGGAACGCCAAACAAAACCATTGCCCCCATGGTGGCTCGTAAAAAAGCGCCTGTATCACCAGTCCATCCCAAAAGATTTCGGGTTGCTTTGTAAAGAAATAATCTGGACGCATCCAGCGATACCCCATAAGCCTTTCGTTCATAGAACTCGATTAACCCAACGCCCGCATTAGCTGTACAAGAACCAAGTTGTTCCTGATCTTCTATGGGCGGACACCAAGCCCTTAAATCGACTTTGGGTGGCAAGGTTGCAGGTGCCGAAAAAACATTGAGCTTCTTAAGCAACGGTTTGATTTTTTCATGTTCCGGCGAATAATCTCTTATATCTGGAAGATCTCGCAACCATCCAAAACCAAAAATTTCATGTATTGTTTTCATGATTTTATCTCCGTGAAATTAGATCATCGGCATTAATGACGAAATGAGATCATCACTACTGTGCTACGAGCTGCACATTGATTTTATTGGTATTGTATTTGTCTTACGCATACTCACAATCCGTATAAACACCTAACTGTTCGACGACAATTAAGGTGGGGGGCGAGTCTTAGAGAGTGTTCGATAAATGAGAAATGTCAGTGCCGGAGCTCGGCGCTAAAAGAGCTCCGTTCGGGTGTGGGCACTGGTGGGCGATGAAGGGTGGTTGGAGCTGCAATTGTGGAAGTTGGGGGCTAGCTAGGGCAGGGTTTTGGCCCCAATCTGTCATTCAATCTTAGCTTATTTATATAAAGATAGTGCTGAAGTCTGCTCAATCAAAACAATAGTCACTGGCGGCAAATATGTCCAATGTTTATGCTTCGGTGCTTAATTCAGAGACCAAGTTAGCTGTATTATCCTTCAGCCAAAGCCAACAGTTGATCATCAGTAAAACCATCAACTGCGTATTTATACGGGTACAACAAATTAATATATTAGGAAATAATAATCCACGTTAAACCTATCAACACGGTAAGGACAGAGCGTCATGGAACCAGAATTACGAAACGCTGGACTACCGATTAACTGGAACATTATTTGGCCAATACATGAAAAGTGATGTCATGAAATCTTTGAAAACTATAGAAAATATTGCGGTCATGTTCATTATTACCACCACAGCATTAATGGCGGCCCCAATTCGAACGCTACCAAACCTGCAGTCAATAACTATCCTTGAAACCAGCTCAAGCACTACCACTACAACCTATGCTCCAAACGCAATTCAGCTTATAACGCGTGCAGCTGATCCGTTGACTGATGCCAATGCTGATTTTACCTACTATCCGAGTGAGGACTACGATGTGTTTTACTCCAATGAAGATGGTACTTTTAATCTTGATGGCGAGTATCTGACCATTGAAGGAGTATGGGCTGTCTCCGGTATAGGCGGAGGTATGAACATTAACGAGGTGGAGCTGACGTTTGGCGGCGTAAGTCCATATATTCAATTTGGTGATTTTGTAGCAAGTTACCAATTTGGGAGCATATGCCCTACAGGCCCCAATATGTGCATCACAGGTTCTGAAGCAGCCAGTGTGGATCACAACTTGACAACCTTTCCCCGTTTTGGCCAAACAAGCAGCACTGATCCCAATGAGCGGTTTCGCATAACCATTGGTTTTAATGGTATCTCTGGCGCACAGGGAAAATGGCAAGCGGTTGCTCCGGTCAATACCGCACGCAATGAATTTGCAGCGGGCGTTGTCGATAATAAAATCTACATTTTTGGTGGCGTTCCAGGCACCGGTGTCAATCTTAAGTCCACTGAAATGCTGGACTTAGCCAATCCGGTCGCATGGACAACACTTGCCGATAACAACCACAACAACGGCATCGGCGTGGAAGGTATTACCGGCGCTGGCAGCAACGGCAAGTTTTATGTATTTGGAGCCAGCGACGGCGATCTGACATTCAACTTTGTTGAAGAATATGATCCAAACAGCAATGCCTGGCGCAGTTTAGCGCCCATGCGCACTGCTCGTTCTCAACCGACTGCACTCGCTTATAACGACAATATTTATACCTTTGGCGGTGTTAGGCAGCTAAAAAATAAGGATGTATACTCAACCGTGGTCGAAGCGTATACCCCGGCAAACAACACATGGAGGAAGGAAACTGCCATGCCCAATTTAAGGATTCTTCCAGCTTTAACGGCGATTGGCGACAAGGCTTACGTAATCGGCGGTGGCTTGGCAAGCACCTGGAAACTGTATAATAGTATTTATCGATATGATTTTACGAACAAAAAATGGAAAACATCAGGGTTTACCGGCTTGCCTACACCGCGTATATTTTCATATGGACACGCTGCTCCTGTACTGAATGGTAAAATATACATGGTGGGTGGTGCCACAATCGGCAAAAGACCCAATATCATCCCATCTAAAAAAGTTGAAATCTTCGATCCGCTGTCCAACACTTGGCAAATCGGACCTGAATTACCTCAAGCTTCATTATTTGGAGCGACGGTTGTCGCTGGCAATGCTATTTATGTTATTAGTGGCAAAACAGCCAACGATGATTCAAGTCTTGTTAACAACGTATGGAAACTGACTGATGCCTGGAAGTCCACGCTAACAACACAAGAAACTTGTGATTTAAATGCAGATGGTAAATACAGCGCTACCGATGCCACACTTTTTACCAATGCCTGTAAGAGCAAAACTGCGTATTGGCAATGTGATTTGAATGGTGATGGTAAATTTACTACAAAAGATAGCACAGCTTATAAACAGCTATGGAAAAAAGCCACAAAATCCTGTCCAGCGGGTAGCCGGAATGGTTAAAGCAAAGCCGTTTAATTAGAAAGATATCGAAGTGAAGCAATTAACAGCTAGTCTTTTATGTTTATCTCAAGCCACTAAGTTTACTGGAACCGTAATAGGCATTCTTAATTTGAGCGATCGCTGAGAAACTGAATACTAAAACAAGCTCCCTTGCTTAGATCAAGGGACAGACGCCCTCGTAATTGATCCATCGTCAACCTGCTAACCAATTGCAGCCCTAACGACTTGCATTTTTTAACATCCAGTCCATCGGGAAGTCCGATGCCATTATCAAAAAATACAAGTTTGAGTTCATGTTGTTCTTGCCTAAAGTTAATTTCGATAACGCCCTGCTGGCCTTGAGGAAACGCGTGTTTTAGTGCATTTGATAACAATTCATTAATGATAAGACCACAAGGTATCGCGGTATCTAAATCGAGAAACACTTCTTGAATGTCTATTTTTATTTGGATTTGGTTTCGTTGAGTACCAAAGCTATTTAGTAGAGATTCAACCAAGCTTGTCACATAATCATTGAAATCAATTTTCGCTAAGTCTTTTGACAGATAGAGTTTTTCATGTAGTAACGCCATTGCTTTAATTCGGTCGGCGCTTTGTTTAAGAAGGCTCAAGGCTTCCACATTTTCTACATTTCGAGCTTGGAGGTTAATCAGACTTGACACCACCTGCAGGTTGTTTTTTACGCGATGATAAACTTCTTTAAGTAACACCTCCTTCTCGGAAAAAGCAGCCTTCAGTTTTTCATTGGCTAATTCACGGTCGGTAATATCACGCACAATACCAGTAAACAGGGTTTCCTCATCCAACTTCGTTTCGCTGATTGCTAAATCTAGCGGGAATGTAGTACCGTTCTTACGTAATCCCACTACAATCCGTCCGATACCAATGATTTTCGCAGGACCACCCGTGAGGTAATTTTCAAGAAAGCCATCATGCTGGCTTTTAAAGGGCTCAGGCATGATCATTTTGATATTGCGCCCGATCACTTCGTCTGCTTCATATCCAAAAATACGTTCGGCTGCTGGATTAAAGGTCTTTATGAGCCCTGATTTGTCAATGGTGATAATGCCGTCCACCACTGTGTCAAGAATTGCCTGGGTACTTGCAGCATTGTTTTTGATAACAACTTCGGTCAGCTTCTGTTGCGTGATGTCTTGTACAGTTCCGATCATACGCATGGGTTCCCCATTCGATCCCATTTCAAGTTTGCCTAAACCTAAAAGCCAGCGGTGTTGTCCATTTATCGCGCAAGTACGAAACTCCAATCCTGACGGTTGTTTGCCGGCAATACAGTCTTCACACCAGGTTTGCATCGCAATGCGGTCTTCAGGATGCAGCAATGCCGGAAATTGTTCCAGTCCCGGAGTTATATCCGTTTCAGGCGATAATCCATAAAGCAGAAAGGTTTCGTCGCTCCAACTCAGTTGGCCGGTTTTAAGATCCAACATCCAGCTACCCACATGAGCGACGGCTTGCGCATCAGCCAGTAAGCGCTCTTTTTCTTTTAATTTTAGCTGGATTCTTTTGCTCTTGGTGATGTCGGTATGTAGTGTGACCAAGCCAGAAACCGTGCCCAGCAGTGGTAGCGCCTCCATTTTAAACCAATGTGTGATGTTATCCATTTCGCACGTATATTCCCTGTAGAACCAGGGTGTTTCCCCACTACTCATCGCCAATAATTCTTCCAGAACTAGACTGGCATCGGGAATATTTTCCAACTTTCTGAGGCCGGCGTAATAATTCTGTCCTACAGATTGTTGAACAGCCCAGTTTTCTGCCTTGTCCTCGGTTAATTGCTCCCAGAACCGGTTGATATGTATGATAGTACCTTGCTCATCCAATACCGCAATGGCCATGTCTAGCGAGTCCATGATGGATCGAGCCAAGTTTTCAGCATCACGTAGTTTATCCAGTAATTGCCGGTATTCGCTGATGTCGGATTGGGTGCCAATCATTCGCAATGGCTCCCCAGTGCTTGATCGACTTATTACCATGCCTCGGGAACGGGTCCAAATATAGTCCCCATTTCGGTTTCGCAGCCGATGTTCAGTTTCATAAAACGGGATTTCGCTACGATAATGCTTATTGAGTGTTTCCATGATTTTTGCCAGATCATCAGGATGAACTCGCTCAGACCATTCTTCCAGTCGATCAGAAATCTGTTGGTCTGAATACCCCAGCATGGCTTTCCAATGCGCTGAGAAAAAGACTTTTCCCATTGCGATATCATAATCCCAGACACCCTGGTGACTGCCTTCTAAAGCAAATTGCCAGCGTCTTTCAGAGGCGCGCAGAGCCTCTTCGGATAGCCGGCGATCGGTAATATCTAAATTTGTGCCGACCACCCACTCGACCTGTCCGTCAAGGTTTGTTCGAACCGTTTCAACAGCTTGGATATGTCGACAGGCTCTATCATTCACTCGCAAAATCTGAAACTCTCGGAAATTTTGCCCGCGACGGCGAATTGTTTCATTCATTATTTCCTCTTGTTGCGGTAATTCTTCTGGCAAAACACATTCGCTCCAAGTGCTGTATGGTACAAACCCATCTGAACTTGGTGCCACGCCATATATCCGAAACATCTGACTATCCCAACGAATTTTGTTGTTGATCACGTCCCATTCCCAAATGCCAACGCCGGTCGTCTCTGTGGCCAAACGAATTCGTTTCTCGCTCTCGCGCAGTTCCTGGTCTATGAGCTTGCGATCAGTAATATCAATGACAATACCGCGGTAGATTTGCTGTGTGCCTTTGTTATTAGGATCTGGGTGACCACGCGACATTAACCAGCGCTGCTTACCGTCAATTAGCTGAGCCAAGCGCCATTCAAGATTTAACTCAGTCTGGTTTTCTATGGCATATTGTGTGGCGTCATGAACGGTAGCTCGATCATCCATGTGAACGGTGTTTAACCAACCTTCGTAGGAAGCCCGACTACTTCCGGGTTCTAGTCCAAGTAATCGCCATAAACTATCCGTCCAAATAAGTTGATCGGTAGCCGTATTCCACTCCCATATGCCTGCATTGGCAGCCTTAAGTGCGTGTTGTAAACGGATTTCCCCAACTTCTAATTCATTCTCCGTGTGGCGTTGCAACGCTTTGGTTGTACGATTGGAATATTCAAAAGTCAGGCTAAACAATATGCCCATACCAACAAATATAAACAGTGAAATCTGGTTATTTACATCATCCAGTGCCGAGGTCAACGGTGGGTTCATGAAGAAACGCACCCCCAATAGGGCGGCAAAACAGGTAGCCATGGTACCGCCAACCAATCCGCCGACGACTGAGCTAAAGAACACCGCCGGATAAAAAAATATCCAGGTCTTAGGCGCCAAGATTGGCCAGAGTTGCCATTGCATAAGCGCCGCCAGTACCGGCATCATTCCTGATAATAGAAATTTTAGTACCGGGTTATTCTGGAAAGGCATAGTTAGTTAATCTTTCAAGAAATGAAATGCTACAAGCTCACTCACCAAACAAGAGTGGTTTTAGTTCTGCCTCTTTGAAATCGGCCTGTAATTGCTCTTTCGTGGCAGGCCGGCTAAAAAGATAGCCCTGCAAAAGTTCGCATTGCTGATCTTTAAGAAAAGCCAACTGCTCTTTTGTTTCTATGCCTTCGGCCGTAACGCTCAACTCTAGCTCATGAGCAAGGGCGATTATCGCACGCACCAAGGTCATGCTGCCTTTGTCATTTGGGATATTCTTGATGAATGAACGATCTATTTTAACGTTGTGAACAGGAAATCGTCTTAGATAAGTCAAACTGGAGTAGCCAGTTCCGAAATCATCAATACTGAGTCTGACACCCAGTTCATTTAATTGTTGTAATACCAGCAGTGTCCGTTCTGGATCTTCCATTACGGCCGATTCGGTAATCTCAAGTTCTAATGAGGAAGGTTTCAACCCGGTTTCGATTAGCACAGCTTTGATGGTTTGAAACAAGTCGGGGTCAAGAAATTGTCGAGCAGAAACATTAACAGCAATTTGGCTGAATTGACCATCGCTGTCTTGCCATGCTTTGGCCTGCCTGCATGCGGTGCGCAATACCCAAAGACCGATAGGGACAATCAACCCTGTTTCTTCCGCCACACTAATAAATCGCCCAGGTTCAACTAGTCCCCATTCAGGATGCTGCCATCGAATCAAGGCCTCAACACTAACTGAAAGACCATTGACTAAATCTATCTGCGGTTGATAGTAAAGTTTCAGTTCGTGATTGACTAACGCATGCCTTAAACCTCTCTCGATTATCATGCGTTCCACAGACCGCTCCGTCATGGTTACTGTATAAAACTGAAAATTGTTTTTACCGCGCTCCTTCGCCAAATACATGGCTGAATCAGCGTTCATCATCAGGGTATGGCCATTTTCACCATCATCAGGAAATACGCTAATCCCGATACTGGTGGTGACGATGATGTCGTTAGTCTCGATAGTGAATGGTTGTGTCAACAATTCAATGGTTTTTTGAGCAATGCGGCCAATGTCATCAAGATCCTCCAAATCACTCAATAACACGATAAATTCATCCCCTCCCAGCCTAGCCAGAATATCATTACTTCTGACCGAACGTTTTAACCGATCTCCGACCGCTTCCAGCAATAAAT